>OIFE01000536.1_pt1 | contig 28356 bp, 14 predicted proteins | sample 1581921 | NCBI WGS metagenome assembly OIFE01 (sample SAMN04414075, study PRJEB24778) | human gut metagenome | material: faecal | host: Homo sapiens | reverse complement strand
GAGCACCTCCTTGCCAAGGAGGGGGTCGCGAGTTCGAATCTCGTTTTCCGCTCCACCTTTTAAGGCGACATAGCCAAGCGGTAAGGCAGAGGTCTGCAAAACCTTTATCCCCAGTTCGATTCTGGGTGTCGCCTCCATTTTTATTTCTTAAAAGGTGTTAACTAGTTATGTCTGCCGCGGTGGCGGAACTGGCAGACGCAAGGGACTTAAAATCCCTCGGGTAGTGATACCCGTACCGGTTCGATTCCGGTCCGCGGCACCAACATAAATTATGTTGGAACAATATATAGAATGAAAATGCTGATTGAACTTGTAGAAGTCAATCAGTTTTTTTGTGTTTAAATTTAAAATAATGATATAGCAAACTTTCATGTTTATGCTATAATTAAAGTAGCATAAGCATGAAAGGAGCGTGCACCGGATGAGCAGAAAATTACCGTTACCGGTTGGGACGACAAATTATAAAAAGATTTGCGAAGACAGCTATTATGTGGATAAAACCTTGCTGATCAAGGAAATCTTAGATGAAAAAGTAAATGTTGCTTTATTTACACGTCCAAGACGCTTTGGCAAGACGCTTAACATGGACATGCTACGCACTTTTTTCGAGAAAACTGCAGAGGACACCGGCAGATATTTCCGAGATAAAAAAATTTGGCAGCAGGGAGAAAAATATACGAGCCAGCAGGGACAATATCCTGTGATTTTTCTCTCCTTGAAGGATATTAAGGCGAGAAAATGGCAATACGCTTTTGATGCATTGAAGTATATCATCAGCGTCGAGTATATGCGGCATTCTGAATTGAAAAGAAGCAGCGAGCTTGAGGAAGCGGATATAGAGTTATATAATCGTATTGTCAAAAATCAGGCTGGCTATATGGAATATGTCTTCAGCCTGCAGGCACTTAGCAGAATGCTGCATCAGCATCATAAGCAAGCTCCTGTTATTATCATTGATGAATACGATACGCCGATTCAGGAGGGCTTTGTTAATGGCTATTATGATGATGCTGTAGAGTTTATCAGGAGCTTCTTCTCGGCGGCTTTGAAGGATAATTCGCACGCCAGACAGATTGTAATGACTGGTATTTTGCGTATTGCTAAGGAAAGTATTTTTAGCGGACTCAATAATATTCGAGTTTTTTCTGTGCTGGATAAAAAGTTCAGTGAGTTCTTTGGCTTTACGACAAGCGAGGTACAGCAGATGGCTGCTTATTATGAGCAGACGGATAAACTGCCTGAGCTTAAGGCCTGGTATGACGGCTATAAATTTGGCGACACGGAGATTTTTAATCCCTGGTCGGTAATCAATTACTTTAGTAATAATTGCCAGGCTATGCCGTATTGGGTGCAGACTTCTGCCAATACGATAATCCAGGAGATTTTGAAAACCTATAATGATGATACATACAGAAATCTGCACGCTTTACTGGGGAAGACGGAGGTGCAGTCGATTGTTAGGACTAATATCATTTATCCGAAGCTGAAGGAGCCGCAAACTAATATTCTGGGCTTTCTTTTAATGACAGGTTATTTGAAGTCAACCGGTACCGAACTTGATGCAAGAGGCGATTATATTTGCAGGCTCAGCATACCCAACAAGGAAATTAAAACGATTTATTATAATGAGATCTTATCGCTGCTGACGGAGGACATTGGCGAAAACACTGTGATGAATTTAGCTAATGCTTTGTATGATAAGGATGCTGCAAAGATAAAGGAAGCACTCAATAAGTTCATGCTGAAAACAATCAGTTATTATGATAACTTGAAGGAAAACTACTATCATGGGCTTATGCTTGGACTTCTTGCTATAGGCGAAAGCAATTATGATATTCGTTCCAATAGGGAAAGCGGTTTAGGCAGATATGACATTCAGCTTATTCCTAAAAAATCTGCATTGCCGGGGATTATTATCGAGGTTAAAGCTGCTGATAAGGATGCCGGCGTTGAGCTGTCAAAGCTTGCGCAGACTGCACTAAAGCAGATAGATGAGAAAAAATACGATACCGAGCTGTGCGCGCAGGGCGTAAATGATATTATCAAATATGGCGTGGCGTTTAAGGGTAAGATAGTCGAGATTGTTACAAATTGATTCGAATGAAAAGCAGGAGCTGGTGTACGATATGTACTCAGTTTTCTGGACACCGGTAAAAATTTGAATAATTATATTTGCATCATGGATGCTTCTCTTAACTTAGAGGGAGGCATCCATTTTTATTTTAATTTACACGGAATCGTGCACGGTTAACTAAAACCCAAAAAATATAAAAATGGTTACATATAACCATTGACAACAAAAGGCGGTTATGCTACAATAAGCATGTAAACAAAAACAGACGGGAGGCCATTGAAGTGGATAAAATCTTTACTAATAATGTTCAGCAAGCTGAATGGGAAATCAGAAATGTAATGAAAGAATATGCTTTTAGCAATGAATATATTTATATGATGCTTGTGACCTACTTGCTGTATAAGGCTAGTCGTTCTATTAAGCATGACCTTAGTTACAAGGATGTTTTAGAAACTATGAGTGAAGAAGAAAGCATGTTGATTCGTGACAGCTTTTCTTTTTCTCAGGAAAAATCGGAGAGATTCTGGCAACATATTCGCGGTTTAACGTTTAATTATGCTCCCGCGGTATTTGCCCATATCTTAATGCAGCCGGTTAATGTATATGAGCCTCGTGCTGAAAGACCGGAATCTGTAAATAGATTGTTGGAAAATATTTTAGATTTACATGCTGGTGAAAAGGTTTTGGAAACCTGTAGCGGAGTAGGCGACACTTTGCTGGCGTTGGCCGAAAAGCATAATTGCAGTTTTTATGGTATGGAGCTTGTTTCGCAGGAAAAGGGCGTTTCGATAATCAGAACTGGTTTTGTGCCGAAAGATATCAATATTGTGCAAGGCAACTTCGTGAATAAGGCTTTGGAGAACGATGGAGTCGAATATGATAAGATATATTCATTTCACCCCTTGGTAAAGCTTGTTCATTATGTAAGTGATGATACCATGGATGCATTGAATGCTGAGTTTAAATGTCATCCCTTTAAAAGGATGTCTGCACTTGATTGGGCTATGGCTTTATCAGCTGTTAAATGCCTTAAGTTTGGTGGAATAGCTGTGGTGTTTGTCGCTGATGGTTCTCTTTCCAGCAATGTGGATGAAGCTATCAGAAGAGTATTCATCGAAAAAGGACTTTTGAAAGCAGTAATTAGTTTGCCTACAAAATTGTTTGCTTCCAGAAATGTTAATATGTCTATGCTGGTCTTAAGCAAAGGCAATCAGTTTGCTCGTTTGGTTAATGCGCGTAATATTTGTCAGGAAGGACGCAGACAGAATACATTGAGCGATGAAGATATTACTAAAATCGTTAATCTCTATAACAATGGTGGTAAATATACTGTTGATGTAGCTCCTGGTGATATTCAACCCTATGGATATTCGCTTTCTCCTGAACGTTATATGACGCTCGATAATATCGAATTGAAAAATCCTGTTGAATTTGGCAGAGTTGTTAATGAAATTGGTCGCTCTGCGCCTTTAGCAGCAAGACAGTTAGATGAGTTGGTTTCCGAAGAACCTACGGATATCCGCTATGTACGTTTGGCTGATATTCAAGATGGCATTATCAATGATGAACTTCCGTACCTTAAATCAATCGAAAGCAGACATGAAAGATACTTACTTAGAGATGGTGACTTGTTGCTGTCTAAGATGGGAACACCTTTTAAAACTGCTATCGTAAAAATTGAAGGGAACGAAAAAATTCTGCCGGTTGGTAATATGTATGTAATCAGAGTCAATAATGACATAATTGATGTGCATTATTTGAAAGCCTTTTTGGAGAGCTCAAAAGGCATAGCGTTGCTTAATTCTATTACTAGCGGAACAACTATACCTATTATCAATGTTGACAGCTTGCAAAGAATGCCGATAGAGTGCCCGGATATTACAAAGCAGGAAAAGATAGCCAACAAATATCAGGCTACTTGTGATGAGATTGCTATGCTGAAGCTTAAACTTGCAGCTGCTACAGAAAGACTCAGTAATATTATCGATGAAGAGGAGGTAGAATAATTTTGCTGAATGTTGAACAATTACTGGAATTAGAAGAGCGTGTACGTAATACTTTAAGTGAAAAATTAGAGCAAATACTTTCCAACCTCAATCGCTCCGGTAAACTTGAAGAAGCTTTAGAGCTGTTAGGGTTGAGTAATTTGCTGCAACAGGATTATTCCTACAAGCCTTATAGAACCGGTAAAATATTTATCGTTGGGCAAAGTGACGTAAGGAAAAAACAGTTGTTAGGCGTTATTAAAGAACTGGGGTTTGATAAAAACCGCTTTGAGTTTTGTCTGGAATATGATGAGGTGAAAAGGTTTAATTTCAGTAAGCTTTTTTATAAGCCTGAAAACACGCTTGTTTTAGTTGGCCCTATGCCTCATAAAACTGTAGGTTCTGGTGATTACAGCAGTGCTATTGCTGCTATTGAACAGAAGGAAGGTTCACCGAATGTTATACGTTGCGGTAGCAATTCTTTGAAGATTACCAAGCAGAGCATCAGAGATGCTTTACAGAAAGCTTTGGCGTTAGGCATTGTGATAGCTTGAAACAATCATATAGAACGGAACAAGCTAAATAGTATAAAGTTTGTTTTTTATGCTATCGGTTGGAGAAAAGGCTAAAATAATCGATTGTGAATAGAATACTGACGGTTTTTCATAGTCGATTTATAAATAATTGATAGACAGAAAAAACGTTTTGCCATAAAATGAAATTAAAAATACTTTATTAAAATATTATGCCAATTTCTGTCTATGCTAAGTTGTATACTGGTTGTAACTAAAATTCTATGTTGGAGGTTTTATTGTGACTGATATCAAGAAGATTGATGTGCTTTGGGATGATAATCCCGTTGATATAAGCGCAGAGGCGAATTTTATCTGGAGTATTGCTAATAAGCTGCGTGGTACGTATATGCCGGATAAGTATGGTGATGTTATTATCCCCATGACGATTATCCGCCGTTTTGAGTGCGCTTTGGCAAAGACTAAGGCTGATGTTGTAGCAAAATACAACGAGAACCCTAATTATCCTGCGAAGGGCATGTACAGGATTTCCGGTTATCAGTTTTATAATGTCAGCGAGTTTACGCTGCAGGAGTTGTGCAACGATGCCGACCATATTGCGGAAAACTTTAAGGCATACATTCAGGGTTTTTCTGATAACATTAAGGATATTTTGAATAACCTCGACATGGAAACACATATCAGGAAGATGGATGAAGGCGGTTGCCTGTTCAATACGGTCAAAGCGTTCTCTGAATTGGATTTGTCCGTTGAGAGCTTTGACAGCATTAAGATGGGTTATATCTTCGAGAATCTTATCGGCAGATTCTTCCAGAACGTAGATGCCGGTCAGTTTTACACCGGTCGTGATATTGTTAAGCTGGGCGTATCTTTGCTTGTTTCCGAAGGCTGCGACGATATTTTTGATGACCACAAGCTGATTACAATTTGTGACCAGGCAGCAGGAACCGGCGGTATGCTGAGCACGGCGTACAGCTATTTTAAGCATTATAATCATACTGCCGATGTTAAGCTGTTTGGCGTGGAGTTTATGGGAGTTTCCTGGGCTGTGGGCATGGCTGAAATGCTGATTAAAGGTCAGGATGCAACGAACTTTGTGCATGCGGATTCCTTTAAAGAGGATCCTTCCGCTGATACCAAGATGCGCTTCGTGCTGATGAACCCTCCTTTTGGTACTCCCTATAGCGGTAAGGATGCGAAAGCGGGACAGGAAGAAGCTGTAATTAAGGAATACGCCAAGGAAAACAGCCGTTAGGGTGCAGGTTTGCCCGGTGGTGGTGATTCTCAGATGCTGTTTTTACAGTCGGCCATTGCCAAGCTGGATGAAAAGGTTGGCCGTGCTGCGATTATCGAAAACGGTTCGCCGCTTTTTACCGGTGGTACAGCGTCCGGCGAAAGCCAAATTCGCCGCTGGCTGCTGGAGAACGATTTGCTGGAAGCGATTATTGCTATGCCGACGGATTTATTTTACAACACTGGCATTGCCAGCTACTGGTGGATTATATCCAAAAACAAGCGCCAGGAGCGTAAGGGTTATGTGCAGCTCATAGATGCAACTAATATTTATCACAAGCTGCGTAAGCCTGTGGGCAACAAGAAAAACGAGTTCTCCCCCGAGGACAGAGCGCAGATTGCTAAGCTGTATACTGATTTTGACAAGGCTGACAGCGAGTGCAGCAAGATTTTCAAGAACGAAGATTTTATATACCGTGAGTATGCTGTTATGCAGCCTTTGCAGCGTAGCTATTCTATCACCGAGGCAAGCATTGAGCGTATGCTGCAGAAGGGTGCGCTGAAGGGCTTGTGGGATGAAGCTAAGGTTGCGGAATATGAAGAACAGGGCAATGCTTTGAGCGGTAAGGACGAAAACAAGCTGCAGGCCTTTTATGCTACGAAGCCTGCTTATGATGCAATTTTGGCGAAGCTGCAGGCGCATATTGCTGATGAAAAATGGCTTTCGCCTAAAGCATTTACGCCGGTGCTGACTGCTGTTCTTGGTGATTCTGCTGATAAAAAACTCTTTGAGAAAATCATGGACGGACTTTCCGTTATGGATAAGATTGCGGAAATTCAGCGCGATAAAAAAGGCAACATTATCTACGACAAGGAAACCAAGGATACAGAGCTTGTGAAGTACACTGAGGATATTGAAACCTATATGGCGCGTGAGGTGCTGCCGCATATTCCTGATGCTAAGTGGTTTTGGGAAGAGAATTTGACGAAGAAGAAGCCTGTAATCAAAACCGGCGCGGAAATTCCCTTTACCCGTTACTTCTACAAATATCAGGCACCTAGGCCCAGTGCAGAGCTGCTGGCAGAGTTCTTGAAAATAGACAAGGCTGTGAATGAGCGCATTGCTCGCCTTATGAAATGAGGTGACGGGAATGCGTGAAATGAAGGATAGCGGGATTGAGTGGATTGGAGAGATTCCGAAGCATTGGACGGTTAAAAATTTGAAGTATATTTTTGATATTACTTCTGGTTCAACTCCTGCAAGCGGTGTTAGTAAATATTGGGATGGAGATATAAAATGGATTACTCCTGCTGATTTTAAAACAAATGATGTATATGTTTTTGGTGGAAGAAGAAATATAACGGGGCTTGCTTTGATGTCTTGTAGTACTCAGGTTATACCTGATAGCAGTATTATATTTTCTAAAAGAGCACCTATTGGTTCAGTAGTAATTACTGGTGAAAAAATGTGTATAAATCAGGGATGTTTAGCGTTGGTTAGCAAACATCAAAAGACAAGCGTGAAATTTTATTACTATGCTTTGAGTATTTTAGATAAAATATTTGATATGTTGGGAAGCGGAACTACTTTTAAAGAAATTTCAGCTTTTAGGTTTAGTAATACTAGCTTACAGTGTCCTCACTTTGAAGAGCAACAGCAAATTGCCGATTTTCTCGACACCCAATGCTCCGAAATCGACGCGACCGCTGAAGATATCCAAAAGGAAATTTCTCTTTTGGAGGAGTATAAGAAATCTGTTATCACCGAAGCGGTTACCAAAGGTCTGAATCCTGCTGCGGAGATGAAGGATAGCGGGATTGAGTGGGTAGGAAAAGTTCCTGTAACTTGGAAGATTATGCCGAATAAATATATAATGACAAAGAAAAAAGTTATTAAAGAAGTTTATGATGATGAAAATATTATTTCTTTGTCGATGAATGGTGTAATAGTAAGAGATTTAGAAGCTGGCGGGAAAATGCCAAAAACATTTGATGGTTATCAGATTGTTTATCCGGGTAATTTGTTGATGTGTCTTTTTGATTATGATGTTACTCCTAGATGTATTGGGTTAATCAAAGATTATGGCGTAACAAGTCCAGCGTATAGTCAATTTGTTATGAACAATGATAATTATTCTGGATACTACTATTATTATTATCTTATGATTGACCATGCAAAGACGTTATTACATTTAGCGAAAAATCTAAGACATTCTTTTACTGAAGAGCAATTAGGAGCTATTTTAGCACCAGTTCCAACTGTTGAAGAACAATACCAAATTGTCAATTACCTCGACTCCAAATGCTCCGAAATCGACACCCTCATCGCTGACAAAAAGCGTCAGCTCGATATCCTTGCCGACTACAAAAAATCCCTCATCTACGAATACGTTACCGGCAAGAAGGAGGTTCCTGTAAAAGATTTTTGACACTAATTCTTGCCTGTGCTAAACTTTGAGTAAGAAGGAGCTTATTCAGCATGGTTAGTGAATCGAGGTGTTTACTTATGAAAAATACATTAAACACAGCTTTTTTAAGCAATAATGGAGAATATACTTTTTTTAAGTTTCGTGATCGAGTGATAACTTTCCTTACAGGGAAACGATTAGAAAAATATAAGAAAATTTTAGAATGGGATAATGGCTATATAGTTGTCCTCTGCAAGAATAAAAATGAGGATAAATTAGAAGAGGATTACATAGATTTATTGCCGATTTTGGATAATCTGTATATTGAACCTGAGGAGTTTCTTGCGCCAATAAAGGAGGTCGAAGTTCGTTATGACTGAAGCAAAAAAAATTGCTATAGCAGACGCCGCTGAAATGATTGTGGGCGGATATGCGTTTTTACGCAAAGACGATAACATAACTATTGTTAACTTAAACCGAGATGACGAGCATGTTATGGTCATTACTAAAGACGGGAAAATACTTGAAAGCAGTATGGAGCCTATTGAACAAGTTATAGCTTTGAAAAAATGGAAACAAAATGCTCAATTTATGGAGGATGAAATTGCCTAAATATTTTCTTGATAAAATTGCAGGATATTACCTTTATTATACAAAGCACTGTGTTATTGAATGTATGCATGCTCATGCTAGTGACAGAAAACTTACCGAAGGCGGTTCGGCAAAGTTTTTTGTTTTGGAAGATGGTTCCACAATTATACAAAACAGAGGAGTTCTCAATGATAGAGAAATTCTCAAGATTCAAAAGTTCATTAAATTGCACTATCTGGAAATGTATGAGAAGTGGGCAAAGGACAGTGAAAAAGGATTTTATGGTGAAAACAAATAAATGCCACAGACATAAGGGTGTATTGCTTTATGCAGCCTGAAGTTACTGGTACAAAGGAGATCCTTACGCATGAATAACATCCTTTCGGAAAAAGAATATCAGCGTTATATCATCGACCAGCTTGTAAAGCCGGAATGCGGTTACGTGGAAGCACCGGCAACGGAGTTTGACCGCCTTTTTGCGATGAACCGCAAGGCTCTGTTTGCTTTTCTTGAAGCAACTCAGCCGGAAAAGCTGCAGGCTTTGCGCAAAATCTATAAAGAAAAAACTGAAGACACCCTTGTTGCCTTCATCAATCAGCAGGAAACGAGAGCGAACGGCAGTCGTCTTGATGTGCTTAAGCATGGCGTGGAGCTGGCCAACATTCATCTTGATTTGATGTATACGAAGCCTGCAACGACCTTCAACAAGGAACTCAACGCTTTGTACCATAAGAATATCTTTACCGTTTCCGAAGAGGTCTGGGCGAGCGATGATGAACGCATTGACCTGGTAATCTTCCTCAACGGCCTTGCAATCATCACCTTCGAGCTGAAATGCAATGCCGCAGGACAGTCCTATCAGGATGCCATCTATCAGTATCGCATGCAGCGTAATCCTAAAGACCGCCTCTTTTTGTGGAAGGCCGGTTCCTTGGTAAACTTCGCTATGGATTTGGAACAGGTTTATATGTGTACCAAGCTCAGCGGCAGCAGTACCTTCTTCTTGCCCTTCAATATGGGCTGTGGTGAAGGTATTCAGGTCGGTGCCGGTAATCCTTTGCTGGAAGATGAATACAGCGTGCATTATATGTGGGACGATATCCTGCAAAAGGACAGCCTGCTGGAAATCCTTGGCAAGTTCATGTTTATCGAGGTCAGCGAAAAAGAAGATGCCAACGGTAAGGTGAAGAAGAACGAAACGGTTATCTTCCCTCGCTATCATCAGCTTGATGTGCTGCGTAAGGTGCTTGCTGATGTTAAGGAGCATGGCAGCAGCCTGAACTATCTTCTTCAGCACAGCGCAGGCTCCGGCAAAACGAACGAGATTGCCTGGCTTGCACATCGTCTGGCGTCTTTGCATAGTGCAGATAATAAGATTATCTTTGATAACATCATCATCTGTACTGATCGCGTAGTAGTCGACAGACAGCTGCAGCAGGCAGTGCTTGGCATTGAACATAAGGAAGGCCTTATCCGCGTGATGGACGACCAGTGCAATTCTACTGACCTTGCCAATGCGCTTGGCGGTAACACGAAGATTATTGCAACGACTATTCAGAAGTTCCCGTACATCGTGGATAGCGTCAAAGGTCTGAAGAATAAGCATTTTGCGGTAATCATCGACGAAGCGCATTCTTCTACCTCCGGCAAGAACATGGCAGCGATTACGAAATCGCTTGGCTCCGGTGAAGTGGAACCCGATGTTGATGTTGAAGATGTCATCGTTGATGAAATCAATCGCAACGGCAAGCAGCCTAATGTGTCGATGTTTGCCTTTACCGCTACGCCGAAGCCGACTACTCTGCAGCTTTTCGGCAGGGTAAACGCACAGGGACAGTATGAAGCCTTTCATATTTACTCTATGAAGCAGGCTATTGAAGAAGGCTTTATTCTTGATGTGCTGCAGAACTATATCACCTACGATACCTTCTTCCGTCTCAACAAAGAGATTGAAGATGATCCGGAAATGAAAACGAATGATGCCAAGCGTCAGATTGCTCGCTTCGTGCAGCTGCATGAAACCAATATCTCGCAACGCATTGTGGTAATCATCGAGCATTTCCGCCAGAATGTCATGCAGGAGCTTAATGGCCAGGCTAAGGCTATGGTCATTACGGAATCGCGTGCCGGTGCAGTAAAATATCGTCAGGCCTTTGAGGATTATATCACTCGCAAAGGTTATACCGGCCTGAAGGCATTGGTTGCTTTTTCCGGCAAGGTCACCATCGACGGCAAGGAATATACGGAAGTAGGCATGAACGGCATTGCTGAAAAGAACCTGCCTAAAGAGTTTGATAAGGACGAATATCAGGTGCTGCTAGTAGCAGATAAATATCAGACAGGCTTTGACCAGAAGAAGCTGTGCGCTATGTATGTGCTCAAAAAGCTGCGTGGCGTAAATGCAGTGCAGACCTTATCGCGCCTGAACCGTATTTGCCCGCCCTTTGATAAGAAAACCTTTGTCCTTGATTTCGCCAATGATTATGCGGATATTGAGAAGGCTTTCAGCAAATACTACACTGTGACTTTGCTGTCCAACAGCATTAACCCGCGTTCTATTTATGATATCAGCGCGAAAATCGACGGCTATTTCTTCCTTGATCCCGGTGATGTAGAGGACTTTAATACATTGCTGTACAAGGAAAAGGTTACCGCTGCGGACAAAAAGAAAATGACTTTCTTCCTGCAGAAGGCCAAAAACGTCATCGAAAAGAACAATGACGAGCAGACGCAGAAGGAAATCCATATGGCAATCCGCCATTTCATCCGCTGTTATGAGTTCTTGGTACAGGCAACCTGCTTCGAGGACGTGGATATCCATAAGAAATATAAGTTCTTGTCTTACTTGCAGACATATCTGAAAGTAAGACATTCAGGTGGCGGGTTTGACCTGACCGGCAAAATCAAGGCAGATAATTTCGTGCAGAAAAAGAGCGGAGAGTTTGCAAATGTTAAGCATAAAGCTGATCCGATTGTTCATCTGCCAACCGCTGAATCTCTTAACCTTACTCCTGCAAAGATTGAACGTCTGTCGCAAATTATTGCGGAAATCAACAGCAGAACCGGTAAAAACTATGATAATGACGTTGCAGTCAAGGCAATGCTGCAGATTAAGGATATCATGATGAAATCCGAAAAGCTGCGTGCCAGCGCTCAAAACAATACTGAAAGAGATTTTGAGTTTGCTTATTTCGACAATATTGATGATGCTTTGGTAGAAGGTCTGGAGCAGAATCAGGACTTCTTCAGCTTGCTTTTGGATAATGATGAGATTAAGCGTCAGGTCCTGGGAATTTTCGCCAGTGATGTATATACTGAGCTTAAGAGTAAGAAAAACGTGATTTATCCTAAGTTTAAACAAAAAACTATAGAACTTAATGTAGCGGAAGACGTTGATACTTATGGTAGTAAAGGAGAAGAGAAGTAATGGCTAAAACAGAAATTACTTTTGAAATCACTGAACATATTGGTACTCTTTCTACTAGTGCTAAAGGCTGGACTAAGGAGCTTAACTTTGTGTCCTGGAATGGGCGTGAACCTAAGTACGATATCAGGGAATGGTCTCCTGAACATGATAAGATGGGCAAGGGTCTGACGTTTAGCAAGGACGAGCTGGAAGCACTGAAAGTTATCTTGGAGAAACTTTGAGGAGAGTTTGCAGGCCGAATGTAAGTATGATTGATTTATTGTAAAGGAATGATGTTGCGATGAAAAAATACTTTTATGTTTTTTTATTAGCATTGTTATTGGGAGGTGTATTCATGGATAAGGCAGATGCTAGTTCAAGTATTAGTATAGCTGCTAATGAGGGATTTTCTGGTTATACTGGTTGGGTCCAAGCTGATATGACTATTAATGAGTTTGGTACAGTAACTCCTGATGCATCATATTCTATGCGCTTGTATAAGACTATGGGATTAGTTCCGGTTGCTTATTGTGCTTCTGGTGGTAGTCATATGGGAACATATTATGTATTCTTTGTTAATCCACATACCGGGTATCTGATGATTGATCGTACCGGACCTGCTTTTCATAGTAGAGTATTTAGTAGTCCTGATTTGAAATCCTTTGGTAAAACCGGACATATTGTGAACGTAACGGATATATCGCCGCAACAAGAACTTTATGAAGTATGAGGATTTAAAGGCAAGATTTAATCATTTTTCAAAATGCGACGAAACATATGTAACAATACCGCGTGAGTATTTGCTGACGCTTATAGGTGAGCTTTTAAGGCTGCGCCGGCGCGATGGAGCCAGAGCGCATCAAGGTAAAATTAATGATGCCCGTGCTAACTGTTAAAAAAACAGATCTTTAAACACATGGTTTAATATAATAAAAAATATACATCATGTACTTCAGCACGCCAAATAGCTCTAGCTTACCTGCACAGGAGACCGTAAAGTCGGATTGCAGCTGAGGACATATAAAATTAATCTGATGACTTAATTTTATAATGGGACTACTATGCCCATTTTAAAATTAAGTCTTTTTTTAGTTTATGATAAATTTCCGGGTTAAGGAGGAGATTTTAGTGAAAAATATTCATGGCCAAAATATTTTAGCTGCGGCAATTGCTGTATCTCTGGGATGCTCTCTTACAGAATTTCTGCCTGCTGCATACGCAGCCCCAACTGATACTGCGCAGACAGCAAGCAATGATGCTGATGACTCATTGATGGACTTCAGCCTTGATGCTATGACGGTAGAAGCTAAACGTCCTGATTGGGAAAGCAAGCTTTCTCCTGGTACGGTAAACATTGTGCGTCCTGATGAATTCAAAGGTGAGCAGAAATCATTGCCTGACTTGCTTTTGACCGTGCCCGGTGTGCACGTGCGTGAGGTAAACGGCAAGGGCCAGTATACAACTGTGACGATGCGTGGCTCCACTGCTGCGCAGGTCGGCATTTTTATTGACGGTGTATTGGCTAACCTTGGCGGTGATACTGCGGTTGACCTTTCGACAATTCCTGTAAAAAACGTAGAGCGTATTGAGGTTTACCGCGGTTATATTCCCAGCCGTTTTGGTGGTACTTTTATGGGCGGTGTTATCAACATTGTTACCAAAAAGCCGGAAACGACAGATGTATCCTTAGAGGTTGGCAAAAGCTCTTATGGTGGCAAAAGAGGCTCTATGGAAATAACAGCTCCTCTGGGGGATGGTTCGTTAATGGTTGGCACTAACTATGAATCCAGCGACGGAGATTTCAAGTATAAAAACTATGCTGCGGAAAGATATTTGCCATATGGTGAGCAGCAGATAGCAGGTCAGCAGAAAGTAATCGATAATTTTAATAATGAAACCATAGATTATATGACCAAAGGTGCTGTAATAAATCTGCAGCAGGAACAAATAGATTACTATAAAGCAAATAATGATGCCTGGTTGGGATTTGTAAGAAGCGACAGCCTGAAGGATGCTATTTATGACAACAGGTATGAATATGCGAAAAAAGATGTCGGTAATTCTAATCTGTATTTAATTGAACAACAGGTGGTAGACAGAGGTCTTAAGGATGAGTATCTTAAAAGAGGCTATGATGACAGTGACTGGCATGAGGCGCTGCAATATGACTGGATCGGCAGTTCCTTCGGCGAAGGTGTTCTTACACCTGAAATTAAGGAAGAAATTCTTAAAGAGTATGGCGATAAAGTAGTTCAGAATAATATAGATAAGTGGACGAATGATGCGGATCCTGATAAAAATAAAAATCAGGCCGGCAGAAAAGAGTCTTTGGAAAAATTAAAGCAAAAACAAAAGGAAGCAGAAAATGCTACCAGATACAGAAAATACAATGACTATGAAAAGACCAGTACGATTGTAAAATGGCAAAATAAAAACTGGGTTATCAAAGGCACATATGATACTTTGGACAGACATATGCCGGACAGTGTATGGCTGGGTGATGTTAATGCAGCGGTTTATAATAATGGCGTTGATTTGAGCGACAGATATTATTATGACAGCCGCAGACAGAAACAGAACAGTGCCAGCCTGATGCTGCAGAACCGTCAGGAGGTTGGCAAGCTTGAATGGGGCTGGATGCTTGACTACATGTATCAGAATAAAAAATATCGGGCCGAGCATATCAATACAGCGTATCCGAACAGTGAATGGGATATGCAGAACCAGCCGTTGCGCGAATGGAGCCGTTATAAATCTAACAAATACACAGCTCAGATTGATGGCGGTTACAAGTTGAACGATAACAATATGCTGGACTTTTTGATTAACTATTCCAAAGAAGGCTTGGATATAGACGGTTCCAACATGGCTAAAATTTTAGGTGGACAGGCCAGTCAGAATTTCCTTTCCGCTCAAATCCGTAACCGTTATGAGCAGGAGCTGTTTAATGTACAGCTGCAGGATTCTATTACCTTAGATAAAGAAGGTACCTGGATTTTTACGCCTAGTGTACGTTATAACCAATCAAAGATTACCGGCTTCAGTGATGGCAAGCGCTTTACCGATGGACAGGCAAGCTGGATTCATCCTAAGGATTCGCAGACCAAGGGTAAGGCAACATGGCAGCTGGCTTTGAAGAAAGAAGTAAATGAAAACCTTACTCTGCGTATGACGGGCGGAACCTATTACCGTTTGCTGAACATGGCGGAAATTGCCGGTGACGGTGCCGGCATCCTGCCTGCTCCGCGGAATCATAATGGTGAAGGTGCAATGTTCCCTGTGCCGGAGGAAGGCAAGCAGTTTGATATCAGTGCGATTATGAATAACAAGCTGTTGGGAGCAGATAATTCCACTACCTTGACTTATTATTGGCGAGATTCTACCAATATGCTGCAGTTGGAGCGTGCAGGCAAGGATTATTGGTCGTATTTTAATGATAATAAGGGTAAATCTCATGGCATTGAATTGCAGAGCAGCTTTAAATGGGATAAGTTCGATCTCGATTTACAGGTAACTTACCTTAATACCAGCGCCTATAACAAGCATACGGCTACGCAGTTTGGTGAATACGCTCCGGTGTGGCCGACCTACCAGCCAGAATGGGAGGGCAATATCCGCCTGACCTACAGACCTTCAGAGAAGTTCTCGCTCTTTGCCGAAGGACATTATACAGATGAATACTTCACTTATTACAATAAAGCAACGAGTGGCAAGCTGTCACCGTATCTGTCCGGCAAACCGGTATGCTCGCTGTTTGTTATGAATAGCGGCCTGAAGTGGATGCCAAAGAAAAATTGGCAGCTGACATTTGGCTGCAATGACATTTTCAATAAAGGTCCTAAATCTAAAATTCGCAGTGATGCAGCTTTTATGGTTCCCGGCTATATTAATCCGGAATTTCCGATACAGGGCCGCACCTATTATGTTACAGCGCGTTATCAGTTCTAAAGGGGGAATTATCAATGCGTAAGTTCAGTAAAAGTAAAAAGGCGGCGATTTTAGCCTCGATAATGGGCGGATGGATGATTGGCGGCAGCGCTTTCGCAGCCAATCTGCTGATAACTGTTCCTTCTAACTATGGTGCCAGCAATATGACTGCTATTACCGGCTCACGTGTTACCGATAAGGTTGACAGCAAAGCAAATGTAGCAGTAATTGAATCCTTGAATAAGGATCCCGGCACCTATAGCTTTGTGCTGGATGGCAAGAGCATGTTTTTGCTGCGTCAGTACAATTATAGTACAGTTGATTTGATTCCCTCGAAGGTAATCGGTGCCGATACAACCTGGAGTAAGGATGAGGTTTATCCATCAGGAGTTATTACTAAAGGTGCCAATCCGCATTCCGCAGCCGGTTATAATGGATATGTCTATGTCGGTGATTATGATTTAGGTACTATCGGCGTTGTAAAGTACGATAAGAATGTTTTGACCGAAGAGGTCAGCAAATCCCGTAATCTGATGGAGGATCTTAATAAGTACTGCGGCATGAGTTACAGTTCTCCGGGCTGGGTGCATGGCGAAGGCATGGTTGTCAAAAACGGACAGCTTTATGTAGTTGTCAGCATCAATCCTAAGGGTGGTTATGATCCTTATGATGACAGTATAATTATGCAATATCAGATAAAGGATGACGGTAGTCTGGAATATGTTAATTATACCTGCAGTGCACGTAATCCTGACTCGGTTAAACTGAACAATTATAATGATATACTGCTGCATACAGGTATCGGCGGTTACCAATATGTGGGACACGGCAATAGTGAATCTGCTATAACTTTGGCAACGATTAACAATAATGTTCTGAATCAGGAGTCTAAATCTGTAGTACTGCCGGAAAACGTCAAGAGTAATGGCCTTGATTTTCGTGATATGACTGTCTGGCCTAATGGTACAGCCTATATCCTGGCATATAATTTGGCAACCGGTGGCGGCGGCAGCAATCTGAAGGTTTATAAAACTACAGTGGCTAATCTGAGCTCGGATAACCCTGTAGATTGGGAAATTGTTGTTGAAGGCAGTACAGAGGGCGGCGGCAATACCGGTGTAGGCACCGGTTGGTTCAATAAGCTGTTTGCCGAATATTATACTAAGCGTGTTTGGGGAGAATTTGGCAATAATATCGTAGTTTATACCGATGGTGCTGTTAAGCCTACCTATACCTGGAGTGCCTATGAGCTGGCGGGCAACACATCCTACCATACATTTAACTCTGTTTCCTTGCTTTCCGGTGATACTGTTTTCGGCAACAAGGCTTTGCTGACAACCTCACGGGAAGAAGGGCTTACATCTCCTTCTGTGACTACAACAAAGATTGTCAACATCAATGCCAATAGTAAAACAGGCGATTATTTTCAACGCATCAGCGGCACAGATGCTGACAGTTCCGTTTACAGCGGTGTCAGCAGTGATAACAGTGTTTATACATTTACTGCTGATAAAACTATCAGCCTGAAGCCTAATGCATGGAAAACACAGGCTGATTTAAGCAATAATATTCTGGCTGCTGTTTATGCGCATGACGGTAATGATGTTACTGTCAACGCCGGCAGCAATACTCTGCAGCTGCAGGTACAGAACAGTGTTGCTACACCTGTCGGTGTTTATGCCGGCAATGGTAAGAATATTACTATTAATGCAGGTAAGCTGAATATTATTACTATTGGCGCTGTGAATGGTAATTCCTTGAATAATGCTATCATGAATGATGCCGGCAAATCGGCTGCCAGCAAGATTACTGTTAACGGAGATGTTAATATCTCTATGAACGGCAGTTACGGCGGTAATGGTGTTGCTGTACAGAAAACAGACCGTTGGGGTGAAGCCAGCTATGCTTCTGATGTTGCCAATACAATTACGATTAATGGCAATCTGACTATAAAGGGCGCTGACAATGAAACCTGGGGTATTCCTATAAATGCAGATAATGTGTTGTCGCGCTTTAACAACGCCGGTATTCTTACACAGGTTGAAAACAGCCGTGTAGATGTCAGCGGTGCTGCTGATATGGATGTTTATGGCAATGGTATTACAACGAATGCCAAGAACAGTACGGTATCTGTTGGCGGTGGCGAGATTAATGTTCCTAAGGGTATGAATTATGGTTACTATACATTGGGTGCATATCAGGGAACCATTAACGTCAATACCGGTAAGGATGGCACGGCGGCCGGCAATAACAGCGTTAAGCTTGGCGGTGATATTTTTGCTCTGTCAACCGGTACAGTTAATGTAGCATTGACTACAGGTGATTCCTATCTGCGTGGCATTGTAGATAATGGCGGTACGGTTAATATGTGGCTGCAAAACGGTGCAAGCTGGATAAACCAGGCCAACAATACCCGCTATTCACAGGATAATGAGGATGTCGGCAGCAATGGAGCCAGCCACATCAGTAAACTTACAGGCGGCAGTACCGGTGCTGCCGGCGTTATCTTCCAGAAGAGTGGCAGCAAGGATATAACCATAGACAAATACAGCGGTAATACTATGGTTATTTATGAGCATGATAACAGTAACCCGGAAAATATTTTGGGTGGCAATTTTACGGTGAAGACTGCTGAAACCGGCTCTGCTGTGGCTTTGCGCACGGACAGCAGCGGTATAAATACATCTTCTGAAACAACTGTTAATAAGGTTCTCGATGCTTTGGCCAATAAGCTTTATTATACAGATTATGTCAATGGCAGCAGAAATCTGGACGGACAGGTACAGATTGCCGAAGGTCTGACAGCAGCTTCCGCAGCTAAATATGCAGGCAGTGTAAAATACAGCGATACCACTGGACAGGGAAGCCTGGGTGAAAAAATCAGTGTGCAGACTGAAACTCCCGAGGGCGATAACACTGATGCAGATAAAAACTTCCTTGTAGAAAAAGGCGATTGGCATGGCAATAACAGTGGTGATAATGTAAATCTGGCTCTGAAAGACAAAGCAAGCTGGACTGGCAACAACAGCGGCAGCAATATGGTGGTTAAAGCAACCGATTCTGCGTGGACCGGTGATAATAAGGGCGCGGGAACTAATGTAACGCTGAATGCATCCGCTTGGAATGGTAAAAATGATGGCAGTAAGGCTGTTGTTACCCTGAAAAATAAGGCAAGCTGGACCGGTGACAGCAGTGGCAGCGATTTGCAGCTCACACTTGATAATTCTGCTTATCAGGGAAATATCAGGGGTGACAGATCTTCTGTAACTCTGAATAATGGCAGCAGCTGGAGCGGTAATGTCAGTGGTAGCGGCAGTACGCTGAATATGCATGGTGACAGCCTTTGGCAACTAAAAGGAGATAATGTTCTTGACAGCTTTAATGCCGGCAGTGTCAGCAAAATGAGAAAGGCTGCAGCTGTGGCGGCCGGTTGCGGTACTACAGTTGATATGACGGATGCAACTGCAGGAAATCTCACTATTAATAAATATAATGGTAAGGCTACGTTTGTTTATCAGCATGATGTAAATGATGTTACCAAAATTAATGGTGGTGATATTACAATTGGTACAGCAACAACCGGTTCAGGGATTACCCTGCTGACAGATTCTAATGGTTTGGAAACTACCAATAAATATGCCATCAATGACGCCTTGAATGCTTTGGCTAATAAGCTGTATTATACCGGATACTTAAATGGTGAAAAAAATCTTGATGGTTATGTAAAAATTGCTGAGGGACTTACGTCTGCATCAGCAACTAAATTTGCCGGTAATATTGGTTATGATAGTAAAACCGGTCAGGGCAGCCTTGATAAAGCAACCGTTGATTATGGTACAAGCATTCCTGATGTACAGTCTAAGACAGATTTTAAATCAACTGTAACCGGTGATTATGTAACAGACAAGGAATATAGGGATGCGGGTGTACTCCCAGATACTGACAATATCTATAACTTCACGAAAGATGCAACCACGATTACGACCGCTGGCAGCTCAGTTGCTACAGCCAAAGATACTACCTTGAAGCTGAACAGCCACGATCTGACGATTACTGCCAACAGCGGTGACGGTATCGCAACAACCGGCGGTGTGCTGAAAGTTCAGAACGCAGGCAGTTTGACAGTAAGTGGTGCGAAAGCAATCAACGCCAATAACAGCAAGGTAGAGATTACTGCAGTTAATGCAACGCTGAACGGTGACGTAAGCACGAATAATGTCGTAAATATTAAGGCAACGAAGGCTGCGAAGGTCAACGGTGCAGTGAGCGCAAATGGCGCAAATGCAGCAGTAACGATTGATTCTGCAGATACCACCATTGGCAGTGGTATTACTGCCAACGGCAAGGGTGCTAAGGTTACCGCCAAGAACCTCAGCAAGCTGGACGGCAATGTGGCAACAGATGCCGACGGCAGCGTAGAGCTGAACTTCAAAGAAGGCGCAAGCTGGACTGGTGACAACAGCGGCAACACTACCATGAGCCTGAGCAAGGGTACCTGGAACGGAGCTAATACCGGCAAGCTGAACGCAACGCTGACAAATGGTACAACCTGGACCGGTGACAGCAGTGGTGCAGGCAGCACGATTAAGCTGGATGCTTCTAGCTGGAGCGGTATGAACAGCGGTGCAAATGCAAATGTAACTTTGACCAACGGCGCAAGCTGGACTAAAGGCAATACTGCAGACGACGTAACTGTGAAAGCAGATAAAGCAGCCTGGACAGGAGCTAACGGCGGTGCAAAAGCCAATATCACTTTGAGCAATAGCGCAAGCTGGACTGGCACAAATACCGGCAGCAACGCAACAGTAAATCTGACCGACAGCAGCTGGACTGGTGACAACAGCGGTGCAGGCCTGAGCCTGACTGCTAATAACAGCAAGTGGAATGGCAATGCTAATGCCGCAGGCAGTGCAACTTTGACAAACGGCAGTATCTGGAACGGTGCAAGCACAAGCGGAGACTTTAGCCTGACACTGAACGGCAGCACTTGGAACAACAGTGGCGCCAGCAGCCTTAAGAGCTTTGCTGGTACCAACGGCATAGTTGACATGACTAACGCTGCAGCAAGCGTAACCATCGGCAGCTACAGCGGTGACGCAACTGTTATCTACAAACATAACAGCAGTAATCCGGGCGAAGTCTATGGTGGTAACTTCACTGTCAACAGTGCTAAGAACGGCAGCAAGATTACCATGCTGACGGATAGAAGCGGTGTAGACTTCAGTGATGAGGACAGCATTGCCAATGCCTTGAATTCTTTGGCTAATAAGCTGTATTACACTGGTTATATTACCGGCGAGCGGAATCTTACCGGTTATGTTAAGTTGGCAGAAGGTCTTACAGCAAGCTCTGTTGTTAAACAAACCGGTGATATTGCCTATGATAAGACGACCGGTCAGGGCAGCCTTAAGGATGGCAGCGTTACTCCGAATGTAACCTATCCGGAAGAACAGACAAAAGATAACTTTACAAGTCAGATTACCGGCGAATGGAAACAGGATAAAGAGTATAAGCTTGCCGGCGTACTGCATACAGATAATGCGGTTTATGACTTCCGTAAGGATAGAAGCATTATTACTACCGCAGGTACTTCCGTCGGAGCAGGTAGAGATTTGCAGCTGCAGCTTAATAATAAGAGCATGAGCTTGAATTCCGATGCTGATGCTGTGAAAGCAGATGCGATTACCGTTGAATTCAAGAATCTTGATAAGCTTGATATTAAGGCTACAGGTCAGGCTTTACTGGCAGAAAACGGCGGCAAAATCATCCTGCATAACACCGGCGCAGTAACTGCAGACAGTGCGTTTATTGCTAATGGCGCAGGCAGCAGTATTAAAGCAGATGGTCTGACAAATATTACCGTAGGCAGTGGCGATGCAGTGAAAGCAGATGCAGGCAGCATTGAGCTGACCGGCGGCACTGTTAAAGGTGATGTAACTGCAGACAATAAAGGTAAAATCAGCATTAATGCCAATAATAATGCGGCAGGAAGCATCCTTACCGATATTACCGGCAACGTTCTGGCAACGGCCGGCAGCAGCGTAGATATCGGATTGGGTACCGCAGATAGCAAGCTTACAGGTGATGTAAGCACTGTCGGTGACGCAGTAATCAATATTTATGCTGATATGGGCGTCTGGACCGGTAATGCTGACGGAGATAACGTTAATCTGCATCTGAATAGCAGCAAGGCACAATGGAACAATATCGGCAACAGCAAGCTGCGCAGCCTGAAGGGTAATGGCGGTATTATTAATCAGACTGATGCTAACGCAGGTAATATTGATGTAGGTGATTACAGCGGAAACGTTGTTGTCAACTACAAGCATACCGCTGATAAGGACACAGCAAGCAACACCCTGAATAATATCAAGTTCGGCGGCGGTTCGCTGAATATCGATAAAGCAGCTGAAGGCAGCAGCATTACCTTAAGAACCGATAATTCCGATAATCTCAGCTATACCGAAACTGATAATATTGAAAAGCTCTTCCGTGAGCTGAGCAAGAAACTGTATTACGCAGATGCGGGCAGCAATCCTGATAATCTGAGCGGTCATGTGGAGATTGCCGAAGGCCTGACGAAGGTTAAGGTTTACGGCGATATTAACTACGGAGAGCATGGACAGGGCAATTATAAGGATGGCAGCATTAAGCGTACTGATCCGGAAATTATTTACGGCAGCAGTGAAACAGCTATGATGCGTGGCGCTAAATCCGCCATGGCTTCCACTGCTTTGCTGTGGCGCAGTGAAAACAGCGATATGCTGCAGCGCATGGGTGATGTACGTCTGGCTAATGAGGAAAGCGGTCTGTGGGCACGTTACTACGGTGGTAAGAACAGCTTTGATGCTAAGAATACCAAGTACAGCACAAGCTTCAATGCATATCAGTTAGGCTATGACAAGCAACTGGATAACAACAAGCTCTTTGGTGCGGCTGTAAGCTACAACAAGGGCAAGAACACCTACGAAATGGGCGGTCATGGTGACGGCAAGGCTGTCAGCCTGTCAGTATATGGCAGCTGGAACAGCGACAAGGGACATTATGCTGATGTAATCGTTAAAGGCGGTAAGCTTGATAATGATTATACAGTTTACAATGACATGGGCCATAAGCTGGAAGGCGATTATGATACCTGGGGGCTGTCCCTGAGCGCTGAATATGGTCGCAGAATGCAGATGCAGAACGGCTTCTATATTGATCCGAGCGTACAATTTACTGTTGGACGTGTGGCAGGAGCTGACTATAGTGCAGCCAGCGACTTCCTCGACTCCAAAGGCCTGAAGAAGGATATGTATGTCAGCCAGGATGCCTTTACCAGTGCAATCGGACGTATTGGTCTGGGCATGGGCAAAACAACTGACAAGGCAATGTTCTATACGAAATTTGCATTGGCACATGAATTTAGCGGTGACTTTACTACAACCTTTGCAGCTGAAAATGAGCCTACAAGCAGCACAGCAGTTGATTTTGGCGGAACTTGGTTTGAATGGCAGCTGGGCGGCAGCATGAAGGTAAATGATAATTCTTATGTATATGCTACCTTCGAGAAGAAATTCGGCGGCGATACCGGCAGCAATGACTGGCGGTTGGATGCAGGCTTGCGCTGGAGCTTCTAAGATTTGGGGTATGCGAGCAGTATAAAAATGTTCTAAGCAGGGCGGCGGCCAAAGCGCCGACGCCCTCTTAAATAAAAATGTTAAAGGAGACTTTAAAATGACAGAAAAAGTTAAAGAGACTAAAGTTTTGGATATGGAGCAGAAGCGTGCTGATAAAATTGATAAAATGCAGCAATTCCTGACTGATAACAAAATAGACTGCTTTGACGTACAAAAAATTGAAGATGAGCGTCATACAACAATTTTCCGTAGCCGTATGGAAGTAAAAGGACAGATTCTGCCGATGGCTGTGTTGATGGATGACAGTGTTTATATTATTTTACAGGTTCAGATTGCACCGCAGGTAATTCCGGAAGCAAAGCTGCCGGAGCTGGCTGCAGCTATCAACAACATGAACAACAATGTACGTCCCTTTAAATTTACAGTTTCCGAAAAGGGCGATTTCATGCTGAATGCCTGCATTACCGCAGAAAACAATACCTTTAATCCGGTGCTGCTGAACGCAATTATCGGTGAGGCGCTGAAGTTCCTGGAAGCGCAGTACAGCAATATTATGGAAGCAATCTGGAAAAAATAATTTAGTTGAGCATGGATTTACATATGAGACATGCTGAAAGTAAAAGTCAGGCAACAAAAGAATATTGTCGATGATATGTTCAAGTTTAGTTAAGCATTTATAAAATAATATTTTGATTCCTGATAAGCGGTTGATGTGAGAGTGGACTGCTTTATGATAGAGAAAGTGACAGTCGGGAGATGGACGCCCTGGTGTCATTATCTTTGTCCGGTGTTTTTGCAAGGGGTGTTTATTATGGCAAAATCATCTTGGATTCGAAGTAAAAAATTAGCTTTAGGTATTGCCGTAGCTTTAGGCTGCAGTCTGATGAGTGTTACAAGTGCTGAACAAACAGAGGCTGATTTTACAGCTCCCATTACCGGTGACATTGAAAAAGATGTTACTTACAGCGGTATTTTGGAAGTGCCTGCTAAGAATAACAACGTTTATACATTTACCAAGGATAGCAGCATTACTGTTGACGGTGCTGCTGCCACCTTCACTATTCAGGATTTGAACAGTAAAGATTATAATGTGCAGGCGGCAGCGGTCAATATGGTGCAGGGAAAGACCAGCCCCAATATTTGCATTGCAGCTCCTGCTAATAAGCTGACTTTAAGTGTTAAAGCCTCCGGTGATAATATCGGCGTCGGTATTTTGCAGACCACCGGTCTTGGCACTCTGCAGTTTGGCAGCAGTAATTATGGTGCAATAAAAGAATTGAACATTAATGTCAATGCTGATGCCGACAATACAAAAAAATCTTATGGTATCTGGCGTGCAGCTACTGATAATAAGACCAGAACTATTACTTTAACTGCTACCGATGGCCTGAATATTAAAGTGGATAATCCTAATGGTGCTTATGGTATAGCTGTATCTACACCTGAGGGAATGACAACAGACAATAAATTTTATAACAATAGCGGTATTACGGTTAATGGTGACGTAAATATCACAGTAAGTGGCAATAAAAAAGCTGCTGATGTACTGGAAAACAGTGCAGGACTTTTTGTGGACAGTAATCATGCCAAAATAACCTTGAACCATAAGGGTAATATTATTTCTGATGGCAATGGTATAGTTGTTGCACCTGTACACAATACTCCTAACTATAATAATCAAGCCATTACTGTAAAAAAAGGTGGTACTATTAAGCTTATTCCGGCAGCTGATGGTAGTGAGCGTTATGCAATTTATAATACCTATGGCAAGGTTTTTTATGGCGCAAATTCAGTCGGCGGCTTGAACAGTCAGACTGGTGCTGTGGTATTGGGTACCGGAACTCAGATAGGTGGCGACGTTTTTGTCGGCGACAATGAAAAAAATATTGTCTACTTAGGTTTGAGTGGCAATGATTCGTACTTGAACGGTGTAATTAAGGAAGACGGAAAATTCGGCAATGTGCTGATGATTCTGAATGATGGTGCCGTATGGAATAATACTGCAGCTAACGCAGGCAATAAGGGTACCAATACAGTATTGAATAATTTTAGCGGTATTAACGGTATGTTGCATCAAAGTGCCGATAGCGGTGATGTTACAATCAAGAAATTTGACAGCCATCTGTTTAACGTAGCTTATGAGCATGACAAGAATGATCCGTCAAAAATTTTAGGTGGCAATTTCACTATTGAAAAAGCTATAGAGAACAGTGCTCTCAATGTTTTTACTGACTATGATGCCAACCTGAATACAGAAGCTGCCAGAGAGGCAACACTTAACGCTTTGGCAAACAAAATTTATTATACAGGCTATGCAAGCGGCGAAAGAAATTTAAATGGTACCGTAAGTATTGCGGAAGGTCTTACAACCAGCTCTGCCAGCAAGTATTTTGCCGATATGAGCTTTGATGATACTACAGGTCAGGGTTATCTTGGCAAGGAAAGCAAGGTTAATGAATACGTTAAGCCTGCGGAACAGGGTGCCGTAGAATTTACCAAGGCTATAATTGGTGATGTTTCTCTGACCAAAGAATATCAGGATGCAGGTGTATACGACAACGGCAACTATGTTTTTACCAAGGATATTAAAATCAATGTTGATCCGGAAGGTAATAAATTAGTAGCAGGGCCTTGGCTGTATACCTTCAGCTCCGGTATTTTCAGCGGTTATAATCAGCAGAATGTGAATGTTGACCTGAATGGTCATAGTATGGATTTAAATATAGCTACCGACCAAAGTACGACCGGCATTGCTGCAGTAGGTGCTACCGGCAAGGTTGAAATTTTCAACCCCGGAGCTATGTCCGTTAAAGCTGTAAGTAATAAAGGTGCTCAGACAGCTGCGTTGTTTGTGAATGGCGGCGGTCAGCTTTATATCCATAATGGCGGTGAGAATTTAGAGAAAAAGGTTCTCACGGTTCGTGGCAGTACCACTAACAGCACTAATGGCGCTGTTATCAAGTCTATGAATGGTGCAAATGGTGAACGCTCCTGGCTGAAGGTTGACGGCTTGATTGATTTGGAAGCAGATACTACAGATGGTGTTGGTATGGCCGAAGGATTGAGTGCTGTTGCATCTACTATTGATGTTGGCGGCGGCAGAATTATTATGACGAAAGCTGGGCAAAATCCTGGCCTGAATTTTGGCGGTGGTGCGGAAAATGCTGCTATCCGTGCTTATGGTGAATTTGTTTCTACCAACTATGGCATTGTCAACGTCAATGTTATCAAGGATGAGGATTCTCCTACCGGTAACGCTATTGCGGCCGGAAATAATACTACGCAGATAGTAGGTAACTTTACAACTGTCGGCGGCATGGGCACCAAGGGTAAAATCAATGTGGGCCTGAATACACCTGATTCCTATTGGGTAGGTAATTTTGTCACAGGTGGCGGTTGGGGCGTAACACCCGGCGATTATGGTATAGTAAGCCTGTTTATGGGCAATAAAGCTAAATGGATGGGCAAAGCTTCTTATGCTACTAAACTGCTGATGGACAGCGGCGCAACCTGGGAAGGCTATTCCTTGAACAATGCTGTTGATGCAACTATCAAGAACGGTGCTGTCTGGTACAACATTAATGATACAGAGGAGCCGACTACCTTAAAGAGGTTGAACGGCGGTGCTACGGAAGCAGCTGCAGGTACTGTTGATATGACGCATGACGGTGTTGTCGATACAACTATTGAGAATTTTGGCGGTCATGTAAACGTTATTTATAAGCATGCGGCGGACGATGCAACAAATATTCTTGGCGGTAACTTTACTATTAATCACGCTGCTGAAGGCTCTGCTGTTACGCTGACAACAGACAACAGCGGTTTTGATGTGCATAAAGCAGATGAAACAAAAGCTGTATTGAGCAGCCTTGCTAACAAGCTTTATTACCAGGGTGCTGTAGATAATGCGGAAGCTAATCTTGACGGTTATGTGCAGATAGCAGAAGGGCTAACCGCTGCATCTGCCGGCATGAAGCTGGCAGATGTTGAATTCTCTGCTGATAACGGACAGGCAAGTCTGGTAGCAGATACTATCAGAACGCCGGATGCGAAGATTATTTATGGCAGCAGTGAAACTGCTATGATGAAGGGCGCAAAATCTGCTATGGCCTCCGGTGCGTTGATGTGGCGTGCCGAAAATAATGACTTGCTGAAGCGTATGGGTGATTTGCGTCTGGATGATGGTGAAGCAGGCATCTGGGCTAAATACTATGGCGGCAAATACGAGATGGACAGTCAGAATACTGACCTTAATCTGAAATACAATGCTTATCAGGTAGGCTTTGATAAGGCTGTAGGTAACGGCTGGTCAGTTGGTTTGGCAGTATCCTATAACGATGGTGATTCCAATTATGGCAGCGGCAAAGCTGATCTGAAGGATACAAGCGTAGGTTTGTATGGTACCTGGAAGGGTAATGATGGTCAGTATGTAGACCTGATTGCCAAATATACCCGTATGGAAAATGACTATGATATTGCCAATGTTTATGGTCACAAGCTGAGCGGTGATTACAAGACTTGGGGTACCAGCATCAGCGCAGAATATGGCAAGCGTTTCGAAAATGACAACGGCTTCTACT
>OIFE01000529.1_pt1 | contig 28946 bp, 26 predicted proteins | sample 1581921 | NCBI WGS metagenome assembly OIFE01 (sample SAMN04414075, study PRJEB24778) | human gut metagenome | material: faecal | host: Homo sapiens | reverse complement strand
TTGGCTGAATCGTTGATTGTTCTTAAGGAAAATTATGGACTTGAAGAAGACGGAGCTACACTGAATATATATATGGCTCGTGAAGATTTAGCAAATCTTTCTAATATGACGACATCTAATGCTATTAGGACACTTTCCTGTTTTGCTAACGAAAAGATAATAGTTGTTGATGGTCGTAAGATAAAGATTATTGATGAAGAAAAATTGAAAAAAATAAGTCGTTTTGGATAACAACATGTAGATTGTGAAAGTTTTTCTATTCAGAATAATTTTATAAAAAATAGTACTCCTAAATATCCCGTTTCAAGATATTTATTTATAAATTTGTCACATAAAAGGAAAGATGCCGGAGTGGTCGATCGGGACGGTCTCGAAAACCGTTGTACGGGTAACTGTACCGAGGGTTCGAATCCCTCTCTTTCCGCTGTATTAGTTAAACAATAAATAAAAAGTTCCATAAATTGTTGAATTTATGAAACTTTTTTTATATTCTTTTATCTCCTTAAAGTAAATATCTTTGCCAGATTCGACAAACCCTTAAACATATTGAAATAATTAAAAAAGTTTTACAACTTAAAAAATAATTTATATTGATATGGATTCTGATAACCAAAGGGGTACCGCTTAAAAAATGTAAAGTGGTACCCCTTTGGTTATAGACTTTGAGATTCAATGTATTAATCTCGGTCATTATCTAAATCAATCACATTAAAATTCAAATCAAATTTAATTTCCCAGAAATTAGATAATTTCACTTCATAATCGTAATTGTCTCTTTCAATACTGAGGACTTTTGCTTCAGGATAGTTTTCTTCTACATATTTTTTTATTTGTGCAGGAAGAACTTTGACAGGAACGGATGAGAATTTGCAATTTACTTCTGTCCATTCGCCTTTCTTATTGAATTCCAATTTATCCCCATTTGTAAATACTACATCATAGGATTTGTCAAATAGCTCTGTTTCCATTTTGGTAAGTGCAATTTTTGCTTTTGGAAAATGTTGCTTTACAAATTTTTGAGCTGTCTGAGGTAATTGAGCAAAACTAATAGGCTTGTCATTATCTGCCATTGTTACTTGAATAGAAAGGACACATACCAATAATAAAATCAACTTTTTCATAATTCTAATTTTTAGTGGTTATTATTTATTTTAATTTGATTACAAAATAAAGAAGTAATTCTGAAAAGATTTTGGAATATTTTTCTTTAAAAAAAGAAATTGAAATTATTTCTTTATAATGGACTATATAACATTTATAAATGGTAGTTAGTTTTTAGAATAAAGAGTTACTTAATGAAATTTCTGCGAACAATAGGTCTATATATCCCGTTATAAATCAGAAACAAAATTTATAACAATAAATATATATGTTCAGGAATATTTTTGTATCTGTTTTGTATCTGTTGTTGTTTTCCAAAGTCACTCTCTGGGCCCAGAGTAATTATATGGAATTGACATTTGAGCAGTCAATACAAATGCTTCAAGAAAAAAATCAAAGCTTAAAAATCGCAAATAAGGGAGTCGACCTTGCCAAAAACGAACATGAACGATTAAATGCTCTTTGGTATCCAAACCTGAGTGCAACAGGCGCCTATGTACATATGTCAAACAAAGTTGAAGTCAAGGAACCATTGAGTCAATTTACTGAGCCTGCAAAAGATTTCGTCCATACTATTATACCCAACGATCAGATTATTTCATCTATATTAGATAAAATAGGAGCTTATTCCCTCTCCTTTCCTCTGGCTCCTAAAGATTTAACAACCATTGATGCAAATATTACATGGCCTATTTTTACAGGAGGAAAAAGAATCTACGCAGGTAAAATAGGTAAAGCCATGATTTCTATTGCAGAAGTAAATAAAGAGCAGGTCAGCGCAAATATGCAAATTTTACTTGTTGAAAACTATTATGGACTTCGTCTGGGACAGAGAATTGTAGATGTTAGAGAAGAAACTTATAAGTCACTTCAAAAACATTTTCAAGATGCTTTGAAATTGGAAGCCAACGGCATGATAAATAAAGCTGAAAGATTGTTTGTACAAGTGAATATGGATGAGGCAAAAAGAGAGTTGGAATCGGCAAAAAAAGAGCTCAACGTTGCACAAAATGCATTGAAAACTTTGATAAAGATAGACTCTGACACTAATATATTACCGGTGTCATCTTTATTTATAAATGATACTCTGCCATCCGTGTTATATTTTAAAAGCTTAATTGAGGGAAACAATTATATAGTCAACCAGCTCCGATTTCAAGAAAATATTGCAAATAATGAATTGAAAATAGGTCGAACCGGCTATATTCCTAATATAGCATTATTTGGTAAGCATACTTTTTATGCACATGGTATAGAAAAAAATCTTCTGCCTCGAACAATGGTAGGTGTCGGATTTAGCTGGAACTTATTTGACGGCTTGGATAGAGAAAAAAAAATTAAACAAGCGAAAATAACGAAACAGGCTCTTGCTTTAGGAAAAGATAAGGCTATAGATGACTTGTCTGTCGCTTTAGATAAGTTTTATAATCAATTGCAAAATGCTTTGGAAAATGTATCAGCATTGAATACAACAATAGAGATGAGTAAAGAATTGGTCAGAATACGAAAAAAATCATTTACTGAAGGCATGGCGACATCTACAGAAGTTATTGATGCCGAAGTTATGTTATCTAAAGTACAGATAGCATCTTTATTAGCTTATTATCAATATGATGTAGCATTAATCAATTTATTATCTACATGTGGCATTCCCGATTCTTTTCATCAGTATAGTCTTGACGGCAAGTCGGAGCACTACATATTTGAACCTTGATTTTTTATTGTAAATAATATACTTATATGGATAAGACAAGAAAATATTTAGCGATAGCTTTCATTATAATATTGATTGCTGTTATTATTATATCTGTTGTTGGCATTCTTTTGCTTGAAGATAAGCCTACTATTTTGCAAGGTCAAATTGAAACTACAGAAATCCGTATATCAGGGAAATTACCTGGCCGGATTGATACATTTTTGGTGAAAGAAGGCCAAAATGTAAAAATAGGAGATACTTTAGTGATTATAAATAGCCCTGAAGCCCTTGCAAAATTTGAACAGGTAAATGCTTTTGAAAGCATTGCAAAATTTCAAAATCAAAAAATAGATGAGGGAACTCGCAAACAAATAGTGGAATCTATGCTTCAACTATGGAATAAAGCCAAATCTGATTTGCAATTGGCCCAGACTACATATAACCGAATACTTTCTTTATATAAGGATAGTGTTATTACTTCTCAGCGAAAGGATGAGGTTGAAGCTTTATATAAAGCTGCTCTTGCCGGTGAGAGGGCTGCTTATCAACAATATCAATTGGCTGTAGATGGTGCTCAAATCCAGGATAGAGAAAGTGCCCGTTCTTTGGTAAATGCAGCAAAAGGTTCGGTCAATGAGGTTCAGGCTTTACTTCAGGATGCACGATTGACGGCCCCTGACAATGGACAAATATCGAACATATATCCTAAACGAGGTGAACTGGTAGGCGCCGGAATGCCTATAATGAGTCTGGTTGTCTTGGATGATGCATATGTTGTATTGAATGTACGGGAAGACCTTCTTCCTCATTTTAAGATGAATGGTGTATTCAATGGTAGTGTTCCAGCTCTGGGTGGAGAAAGTATAAAATTCAAAATTAATTATATCAGTCCTTTAGGAAGTTATGCAACTTGGCGGTCTACAAAACAAACCGGAAGTTACGATTTACGAACATTTGAAATACATGCTGTTCCAGAGCCTGTTATTGAAGGATTGCGACCGGGTATGTCTGTACTGGTAAATCTCAATGAACAAAAAAATGAATAGGTCCATAAAAGATAGTGCTTTTATTTCTGTATTGAAGCGTGAATGGATACGGATGATATCTCGAAAATTGTATTTTGGAGCCTGTATTGTTTTACCTCTGTTCAGTATATTTTTCATGGCGACAATATTTGGGTCTGGACAAATGGAAAATATTCCTGTCGGAGTCGTTGATTATGACCAAACAGCAACATCAAGAAGTGTAATACGTACAGTTTCTGCTGTCCCCACATTCAAAGTAACCGAATATTATATCGATGATATCTCGGCAAGAAATGCGACACAAAAAAAACAAATTTATGGGTATCTGGTTATTCCTCCCAATTTTGAAGATAACTTATTGAATGGAAATGGGGCTACTCTCTCTTATTATTATCATTATGCATTATTGAGTGTAGGGAGTGAAGTCAGAGGTGCCTTTGAGACGGTATTACAAACCTTGTCTTTATCTCCAATTGTAGTAGAAGCAACAGCTTTGGGAATTAATGAAAGTTTAATAGAAAGTTTTTTAGTTCCCATCAATACACAAAGTCATCCTCTGTATAATCCGGACTTAGATTATTCTGTCTATCTGAGTAATCCATTTTTCTTTATTTTGTTTCAAGTAATAATTTTATTGGTTACTGTTTACTCTATAGGTATTGAAATCAAGTTCAAAACTGGAAACATTTGGCTCGAATGTGCAAAAAAAAACATGGTTATTGCTGTATTGGGAAAAATATTACCTTATACTGCCATATTTGTGATAATGGGTATTTTCGCAAATTATGTGATGTTTGGAGTAATGCACATTCCTTTTTCTTGCGGTTTTTGGCCATTGAATTTAACCACTGTACTTTTCATTATAGCAACACAATTTTTAGGCGTTTTCCTATTCTCTCTTTTTCCTGCAATAAGTATTATAATCAGTATTGTATCTATGGTAGGATCTTTAGGTGCGACACTTTCGGGGGTAACGTTTCCTGCACCTTTCTTTTTCCCGATTATCTATTACTTATCCTTTTTATTTCCTGTACGCCATTTTATTGAAATTAATCAAAATTTGTTATATGGAGATTATGGATATGCCTATACATGGCAAAATGTGGCAGCTTTATTTGCTTTTATTTTAGTAGCACTACTATTGTTACCGCATCTCAAGAAAGCTATTTTAAGTCATAAATATGAAAATATTAGATAAGATAAAATACAAGATACAAGACATTATCTCGATAATGATAAGTGAATTCAGTACTATAGCAACGAGTTATGCTATATTACTTGTATTGATAGGGGGTATTTTTGTATACGGATTTTTATATAATTATATGTATGCTCCGAACCTTATACGAAATGCCCCTATTGCTGTGGTGGATAATTCACGTACAGCATTGAGCCGAGAATACACCCGTTTGATAAATGCCGCCCCACAAGTATCTGTGTATACTAATGCAGCTGATTTTCCAGAGGCAAAAGAATTAATGAAAAAAAAGGAAGTAATAGGTATTATTTATATACCGGAAGATTTTGACGTACGTGTAAATCGAGGTAATGAATCTATTTATATAATGTATGGGACCACTGATGCTTTTCTTTATTATCTGGCTATGCAAGAATCCTCATCCGGGGCTATGATGGCAATAGATGAGAAGTATCGGCCTGAAATGCTTGTTTTTTTACCGCAACAAGATACCCCAATTATTACTCAATCCAAAGCTATTTCCGTAGTTGGAACAGCATTATATAATCATACAGAGGGATATGGTAGTTATCTAATACCTGCGGTATTGATGGTTATTATTTTTCAAACCTTACTTATGGTAATAGGAATGATAAGTGGTGATGAAAAAAATACAGGAGCTTTATCGATATATGCCGGTCGGGAAAAAAGTTTTTTCCCTGTATCACGTATAGTTTTAGGGAAAACCTTCGTTTATTGTTCACTGTATTTTATTTTTTCTTTGTTTCTTTTGGGATTAATGCCTGTACTATTTAGTTTACCAAATATAGGGCATAAATATGAAATTACAATGTTGATGATACCTTATCTACTTGCAAGCAGTTTTTTTGGTCTTGCTGCTTCTGTATTTTATACCGACTCTGAATCGCCATTGCTAATGATAGCCTTTTTTTCTGTAGGGTTGATATTTTTATCAGGAGTCTCCTACCCTCTTGAACTTATGCCTTGGTACTGGAAAGTTGCACATTTTATCATACCGGCAGCTCCCGGAACCTTAGCTTTCGTGAAAATAAATTCTATGGGAGCTTCTATGGCTGATATAAGGCAAGAATATATCACATTATGGCTTCAATGTATTGTTTATTTTATATTTGCAGTTATGGCATATCGATATAATATAAAGAAATGTATGACCCAAAAGACTCGTAAAGAAATCGGATCCTTTATGTGAAAATAATTTTGAACTAGTCATCAAATCGTAAGAATTCTTGCTTTAGATTGAATATCAGCTCCAGTCCCGAAGAGAGTTTTATTTGATATTCCTTTTTTTCTTTTTCTACTTTTATAATTTTGTATTGGGCGAATTTATTTTTATAGTATTGGTAAATTTTCTTTGGAATGATATCAGCCGGAACAGAATCTTTATTACAGTCAATTTCTATCCATGCCCCATCTTCATCAAATTCCAAATCATATCCATTTGTTAAGATAACATCGTATGTTTTTGAAAAAAATTCTTTTTCGATTTTTAGATAAGAAACAGGTATATTAGGAAAATGCTTTTGTATAAAAGTCCTTGCAGCAGGAGGCAGTTTACTAATGTCGTCTGTTACGACATCTTTTCTATCAGCCCATGCGGAAGATACTATTAATGTTACACTAAATAGTAAAAAAACAAATCGTTTCATTGTTATATTCATTTTTAGGTTTGTGGCAAAATTATAGACAAAAATTGGAATAATTCTGGAAAAAGAAACAACTCTATTTAGGGAAAGTAATTTCAAATTGGTGCATATCGTTATGAAAGCTATATTTTATATTCAAATTGTATAATGCAGCTATTGTTGATACAATAGATAATCCTAGCCCTGTGGATTCTTTTTTGTTTTCATCTTTATAGAAACGAGAAAAAATTTTGTTTTCGTCCAGTTTAGCAAAGCCATTATTGGCAATAGTCAGTTTTTTGGATGAAATAATTATTTTGATTTCCCCTTTTTTAGGGGTATGAACAAACGCATTTTTTAACAAATTAGACAATAAAACAGAACTTAGAGTTTCATTCATTAGCCATTTCAAAACTCCCTTTTCTTCTATATTTACAATAATTTCCTTTTCGTCGTATATTTCAGAGAAATCTTGAAGTAATAGCTTTATATTATCATTAATGGAAATTTCTTTTGTATCAGGAAACTGGTTATTTTCTATACGGGATAATAGTAATAAAGATTTGTTCATACGAACAGTCCTTTGTAAAGTTTCATACATATCGTTCAGTATAGATAATTGCTTTTCTGTACATTCTGGCATCTCTGATAATAGTTCTATCTTATTTATGCATACAGCTAAAGGTGTTTGTAGTTCATGAGATGCATTCCCTATAAATTGTTTCTGTGATTGATATATTTTTTCGTTTCTCAAAGTCATTTCAGATATAGATTTGTTTAAATCTGAAAATTCCTTGATACGGGTTTCGTTATTTAAAGGCTGTGCTAAAGAGTATCTGCCGAGTGTGTATTTACTTAACCACTGCAAAAGTTTGTATAATGGTTGCATACTCCGTTTCAGAACCCATTCGCTAACCCATATGATAGAAATAAGCAGTATAATATATAGTATAAGCACACTCCACCAGATGGTTTCTATCAAATCTTCTTTTTCAAGAACCGAAGATAATACGATCAATTCATAGTGTTGCTCATCTGGTCCCATAAATGTAGTTTTTAAAGCTCTTGCCGGCTCATATTCCGATTCTATATCTACATAAATTACTGTGTCTATATATGTTTCTGAATATTCTTTAGCAATATCTTTGGGGATGGGAGTGATCTTGTAGGAGCCCATTATCTGCTCTTGCATGCTGTTATCGTCACCTTGTATCAGAAATTTTCGAAGTATATGCTCTTTATAATTACTGAGCATATTATCTGTTTCATCGTTTATTTCGTCTATCATAAAACGATAAAAGATAAATGCCCAGACCGACAAAATACAAAAAAGTATAATTGTCAATCGAGATAATGTATAATGTAATAGTCTCATATTTATTCGGTAACCAATTTATAGCCGAATCCGTAAACAGCCTTTATTTCAACAGAAGCACCTGACAAAGTCAATTTTTTTCGTAAATTTTTTACCTGTGAATATATAAAATCAAAATTATCAGCTTGGTCAATATGATCACCCCAGACCGATTCTGCTAATGCAATTTTGTTTATTAATCGATTGGGATTAGTGATAAAATAGTAAAGCAAAGAAAATTCTTTCCGATTAAGGACAAGTTCTTTATTATTTATTTTTACCGTTTGCAAATCGGGGTACACAACCATATTCCCTAATGTAATTTCTAAACTTCCTCCAGCTTTGTTCCGGCGTATAACTGATTTGACACGTGCATTCAATTCGGCAAGATGGAAAGGTTTTGCCAAATAATCATCAGCACCTAAGTTCAATCCAGCGACTTTATCATCAATAGAATCTTTTGCTGAAACAATAATTACACTCTCTTTTTTCCCCATTCTTTTCAGCTCTTCCAACAACATTAACCCATTGCCTCCGGGTAACATAATATCCAAAAGAATGCAATCATAATTGTAGTCTTCTATTTTAAGTAAACCTTGGGAATAATTTCCTGCTGTTTCCACAACAAACCCTTCTCTTTCCAACGAAAGCTTCATGGTCTCTTGCAAACTAAGTTCATCTTCTATAATCAATACTTTCATGACAATTATTTTAGGCAATAAAAATAGGCTGAAATTCTGAAAAAATTCTGGAGAGGAAAAACAAAAGAACGGGATAGAACAACAAAATACATCCTATCCCGAATTATTATCATGACAAATTTATTTCTGTTCAAGTTTTTGAATTTGTTTCTCTGCCTCTTCTCTCAGTTTTGCAGCTTGCTTTTCCGCCTCGGAAACTAACTTTTTTGCTGCAGCCTGAGCTGCTATTTTTTCAAGGGGTTTAGATGCTTTATCTATCAATTTCTGACCTTCATTTTGGGCCGTTTGTACTAATTTCTCGGCAGCAGCATCAGCCTCTTTTCGAAGAGCTGCAATTCTTTCGGAATTGTCTTTTCCTGTAATTTCGGTAAGTTTATCTTCAACTACTTTTTTTACAGCTTCTGTAGCAATTTCCTTTGTATTTAATTTTATCGAAGGTTTTGTAAATGAACCTCCAATTTGGGCTGTTACATTATTTACATATCCCCCAGTAACATTTGATGGTAATTCTATTTTTGCATTGTAATTGATACTTTGGTCTAAGCCTGTAGTTCCAGAGAGATTCATGTTGATATTTCCCAACTTGATATCGAAAGGAGACGTCTTCAATAATCCATTTTCAATAGTAAACGGTATGCGAATATCTTTGGCTTCGATATTTTTTAGCTTATCATTTTTTAGAAGAGTAGCCAACTGATTGAAGACTTCAATATTTTGGATATGTATATCATTTGATGATAAGACACCTTTGGCCCATATCTCATTTAAAACAGGACTCATTGTTTCATCTAATGGTGTTTTCAAGTCAACGTTTACAGAGTAATTTCCTCCTGTTTTTGCAAATATCGGTACAATTTGTTGTATCATATCCAATTGTTTAAATGTTTCTTCAAAGGATGCTTTTTTTATATCCAAAGAAAAATCAACTTGAGGATTTTTTTTATTCTGTTTCGTACTATATGAACCCGCAGCAGAGACATTTCCTCCAAAAGCATCCAGATTTAGCGGATTCATTCGTGCTGTTCCGTCAGAAACTGTGATATTCCCTGTTAAATTCTTAATGTCAATTTTTTGAAAAATCACTTCTTTGAAATTTGCTTTCAAAGATAAATTTAGATTTTCAGGAACTTCAAATACTGTCATGGCAGTTGTATCCATATTCTCTGCTACCTCATTTTCTCCGGAGGCAGTATCTGTTATGAAGTCATTTAGGTTTAGTTTGTTGGATTGCAATACCAAATTACCTTTTAGCGTTTCGTTCCTCAATATATATGATAAATAATTTGACAATGCACCTTGGGCATGTATATCATTTTCTCCAATTTGTACATCCAACTGATTTAAAGACATAGCTTGAGGAGATACGGTCGCAGAAGCTGTATGGATAGCAATTGCCGGGTAACCACTCATTGTCAAATTCATTTTCTCTATTTTCAAGTTACCTTCACCTTTGATATTTTCATATTTTTCCTTCTCGATATCTGACATTTTACCAGAGAAATTCAAATTTGTTGTTAGAATACCATTTAATTTTATAGAGTCACTTAATGGATATATATCTTTTATACTGTTCAAATTCAGCATACCATTTGCAGTAGCTTTAAAATTTAGGTCTGATATAGGTGTCGCTGCAAACAAGGTTATCTTAAAAGGATTTCCTGCCATTTTGAAACTGAAATCTTCGACATTGACAGTCGTTTTATCGGCATTGCCACCGGGATTTTGGACGGCAGTCTTTATGGTTATTTGTTCTATTTTTTGAGGCATTCCTTCATAGCTGACCATCCCGTTATTCACATTGAATCCTATTGCAAATTTGGGAAGTGATTCTCCGACCATCAGCCCCTTAGCTTCGGCTTTAAAATCTAAATTTCCGGAAGCTCGTAATGCATCGAAATTATTCTGATAAATACCCGGAATTAAGGACAAGATGTCTTTAAAGTTTATTTGGGGAGTATTCACAGATATATCCATATCCATACCATTTTCCAATAAGGTCAGCCATCCGTCGAGATTCATTTCTATGGCATTCAATCTTAATCTATTCTCATCAAATGTATATTTATTATTTTCGAAATCTGCATTTAATTTCAGGTCCATTTCAAATTCAGCATTTCTAAGATAGGGAACACCTGATATCAAAAAATTTATTTTTTCAGTAGTCATCTGGCAATCGATATCGGTACTTTTGACTGTCATATCACCTCTAAGTTTAAGATTTAAATCTTGAGTTTTAAACTGCATTTTCGAGGAGTCATCAACGTATGCCAGGCGCCCGCTATTAATGGAAAATTTCTGTAGTTGTAACGCGAAATTTGAAGGTTCAGATGTTATCGTGTCTGTAGTCTGTGTCGTGCTATCAGATTTCATTATATCCCAATTTACTCTCCCATCGGGTAATTTGACTGCCCTTATCGCCGGCTTGTCGAGTATGATATGGTGAATTTTTATTCCATCATTGCCTATCAAACTCAAAATGTCTACAGCAATATCTATTTCTTTCGCCGATACCAAGGTATCTTTACTGAAATCCCCGACGCCTACGAGTGACAGATTTTCCAATCCAATTGTTGCTTTGGGAAAATGAGAAATAAAACTTAAATTCAAATCGCTGAATTCAAGTTTGGCCTCTAACATTTTATTTGCCTCATTCTTTACAATATCCAATATTTTTCCTTTAAAAGCAAAAGGTAGAATCAATAATAAAATGAAAAACGACAAAACTACAATCCCTGTAATTTTAAGCCCTTTTTTTACACGTGCATTCATAATTTATATTATTTAGATTTTTGTTCTCTTATTGTCTCGGCTATCGACCATTGTCGTGTGGCTTGCTCCATATTTCCAATTTTAGAATAGGCATCTCCCAAGCGGTCGTGTACTGTTGGATTATGAGGCTTTAAATCTGAAGCTTTCAACAAATCAGATATTGCTGTTTCATAATCACCTATTTTATATCTTAATTTTCCTCGGTTATATAATGCTTTAAAATAACGGGGGCTTAATCTGACAGCTTCATTAAAACATCGGGCAGCTTCATAGTCATCATTCATATCCATCAGAGTTATACCCTTACGTATCCAGGCATCTACCAATAACGGGTCGAGAGACAATGCCTTATCAAAATTTGCTAATGCTGATTTTGCATCATGAGCTTTTGTAATACATTCATTTCCTAACAAATAATATTCATGTGCATATTCTTTCATAGATTGAGCCTGTTCATGAAGCTTTGATTCAAGTTGTCCATTCTTGTTCCTCAACTCATTTATAATTCCCAATTTCCTTCGTATGAAGCGTTTTATTACAGGCTTTTCTAAATCGTATCGAGAATGAATGGCATCGAAAAAGGCATTTAAAAAATTGTCAAAATCTCCTTTGTCAAAATATTTGACCGCTTCCTGATAAAGCCGATCAGCCTGAGCTAATTTTAAAGATTGTTCTATTAATTTTTTATCGTTAAATTTCCGGCTAAAAGATATAATTTCAGGTTTGATGAATATATCGCTACGACTAATTTGTTTTTTTAAAACTATACCATCCAATGATGTACAACGACTGAGTGCAACATACGTTTGTCCTCCAGCAAATGCCCCACCCGTAAAATCAATTATTACATGGCTAAAGGTCAGTCCTTGACTCTTATGTACTGTAATTGCCCATGCTAATCGCATGGGATATTGTATAAAAGACCCTAACTCTTCTTCTTCTATACATTTTTTTTCTTCATTATAGGTATATCGTATATTTCTCCAAGAATCTTTTTCTACCAGATGCTCTTCTCCATTCTCAAGTAAAACATATATGCCCTCATCAGAAATGGATGAAATAATCCCGATAGTACCATTTACCCATCGCCTTTCATAATCATTTTTGATAAAAATAATCTGAGCTTTTTCTTTAAGAATCAGTTCCTTCTGTGTCGGAAGGCTTGCTTCTGGAAAATCTCCATGTATTTCACCAATAAAAGCATATTCTTGCCCCGTAAGTTCTGACAAATGCTTTTCGTTTATATAATCTACATTATCCCGACGAGTAGCCAGAGTAATGGAAAACACGTTTTCATCAGATTCGTAATCAGGATTATACTGACTGTTCAATTGTTTTAAATCAGAATTTGTTATCGTATTGTTTCGTATTTTGTCGAGTATTTCTACAAAAGATTTATCTGTTTGCCGATATACCTTTTTCAATTCGATAGGAACCAATTTTATTTCATTGAATACTCTGGCCGAAAAAAAATAAGCATTTGGATAGAAGCGCTCAAGTATTTCTTTTGCATCAGATGTCACAACCGGTTCTAACTGATAAATATCTCCGACAAAAAGCAATTGTTTCCCACCAAAAGGAAGTCTCATATTTCCTGAAAAAACTCGTAGTACCCGATCTATAAAATCTATCATATCGGCACGTACCATAGAAATCTCATCTATAATAATCAACTCGACTTCTTTTAATAACTTGCGATGAGCTTTTCTATATTTTAAGAAATTAAAGATTCGTCCGTTTGTTAAACTTAAATCCGGGTCGTCCGGTAATATAGGACGAAATGGCATCTTAAAAAAAGAGTGTATAGTACTTCCTCCAGCATTGATAGCTGCTACTCCCGTAGGTGCTAAAACGATATGCTTTTTTCGAGTATTTTCACAAATATATTTTAAGAAGGTCGATTTTCCAGTACCGGCTTTTCCTGTTAGAAAAACAGATTGAGATGTGTACTGAATTAGGCTCAGAGCATCCTGAAACTCAATATTGTTTGTATCGATATTCAAAATCTGTACTTAGATTAATATTATTATCAAAGATAATAATTTTTGCAATTATCAAGACATTTGCTAATAATGTTTTTGTTTTCCTGAAAGATATAAAAACACCAAGGTTCCATTCTTTATTGAATGGAACCTTGGTGTTTCTATATTCCTAATTTTTAAAATTTATATCCTAATGTCAACATTAAAGAATTGGTATGACCTGTCAGCTTGGCAACAGAAGGCAAATCTGCTTTATCACCAATAAATGTAGGAGAATATGGAAATACATCTTCTTTGTTCAATTTATTGATATATGCTAAATCTATATAGACTTGACCAAAACGATACCCAGCTCCTGCTGTAAAATACTGAGTGCTACGATTCAGATTGTACATAGGTTGGGTACCCGCAGTAATAACCTCTGTATTCATATCAAGAATTGTTGCTTTGACTGGCGATAATTGATTAGCATACCCTGCTCTAAGGCTAAGTTGCGGAGTCAGACGATATTCTCCTCCAATCTTAAATGTATGTCCAGCCTTAAAGTCTTCCCGTATCAAATCATTTACAGTGTAACCATAGTCTCCATACAGAGCAACTCCGTCTTCATCTGACATTTTCATTTTATTATATCCAGTATATTCGTAATCAAAACTGACAATACCTTTTTTCCCTATTATAAATGCTGTACTGGCCATTATTCTCCACGGCGAATTGTATTTATAATCTGTGTAATATACATGGTCGTCCGGGGTAGTGCGGTATATTGGAATAAACGGGCTATCAGCCTCCCCCGGATTCGATTGTTCTAATATCGCGCTATTATTTACAGAAGCCCAATACTCATCCCGCATAGTATAAACAGTCGGAGTATGGAATGCAAAACCTAACCGCCAAAAATCGGTAAGACGTGCGATTAACCCCAATTTAAAATTGAAACCTGTACCCCTTGTCTGTAAATAGTTGGAGAGATTTATGTTTCCACTTTCTTGGGCCATTCTTTTATCAGGATATCGAGGATTTGTTATATTTTCTATATACTCTGTTTTTTGCGTATAGTCTATGTCTACAATACCTACACCCAATCCGAAATATACCTTATTCGAAATATTTCCTCCCAAATTTAAAGAGTATTCATCGATACGTCCCTTTTCTCTGACGTATAAGTCGGCATAACCCTTACTATCCGGGTCCTCCGGATAATAGCCTATCGTATTGGGCCCGTTAAATAATCCGAAATACTGTTGATTTCCATCTTCACCCACAGGTAAAGGCGAGATTAAAGAGGACTCATATGCCAATACCGGTAACCATGAGACACTATTGTAAGGATCATAATTGTCTTTCAATATAAGATCCTGTTCCGGTATTCCTCCTGTTCTATTAGCTATATAATTAGTCAGAGAGGTTTGCAAATTATCAAATTTAGCCCGATAGTTACGATTAAAAGTCTTAAGCCTATTATAAGCAAATCCGAAATTAAAATTAACCAGTCCCGAATTATTTCCTGTATTGATGGTTCCTATTGCTCCTATATTATTGAATGCAAATCGAAAATCCGAACTATTAACTTTACCACCAGTAGCTGATACATTGTTGGAAAAATTATCAAATCCAAAAGTCGTAACTATTTCTGACGAACGGTATACTCCAATACCTGCCGGATTTTGAGACAAAGTTGTAATATCTCCTCCTAATGCACCAAAAGCCCCTGCCATACTCATATAACGAGCTGTTCCTCTCATATCTAATTGAGAAAATCTCAATGCATCTGTTTCTCCTTGCCCATATATCATCAAGGATATACTACACAAAACAGTAGTCAAAATATATATTTTTTTCATCTTTCCAATTTTTTAGGATTATCTATATGAAAACGAATCACCTATCTTCCCCGTCTGGCACCACCAGAACTTCCACTACTTCTTCCACCGCCTGACGAAACGCCGGAAGACCTGCTATAAGAACTTCTGTTGTTTGAAGGAGAATATGTAGAACGATTTTCATATGAAGAAGAACTGCGGCCTCTACTCGAATTGTAAGTGCCTGTACTTGACGGACGACTGCTGCTCGAACTGCTTGATGAAGAAGAGTTACTTATCCTTGTACGGCTCCGATTTGAATTACGGTAGTAATCATTCGAAGAACCAACTGTCGGTCTTGTCGTAACAGTTGTAGATGAAGACCGCCCTCTACTTGAGTTAGTATATGTATTCCTTCCCGATGATTGGACGGGTCTACCCGAAACGGACGTCGACGAAGTACGACCGCGATTTGTAATATGGGAATTAGAAGTACCGCTTTGACGTCCTGTATAACTACTACCCCGATAACCTGAAGACCTGCCTACATTTGATTGACGATACGAAGGTCCGCTCCACCATCCGTGCCCCGGATGATGATGATGAAGCCCACCCCATCCATAAGACGGATACCAAGGTCTTGGCCCCCAATATGGGTCGTACCCCCAATATGGGTTATATCCCCAATAAGGGTTATATCCCCAATAAGGGCTGCTCCAACCAAAGTTAAATCCCCATCCAAAATTCCAACGCCATGACCAACTGGTATAACTATAAGGAGCCCAGGCATAATTCCAGTACCACGGGTTTGTCCAAGTGGGAGTAACCCAGGCATAAGAATCGTCTATATATACATTCCAATCATTTGAATTGAGAAAATAAATATCCGTATAAGCCGGATCACTTATATGGATTGTAAATTTAGGGTTATAGAAACGACGAATCCGTTCGGCATACTCAAAATCGTTCTGGGTTCCATTGAAACCATTTAGATAGTATCCGTCATCATCATTATTTCCACTTTTTATAGTATATACAACCGAATCTTCTTCTTGATTTTGCAGAAGAGAATCTACATTGATTTTTGACCGTCTATTATATTCATCTACATCACGTTCCTGATTATTTTTCATCTCATTGATAATAATCGTTCGATGTATTTTCGCATCTTCAGCTTTTTCCTTTTTTTTCTGTTCTACTATCGGGTTTTCATCTCCCGGCTGATAATAAATATCATCTTCCGGTATATACTTTTGGGCAAATGTGATACTACCACCCAATGATAGCAAAATTACTAAAGAGGATAATCTTGTCTTTCTCATAACTGTGTCCTCCAAAATTTATTATCTACTTTAATCTTTCGACGTCATTTTATCCACAAGGTTTAAGCCTATCTGATTATTTTTATATCTTTTAAGAGTCTAATCCTCATCGATATTAAGTAGATGATACATGCAGTATAAGAAGCTGCATGTGCCACCCACCTTTATACAAAAATAGTACAATAATCCAATATTATTATAATAGAAATAGTTTTTAACTAAGAACCTGTAAAAAGATTAATAAGAATCATTATAAATAAAAAGAGTATTCTTTTAAAAGAATACTCTTCAATAATAGAAATATATAAAAAACAATTGGCTTATTTAATTTATGATATTCAAGATGCGGACGCTTCTCCTTTTTTTATTGGTTTTAAATCATTCGAGAAAACAATTAACGATATACCCCAATATATAAAAACAAAAGAACAAAGGAATAATATAGTGTATGATGCCGAGAATGGAGAAAAGAAAAATAAAAATGATATAATCAGCATGAAAATTCCATTTACTAAGTACAACCACCAATATTTGTATGTGGATGTCATTGTAAACGAAGAAACAATATTACTAATACCTTTGAATAGGAAAATAAATGCAAAAAAGAATGGCAATGTCATTTCCGTAAGAGCAAGATTACTTATCAGAACGAATCCGATAAATATGTCTATGATACCTCCTGCAAGCCACCAGCCCCAGCCATGGACTCGTTTTTCAACATTTCCGGCAACTACAAGTTGTACGACACCTGTCAAAATTAATCCCCAACCGAAAAGTAGAGAAATAACTGCATAGCCGATTATAGGTTGAAATAACAGCCAAAGCCCACAAGGGATCAGAATTATTCCGGCCAGCATAATTACCCACCAATATTTTGTTTTCCCCCAAAAATTAAAAGTTGTAATGTCCATAATAATTTATTTTAATGTTTAAGTAAGCTAAATATATCCTATAACAAGCCACATTACCATTTAGATTTATTTGCTGATATAATATTTGTTAAATGAAATAAATCTTTTTCTGTTTGTATTTTAACGCCTTTTATTGAGGATAAAGCAGTTTTATATAAATAAAGAAATCATCCGTTATTTATATTTGCATTTTAGTTTTATCTTTGCAGCCGTATGAAGAGATTTTATTTTGCCATAATCATATTTCTTCTTTGCACCGTCTCTATTTCTGCAAAGAAAAAGAATAATGGTCCCGACCCGTATGCGTGGCGTAATACCCAGCCTTTAGGAAATCGCTACCGTGTACCTGTTGATACATTGATGTTGAATTATTATAGCACAGATCTTCCAACATCATACTCAACAGCTTATGGATATACGGGTAACTTAGGTGGTCCGGGATTGTCTAAAATATTTTTTGAACGTCCGGAAATGCCTCAGTTTATATTTAAAGAACCATATAGCCATTGGATCAAAACTCCAGCAAACTTCGATTTTTATAATTCCCGTATACCTATCACTTTCCTATCTTACCTTTCCGGAGGTTCAAAGACAAATAAACAGGAAGATTTAAGAGCTACTTTTTCAGGTAATGTCAATAAGCAATTGGCTTTTGGTGCAAGCATGGATTATGTCTTGTCCCGAGGTCATTATCAAAGTTTAGCTACTAAAGATTTTAGCTGGCAATTATTCGGGAGTTATATAGGCGAGAAATATGAGTTACAAGTATTATTTAATACTCTAAATTTTGTAAATCAGGAAAACGGAGGAATAACCGACGATAATGAAATTTTGCATCCCGAAAATTTAGCAGGCGGACAAACGTTAGATTCGAAAAGTGTAAATGTGAACCTAACAGATGCATACAATCGTGTAAGAGGAAAAAACTATTATGCAACACAAAGATATAAACTGGGCTTTTATAGAACAGAAGAACGAGATACATCCAAGGTTGAGATTTTTGTCCCGGTCACCAGTTTTATCCACACTATAGAATATAATGATAATATGCGCCGGTTTGTCAATAATGATGCAAGTGAAGGAGCTAAATATTTCAAGAATACATATTTAAATAATAATCGTACAAATGATTCTACATCATATTGGTCATTAAAAAATACTTTTGGCATATCTTTGTTAGAGGGGTTTAATAAGTATGCAAAGATGGGGTTAGCGGCCTATTTGACGTACGAGGTACGAAGATTTAAACTTATGGCAGACACTATACCTATTGATTATATATCTAAGCCTGAGGTTCCTTCTTTGACCGGAGACTCTTATAGGTATTCTTATGCGAGAAATAGTCAATATTATACAGATAATATATTGTGGGTAGGTGCTGAAGTTTCGAAACAGCAAGGTAAAGTTTTGACTTATTACGCAAAAGGACAGCTTGGATTGACTGGACCAGAGGCAGGCTCTCTAGATATTGATGGACATATCAATACACGCTTTCCAATATTCAAAGATACAGTCCAGTTACGAGCATACGGCTTTTTTAAAAATACGGAGCCAGCTTTTTATTATAAACATTATGTGTCTAACCATTTTGTATGGGATAATAGTAATTTTGGAAAAATTAGGAGATTCCGTGTTGGGGGAGAATTTTCTGTGCCTCGATGGGGTACTCGCCTGAACGTGGGAGTAGAGAATATTCAAAACTATGTTTATTTTGGAAACGATTGTTTGCCTAAACAAGAAAGCAGTATATTGCAAGTATTTAGTGCGACATTGCAACAAGATTTTCACTTTGGTCCATTTAATCTGGATAACCAACTGGTATATCAAAAATCAAGCAAATCCTCTGTAATACCTCTTCCCGATTTCAGTGTATATAGTAATTTGTATTTTTTATTTCGAATAGCAAAAGTTTTACATGTGCAATTGGGGGCAGATTTCAGGTATTATACAAAATATTACGGAGAAGCATATGAACCAGCTACATTATCATTTCATACTCAAAATGATGTGAAAATTGGAGGATATCCTCTCATGAATGCCTATATAAATATGAAATTGAAGCAAACACGTTTTTATGTTATGTATTCTCATGCGAACCAAGGTTTGTTCGGTGGGAAAAACTCGTTTACACTACCCCATTATCCATTACCTCCATCGATGCTTCAGATAGGAATTTCTATTGACTTTGCCAACTAAAATTTCAAGATATGCGGTTTGTATATGGAAAGCAAATGGTTATGTATTTATCACTTCTGATAATTTGTTTGATTATTATGTTTATATTACGTAATAATTTAAAATCAGAAACTTCCCAAATTCGTGATTATCCGGAAATTTTAAAAGAAGATACTTTACGTATTGTAACAGATTATAATCCTTTGAGTTATTATGTAACACAAGATAGTATCATCGGATTTGACTATGAATTGGCCAATCTGATTAGTAAACGTAGTGGACTTGCCGTGCTTGTTTTCCCGGAAGTAAGTCTTAGTAAAAGTTTGCAAGGTTTGAACAAAAATGAATATGATATTGTCGGAAGAACTTTGCCCGTGACTACAGAAAGCAAACAAGAATACAATTTTACTGAAACTATATTATTGAATAAACAAGTATTGATACAGAGAAAACCTGAATTTAATAATAATACAAAACCTATTCGCAATCAACTTGATTTGGCTCGTAAAACACTTTACATTATAAGTGATGCTCCTACTCGTTACCGTATCGAAAATCTTGCTCACGAAATCGGTGATACGATATATGTAAAAGAGGAAACAAAATATGGTGCCGAACAGCTGGTCATAATGGTTGCTAAAGGTGATATCGAATTTGCTGTGATAAATGAAAATATTGCTCAACAGATGGCGTCAGAATTTCCAGAGATTGATTACCAGACAGATATAAGTTTTACTCAATTCCAATCTTGGGCTTTAAGAAAAACTTCTCCTGTTTTACTTGATAGTCTGAATGTGTGGTTGAAAGATATAAAAGAAAGCCCGGAATTCCAGATTCTGACTAAGAAGTACTTTGGGAAATAACCACTGTAATACCTTTCATCACTTTTTGTCAAAAAGTATTATTCTTGTTTTTCAATAATATTTTCGAATGCTTTCCATAAATTATTTTCAGGAACTGGTGCTGTAATATTTATTATTTTCTTGGATACAGGATGAACAAAGCTTATACACCGGGCATGTAAAGATATTCCTCCATCAGGATTGGAACGATTAAACCCATATTTCAAATCGCCTTTTATCGGAGAACCTATTTTTGCCAACTGGCATCGTATTTGATGATGTCTACCGGTTTTAAGATCAACTTCAAGCAAATAGTAATTATTGCTTTGAGCAATAACCTTATACGACAAAGTTGCTTCTTTCGATTTAGGTTTCATTGATTCATATGCAATAGACTTATTCTGCTTTTCATTTCTTATTAGATAATGTGTCAATGTTGCTTCTTTTTCTTCAGGACAACTTTTTACGATTGCCCAATATGTTTTTTTAACTTCACCATCACGAAACATGTTATTTAATCGAGTAAGAGCTTTACTGGTTTTTGCAAATACTACAATTCCACTTACCGGACGATCAAGGCGGTGTGCTACACCGATAAATACATTTCCAGGTTTGCCATATTTCTCTTTCAACCATAATTTTAAAGATTCAGAGAGCGGTATATCCCCAGTTTTATCACCTTGTACTATTTCAGAAGAGGTTTTATTTACAACAATAATATGATTGTCTTCGTATATTACATCCATATTGATATTTTTTCTGTTTCCATTACAAAGGTAATAATAAAAAGCACCTGAACTTAATGTTCAGGTGCTTTATCTTCAATACATATTTTCTATTACATATTCATTCCACCACAACAATGAATTACTTGTCCACTTACATACGAAGACAGATCTGAGGCAAGGAATGTACATACGTTCGCTACATCCTCTGGAGTACCTCCACGACGCAATGGAATTTGCTTTGCCCATTCGGCTTTTACTTCATCGGAGAGTGCTGCAGTCATATCGGTTATGATAAATCCCGGAGCAATAGCATTCGCACGTATACCTCGAGAACCTAATTCCTTGGCAATAGACTTAGCCAAGCCTATCATACCAGCTTTAGATGCAGAATAATTACACTGCCCAGCATTTCCTGATACACCAACGACTGAAGCCATATTGATTATACTTCCGGAACGTTGTCTCATCATAATCGGAGTTATTGCATGGATAAAATTGAATGCAGACTTCAAATTTACATTGATGACCATGTCCCATTGGGCCTCTGTCATGCGCATCATCAATCCGTCACGAGTAATACCTGCATTATTTACCAGAATATCGATACGCCCAAAATCTTTTGCAATTTCTTCCACTACCTTATGTGTATCTTCGAAATTAGCCGCATTTGAAGCATAACCTTTGACTTTTACTCCCATTGCAGCAATTTCTTTTTCTGTAGCCTTTGCATTATCATCGATTGCCAAATCTGTAAAAGCAACATTTGCTCCTTCACTTGCGAATTTAATTGCAATAGCTTTACCGATACCACGGGCCGCCCCTGTAATAACGGCAACTTTTCCTTCTAATAATTTCATACTTTTTATATTAAACTAAAACATTAATTTACGAATCAAATTTTGACCAAAAATCCCCCGCTAGAATATCCCCCGCCAAAAACAGTAAGCCCGATAAGATCTCCTTTTTTCAGTTCGTGAATATGTTGTGCCAATACCAACATTGCACTGGCCGATCCAGTATTGCCCAATTCCTGAATATTATTTAGGAATTTATTCATATCTAAATTTAACTGATGAGCGACATTTGCTACAATCCTCATATTTGCCTGATGACAAATGATATATTTAAGATCAGGTATGGAGATATTGTTTTTATTGGTCAAATACTCTAAAACCTCAATCATGTATTTACATGCATGTATAAATACATCCCTCCCTTCCGGCATAGTAATCCCGTCTTCTTTGGGACGCAAGTGCACACCATCTGGACCTTTTCCTATATGACCAAGTCCACGAGTATATACATCTAGAATTTGAGATTCATCTTCATTTTGTTTTTCTTTTGATACAAATAAAGCTACTGCAGCATCACCCCATAAATGTCCACATTTAGGGTCAGATTCATTGCTGTAATAAGTATTATGCTCCGAACATATAATCAAAGCTTTCGAGGCTTTGTTCATTGCAAAATATCCTTCGACCAATTCCAATCCATTTGCAAAAGAAGAACAAGCAGAGGAAAGATACATCGCTTTAGCATTCTCTATTTTAAATTCTCTTTGAATCAAATGGGCCAAAGTTGCAACTGTGTCTCTCGGAGAATAACAAGCTGATACAATAAGATCTACATCTTCTATCGGATAAGGTAATTGTTGCATTGCATTTTTTACAGCGTTTATACCCATTGTCTCTGCATTTTCTCCATTTTCTGCTTTTGATCGGGTCTGTATTCCAGTACGTTGCAATATCCATTCACTTGTTAACCCATTTATTTCAAAAAAATGATCATTCGACACTCTCCCTTCTGGGATAAAATATCCGGTAGCATTAATAAACATAAATTCTGTCTTAAATTATTATTTTTTAATTCCGTATAAAATAAAATCCGTTATATACTCTTTTAAACGAAAACGTTCTATTCCTAAATCTGAGAAATTATCTCTAATGTAAGGAACATCTAGCCCTTTGAGAGAATAATGTAATACGTTAGCTATTGCTGTGACATTGAATATCCGGAACACACCGGTGTTAATACCCTCCTGCAATATTTTTTTTAACAGTTCCACTTCTTGCAAATCTATATTTTTCCGAGCTTGCTCTACTTTCCAGATGTCTCTAAAAAATTCAGCCCGTAAAGAACCGTTCCGAATTACGGTTTCTTTTATTGCATCAAGTCTGGTTGTAATATATCCCATTAATTTTTCTTCAGGAGGGAGGTCTTTGTTGGCCATATTGGTCAACCGTTGTAACAGGTGTTGCAGTTCAGTTTCGATTACAGCTCTGTATATCTCGTTCTTATTTTTGAAATAAGTGTATAATGTGCGCCGACCTTTTTGAGATGCCACTGCAATATCGTTCATGGTCGTATTTTCGACGCCCGACTTTGCAAATAATTGTCTTGCGACATCTACAAGTATTTCTCGTGTTTTAGACATTTCTGTGTATCAATTGCACATTTAACAAAAAACTGCGCAAAAATAATTATTTTCTTTCAATACACAATATTGATAATATCATATTTTATCCTACCATACAAATCAACCATATTTTACGAATTATTTACCAATTGAGGTTGTAATTTTACAATATAACTTTTATAAAGATTATCTCCAATCTGTGTATTTACCCTATTTATTTGAGATTTGCAAATAGTTCTTTATTCGTAAAGACACATTCTGTTCTAATTGTGTTTGGTAAAATAATAATTCTTGTAAATGGAAATTCCCAGGTTTGAATAATTTACTTAAAGAAGGCAGAAAATATTTTTGTTTATCTAATCCCTCTACCAAAAGTACATGATGTAAAGTATCTATTTTTACTGAAACCGAATCATTCAATTGTCCTGATATGGTATCTGTCCTCCAATTTGTCGGGTTGATACAAATACCGTTAGGTGATAGTGCTGTACATAGTGCTTCGACCGAGGATACGGAATTATAGCAAATTATAACACCTGTATCCATTGAATCACGTGCAGCCTTTAAAGCTGGATACTGCAATAGTTCTTTAGGTGTAATTTTATAACCTATAACATAAGCAGCTACCAGCTGGGAACATACACTATCTGGCAATGTCTTAATTAATTCTACTACAGCTTTGGCACCTTGACTGAATCCTGCCAGGATAAAAGGACGTTTATAATTCATTAGGGTAAGGTAATGATAAAATGCATTTTTTATATCCTTCATAGCATAAGCAAAACGATGTTCTATAATACTGTCTCCATTCATCCAAGATTCCAGTGTAATTTGCCGATAATAAGGCGCATAAAAGTTATTTGTTTTAGCAAAGATGTCTTGAGCTAATTTTAGTGACGGAAGGAGTGCATTACGCTGTTTTTCGCAATGAACATCAGCATAGTGCATAATATTTCCAGAAGCATCGTACCAGTCCCACACACAGGTAGGTGCAATATAGAACACATCAACTTTGCTTCCATTATATATCGTTTGATACCAACTATCGGCTGATGCATAATCCGGCTCTTCGGGAAGTCGGTCTTTAACTTGCGCACCGGCTATATTAGACATATTTGTCCAACTAACACAGGCTAAACAGAATACAATGATTTTGAATGCTCTCTTTTGTTTCATCTATTTCTATAATTTTTAAATTTCTTTTTTGTGTAAAAATAATATTTTAAATATACGATTTATTATACACTACAAATATAAGATGTATCTGTGATACTTTTTTATTTGTTTTTGCTGAATTCATTCTGATTAATATCTAATTTTTACGATGTTTTTATTGGATAGTTTCGATGAGTTTATTTATATTTGATTTAAAAAGGTTTGTTATGATATTCTACTTTTCAGGAACAGGAAATTCTAAATATGTAGCTAAAGAAATAGCGGCTTATTTGAATTTGCAGTTATTTTCCATAGCAGAAGAACTTAAAGATAATAAATTACACAAATATGGACTTACTCAAGACTCTGTTTTGGGATTTGTTTTTCCCGTATATTCTTGGGGAGTACCAGTCATAGTACTCAATTTCATCAAGAAAGCCCAATTCAGTAATTATAAAAATCAATATGTATTTTTTGTTTGTACCTGTGGGGATGATACCGGATTAACACCTAGTCAGGTTCGTCAAGCTTTGTCACATAAAGGCATACATTGTAATGCGGGTTTTTCTGTAATCATGCCCAATAATTATATCGTATTTCCGTATTTTAATGTCGATTCTCCTCATATAGAAAGTCAAAAATTGAAAAATGCTCCGGGGAGAATAAGATACATCAGTCAGATGATTAATGAAAGGAAAAATATTTTTGATTGTCATGAAGGAAATCTTCGCTTCATAAAAAGTCGTATTATAAATCCTTTATTTAATAAATTCTTAGTTAAAGATAGTCTCTTTTATGCAACAGAAGAATGTATTAGTTGCAAGATTTGTGAGAAGCTTTGCCCTATAGATAACATTGTTGTAAATATAAAGCCTCAATGGCAAGGAAAATGTATCCAATGTTTAGCTTGTTTACATTATTGTCCTACTCGAGCTATTCAATACGGAAATTTAACTCTTAAAAAAGGCCGCTATCATTTCCCAATAAATCGATAATTTTTTTATAATAGAAGAGAAATATTTTTAAGATAAGAATTTTGTTCCAAAAAGAAGGGTTATATTTGTGTATAATTAAGCACCTAATATATCTTAAGTATGAATAGACAATATGTAAAGTTGTTGATATGCGGTTTTATCGTTTTATCGTGTATATCGTGTAACTCTAAAAAATCAGAAAAAAATGTATCATCAAGTTTGGATAGTGATAGTATTATTTCTACTGAAACAGATACGGCTATAATAGTTACTTTGGACGATACTTTGACTTTTTCGGTGTATCAGAAAAAAATAGAGGCTCATCTCAACAATGATACGAAAATGCCTTATTGTGATTTCAATATCAACATGGTCTATCCATCGGGATTTTCCAACAAAGAAAAATTAAAAAAGTTACAGGGAATATTTATCGAAAATGTATTAGGTGGTACCTATGCCCAATTGACTCCAGTGCAGGCTGGGGATTTGTATATGAAAAACTATATCAATGATTATAAAGAAGAAATGCAAGAATATATAGACGGTCTGAAAAATAAAGGAGAAAAATTGAAATTAGAAGATGAAAATTGGATGAATTATTCTCTTTATTTGTCAACAAAAAGCCTTTTTAATAAAGATTCTATATGGTGTTATAGCTCAGATTTGTATACTTATACCGGAGGTGCTCATGGTATGTCAGGAACAACTTTTCAGGTTATTGATATGAAAAATATCCATATCATAACATTAAAAGATGTATTTGCAGCTAAGGATAGTACAGCACTGACTTCCTTACTGAAAAAACAATTGGCGAAAGATGAAAAAGTTACTACAGTGCAGGAATTAAAAAATAAGGGATATTGGTTAGAAAATCTGAGCCCTACCGAAAATTTTTATGTCAACACTGTGGGGCTTACCTGGTTATATAATCCGTATGAAATTGCACCATATGCTATGGGAACCACCCAGATTACATTAAGTTATAATCAAATAATGCCATATATTTTACCCAATAGTCCTATCAGACGTATATTTCAATAAATGTATTTATGGAGATTTTAAAAAAATATTTTCCTAATCTGTCACCACAGCAGATACAACAATTTGCTTCATTGTATGCATTATATTCAGATTGGAATGCAAAAATCAATGTAATATCCAGAAAAGATATTGAGAACCTTTATATTCATCATGTTTTGCATTCTTTAGGTATAGCCAAAATGATTTCGTTTACTTCAGAAAGTGAGATAATGGATGTAGGTACTGGAGGGGGATTTCCAGGGATACCCTTAGCCATTTTTTTCCCTGAATGTAAATTTCATTTGTTAGACCGTATTAGAAAGAAAATAACAGTAGCAACAGAAATCGCAAAAACTATCGGCTTAGAAAACGTATCCTTTCGGCATTGTGGAGTAGAAGAAGAAGCTCATAAATTTGATTTTATTGTCAGTCGGGCAGTTATGCCTTTGGGTGATTTACTGAAAATTGTCCGTAAAAATATAAAGCAAGAACAAAAAAATGCATTTCCAAATGGACTTATTTGTTTGAAAGGAGGCGAGTTGCAAGCAGAAATAGCTCCGGTCAAAAGACGTACGATAATTTATGACTTAAAGGATTATTTTGATGAAGAATTTTTTGTGACAAAAAAGATTGTTTATGTACAGATTTAATTCAAGAGTGATCACACTATGGAAATAAAGAAATTTGAGTTCAATCCATTTCCGGAAAATACGTATATTGTATGGGATAAAGATACGAAAGAAGGAATTATTATCGATGCTGGTTGTTATTATACTGACGAAAAAAAATCTTTATCAGGCTATATACAAAACAAAGGTATAAATATAAAGCACTTATTGGCAACACATTTACATCTTGACCATAATTTTGGAAGTCCATATATATCAAAGTATTTGAACATTCCTTTAGAAGCGAGCCAAAAAGATGAGTTCTTGCTTTCAGGAATGAAAGAACAAGCATCAATGTTTGGTATGCAGTTACCTGACGAGCCCATTCCAATAGGTCATTACATAGATGAAGGATCTGAATTTCGAATAGGGAAGTATACAATTAGAACAATAGCCGTACCAGGACATTCTCCTGGCAGTCTGGTATATTATTCTCCAGAAGCTCAAGTTGCTTTTGTTGGAGATGTATTATTTCAGGGTAGCATCGGCCGAACCGATTTACCCGGTGGAAGTTATACTCAATTAGTAACAGGAATCAAGGAAAAACTCTTTTCATTGCCCAATGATACAATCGTTTTTTCAGGACATGGCCCAGAAACAACCATCGGATATGAAAAAGAAAATAATCCCTATTTGACATAAATTATAAGATTCCCGTCTCTCTAAACATTTTTTCATAAACCCGGGCTTTTTCCTCTATAGGTCGAGGATAAGCTCTGGAAGAGGATGGCATACGATATAATCTGAAAGTTTGCGAGTTCCAAGTAAATGTGCTATGCTCCCCTACTCTCGGTTCTGTTGCATCAATAAGAGATAATAAAATTTCTGTTGCTTTTTGTCCGGTTGTTACCAATGCTTTACAATCAGGAATTTGTGGTAATATTTTTGCAAGCTCAATTTTTTCTACGACTTCCAAGAATTTATCAGATGCATTATCATTTAATCTAATAATTGCTTGTGCAGTATCACCTAGGGCTATTCCTTTCTTTTCTAAAAACTCTTGTATACGTTCTTTATTAAAATGCTTTTTGTCTGTTTCAAGGAAATATTCTTTATTCGAAAAAAATATCCATCCGAATATTCGCCACATATCGTTTTGCAAATTAGGATAAAAGAATTCCATAGACCAACGTTTTCTCTGTGGATGAAAACTACCCAACATTAATATCTTAGCATTGTTAGGAAGAAAAAATCCTAATTCGTGATATTCAATTTTGTTTTCTTTTAAATACATATTTTCTGATTCTTACCTCAAATATAGGAAAAACAGAGAATTTATGTTCTATTTTTCTGAAAAAATATCCTTTTCAGACATATACTACAATATAAGTCTGAGGAGGATATTTATTTTGCTTAAAAAAATGCGAAAAAAAGCAGGAGCATTACTTGTAATGATTTGCCTTGGCGTGATCATTTTACTGTGTTGGGAGGCGGGAGAGCATCTGAAAGATAAGATTCTCAGAA
>OIFE01000518.1_pt1 | contig 29501 bp, 25 predicted proteins | sample 1581921 | NCBI WGS metagenome assembly OIFE01 (sample SAMN04414075, study PRJEB24778) | human gut metagenome | material: faecal | host: Homo sapiens | reverse complement strand
CAGCTGCAGCTGGGCCGGGGCCAGCAGACGGGACGCGCCCTCTTCCTCATCGGGCAGAAGGGTGAGAAAATCCGCCGCCTCGTCGGCGTAGATGCGCCGGGCCGGAGCGCGGAACTGCGCATACAGCGCGGGCAGGGCGAACACGCCCTCCCGGTCTAAGGCCCGCTGCAGCAGGCAGTAAAACTCCGTCAGCGGGTGGGCCGGGTCGGGCTGCGGCATCCCGAAATCGGGGCGCGAAACGTGTCCTCCGCCCATCAGCCGTTGTAACCCAGCGTGGCCGCCATGACGGCCTTGATGGTGTGCATCCGGTTCTCGGCCTCGTCGAAGACGATGCTCTGGGGGCCTTCGAAGACTTCGTCGGTGACCTCCATCGCGTCGCGGCCAAAGCGCTCGCCCATCTCCCTGCCCACAGTGGTCTTGTGGTCGTGGTAGGCGGGCAGGCAGTGCATGAACACGGCCCTGGGGCCGGCAATGTCCATCAGCTTCTGGTTGATTTGATATGCGGCCAGGTCGTTGATGCGCTCGGCCCAGACCTCGACCGGCTCGCCCATGGACACCCAGACGTCGGTGTAGAGGACGTCTGCGCCCTTTGCGGCCTTGGCGGGGTCTTCCTCGAAGGAGATGGCCGCACCCGTCTCGGCGGCGATGGCCTTGCACTGCTCCACCAGCGCGGCGTCCGGCTGGTACTTTTTGGGGGCGCAGGCGGTGAAGTTGAGGCCCATCTTGGCGCAGCCCACCATCAGGCTGTTGCCCATGTTGTAGCGGGCGTCGCCGAAGTAAACGAAGTTGATGCCCTTGAGGTGGCCGAAGTGCTCCCGGATGGTGAGGAAGTCGGCGAGGATCTGGGTGGGGTGGAACTCGTTGGTCAGGCCGTTCCACACCGGCACACCGGCGTAGTGGGCCAGATCTTCCACGATGCTCTGGCCGTAGCCGCGGTACTCGATGCCGTCGAACATCCGGCCCAGCACCCGGGCGGTGTCGGCGATGGACTCCTTTTTGCCGATCTGGCTGCCCGACGGGTCGAGGTAGGTGACTTCCATGCCCAGATCGTGGGCGGCGACCTCAAAGCTGCAGCGGGTGCGGGTGGAGGTCTTCTCGAAGATGAGGGCGATGTTCTTGCCGCGCAGGGCGTCGTGGCGGATGCCGGCCTTCTTCTTTGTCTTCAGGTCGGCGGCGAGGTCCAGCAGACCTTCGATCTCTTCGGGAGTGTAATCGAGAAGCTTCAAAAAGCTGCGGTTCGTAAGATTCATTGTATATATTCCTCTCTATGCACTGAAATTTGAATATTTATACTTTCACAGACCCTATTATAATACAGAGCAAAGGTGGGGTCAAGAGGAAGCACTTGGCGCACCTGTCAAAAATTGCAATGCTTTGTCGAATATGCTATACTAAAGACGCTGCCCTTCTCCATTCTGGCAACAGAAGGGAGGTGAGCCTGATGGTCCAGATCCTAACCGATATTATCGTAGCTGTCGCAACGCAAGTGATTGCCGATTGCCTGTGCAAGTGGCTTGACAGCTGTCACAAGGGCCAGTAAGCACAAAGAAGCCCCCGGTATGCCGAGTACCGGGGGCTTCGCTTTTATGAGCCGATGGCAATAATCCTAACCGATATTTTGCCTACTTCTAGTATATGCAATCTGATGCAAAAGTCAAGGTGCTATGAAAAAATTTAACATCTTACAACTCCAGCTCCGCCTTCCGCCCGCTGGGCTGGTAGGGGGTGAGCCGGACGCCGGCCTTTTGGAACATGAACCGGGCGGCCACGCTGGAATCGGTGTCGTGGTACTTGTCGCTGTAGTAGACGACTTCGGCGATGCCGGACTGGATGATGGCCTTGGTACACTCGTTGCAGGGGAAGAGGGTGACATACACCCGCGCGCCCTTGAGGTTGTTGTGGGCGCTGTTGAGGATGGCGTTCAGCTCGGCGTGGCAGACATACATATATTTCGTGTTCAGCGGCTCACCCTCCCGCTCCCACGGCATGGCGTCGTCGTCGCAGCCGATGGGCATGCCGTTGTAGCCCAGAGAGAGGATCTTGTTTTCCGGGCTGACGATGCAGGCGCCCACCTGACTGCTGGGGTCCTTGGAGCGCATGGCTGTGAGCAGGGCAATGCCCATGAAGTATTCGTCCCAGTTGATATAATCCGTGCGTTTCATCGCAAAAACCTCCGTCCGGCGTGCCTTTTTGGGGGGCTGGGCAGGCCCCGGCCCCCGGCCACCTAAAGCATACCATAAAAGCAGGTTGATTGCAACAAAGCCCCCGCCCCGCCGCCCCGGGGTTCTGCTGCAAAAAATACAATTTCTGGAAACAAAAATTGTGAAATTTTAATCTTGACAGCCAGAGGGGGGGGGGGGTAGACTAGGGACAAACATTCCTGCCGGGCGAGGCCGACGCGAATGCAACGAGTTGTAACAACAAACAAGGAGGATGAACAAGATGAAACTGTTCAAGAAAGTTCTGGCTGTGGTGCTGGTGGGCGCTATGGCAGTCTCCATGCTGACGGCGTGTGGCAGCAGCGAGGTTTCCAAGGTGAAGGATGCCCTGAAGGATGCTGGCGTTACGATCGATTCGGCCAAGATGGCTAGCGCTAACAAGGCATCGGGCGCACTGGAGAAGGCCACTGAGACCTTCAAGGGCGATGCCCCTACGGAGGAGGAAGCAAAGGCTGTACAGGCTGAGCTGAAGAAAATGACCGAGTTCAGCTTCAATGATGCAACTGGTTCTGCTACTACCAGCAAGTACGACCTCTACATCTGGACCAATGGTGTAGTCAATAAGACCGAGGGTAAGGGAAATACCTACTCCTACCTGAAGAAGGTTGAGGCAAAGCACGTTACAGAGCAGGGCCTGAAGCGTCTGCTGGCGAAGAATTTCATTAAGCAGGGCGAATTTAAGGGTACTCAGAGCGATTACGATAACCTGAAAGCAGTCCTGAAGGGCGTCGAGAGCGCAGGCGTCTCCATCCAGAAGGTGTATGGCGTTGATGTGCTGCTGGTGGTTGTTGAGAAGGGCACTGCCGTGTCCAATCTGGGCGCAACGACCCCCGCTGGTTCTGGCACCTGATTTATCAGTATTCCTCTCAATAAAAACTGCCTCCGGCCCCGGCGAGCTTGCAGCCCGCCGGGGCTTTCTTTATGCCCGGAAACGCCGTAGACTGCGCCTGAATCGCCGCCCGGCGGGGCAAAATGACAATATGCACAAAACAAGGCCGGGAAGTTTGGCAGGGTAAAAGCCGGAAATTTCAAATGAAATATTCAAAAATCGTTTTGAGTGTGGTATTATCTTTGTAAAATATGCCACAAAAACGGAGAGAATGCTCCGTGCGGCGGAAATGAGGGAAAAACCGATATGAAATACGCAAGCAACAACATCCGCAATATCTTGATCGCGGGCCATGCCGGCAGCGGCAAAACGACGCTGACCGAGGCATTGGTCTATTTTTCGGGCGCTGCCGAGCGTATGGGCCGGGTCGAGGACGGCACCACGATTTCGGACTTTGACCCCGAGGAAGCAAAGCGGAAGGCCAGCCTGTCGGCATCGGTCGTGCCGGTGGAGTATGAGGGCATCAAGTACAACCTCATCGACGCTCCGGGCCTGTTCGACTTTGAGGCAGGCGAGTACGAGGGCATCCGGGCGGCCGAGAGCGTGCTGGTGTGCGTGTCGGGCCGCAGCGGCGTGACCGTGGGCGCAGAAAAGGCCTTCCAGCTGGCCCGCAAGAACGGCAAGGCCACCATGGTCTTTGTCTCCAAGTGCGATCTGGAGAACGCGAACTACTTCAAAATTCTCGAGGACATGAAGATCAAGTTCGGCGCCACCGTCTGCCCCTGCGTCGTCCCGGCCAAGCTCGACGACGGCACCCCCGTGTACATCAACCTGTTCAGCCAGAAGGCCTTCAAGTATGAGGGCGGCAAGCAGGTGCAGGTGGATCTGCCCGACATCGGCCACCGCTTCCAGGGCCTGATCGAGGCCATGAGCGAGGCCATCGCCGAGACCGACGACGAGCTGATGGAGAAGTTCTTCGGCGGCGAGGCATTCACCACCGAGGAGATCGTTGAGGGAATGCGCAAGGGCGTCAAGGACGGCCTCATCACCCCCGTGTTCTGCGGCAGCGCTGTCAACCAGCAGGCTCTAGATATGCTGCTGTACAATATGCACAAGCTGCTGCCCAGCCCGGAGCACAACAGCGTTCTGGCTGAGGATGCAAACGGCGAGCCCGTCGAGCTGACCTGCTCCGAGGCCGCCCCCACCGTGGCCTACGTCTTCAAGACTGTGGCCGACCCCTTCGTGGGCAAGCTGAGCTATCTGCGCGTCGTCAGCGGCAAGATCACCGCAGGCGCTTCTCTCGTCAACGCCCGCACCGGTGAGACCGAGAAGATGGGCAAGCCCCTCACGGTTCTGGGCAAGAAGCAGACGGAGGCCGAGAGCATCGGTGCCGGTGACATCGGCGCTGTGGCAAAGCTGGTCAGTGCAAAGACCGGCGACACCCTCTGCGACGCTTCCCGCGTGGTCAAGCTGCCCGCACCCGTCTTCCCGAAGCCCAGCCTGTTCATGGCTGTCACCGTCGCCAAGAAGGGCGACGAGGGCAAGATCAGCAGCGCTTTGGCCCGTCTGATGGAAGAAGACCCCACCCTGAGCTATGTCAACAACGCCGAGACCCATCAGCAGATCATCGGCGGTCTGGGCGAGCAGCACCTCGACGTGGTCAAGGCCAAGCTGAAGAATAAGTTCGGCGTGGAGATCGGCCTCGAGGCTCCGCGTATCGCCTACCGCGAGTCCATCCGCAAGGCCTGCCAGAAGCAGGGCCGTCATAAGAAGCAGACCGGCGGCCACGGCCAGTTCGGCGATGTCGTCATCAACTTCGAGCCCTGCGACAGCGAGCAGGTCGTCTTCGAAGAGAAGGTGTTCGGCGGCAGCGTGCCGAAGAACTTCTTCCCGGCTGTTGAAAAGGGCGTCCGCCTTGCCGCTGAGAAGGGCGTGCTGGCCGGTTATCCCGTGGTCGGCCTGAAAGCCACCCTGCTGGACGGCAGCTACCACCCCGTGGACAGCTCCGAAATGGCCTTTATCATGGCTGCAAAGCTGGCTTATAAGGCCGCAATGCCCGAGGCCGGCCCCGTCATCCTCGAGCCCATCCACACCCTGAAAGCTCATGTTCCCAACGACAATACCGGCGACATCATGGGCGACGTCACCAAGCGCCGCGGCCGCGTGCTGGGCATGGAGCCCGACGAGGACGGCCTGCAGACCATCATCGCCGAAGTGCCTCTGGCTGAGCTGGCCAACTTCACCACCTTTATCCGTCAGACCACTCAGGGCCGCGGCTGGTTCACTACCGAGTTCGCCCGCTATGAGATCCTGCCTGAGATGCTGGTCCCCGCCGTGGTCGAACAGGCCAGGAAGCTGGGCAATCTGGATGAGTCCGCAGACGACTAAATAAGACATTTTCCAAGCCCTGTCGGCACTTCCCTCTGTCGGCGGGGCTTTTTTGCGGCCTTTTTGGCCCGCAGGGCGGCAGTTTTTATTGACAAGGCCGCGGCTTGCTATTATAATGAATAAGTCAAAATGGCATTCGTGTGCGGTTTTATGTTTTATGACACTCTGCCGTACCCCAAAAAATAGATAAGGAGATTTCCAAATGGCACAAGAGATCAAGATGTCCGCTGCTGGCCTGAAGGCAATGCAGGAGGAACTGGAATACCTGAAGACTGTCCGCCGCAAGGAGCTGGCAGAAGAGATCAAGGAAGCCCGCAGCCACGGCGACCTGTCCGAGAACAGCGAGTACGATGAGGCCAAGAACACCCAGGGTCTGGTCGAGAACCGCATCACCGAGCTGGAGCAGATGGTCAAGAACGCTGTCGTCATCGACGAGAGCGAGCTGAGCGTTGAGAACGTCTCTGTCGGTACCCACGTCACCATCCAGATGGAGGGTGAGGACGAGGTCGAGGAGTACGACATCGTGGGCCGTACCGAGGCCGACCCCCTGAACGGCAAGATCAGCGACGAGAGCCCCGTGGGCCACGCCCTGCTGGAGAAGGCTGTCGGCGACACCGCCGAAGTCCTGCTGCCCACCGGCCATACCGTCAACTACAAGGTGCTGGGCATCACCCACTCTGCAAACTGAGCCAAGCGGGAGGAAATTATGGAAGAACAGAAGAAGAACCCCGCACAGGGCCTGTCTGAGAGCGAGCAGGTGCAGGTGCGCCGCCAGAAGCTGGCAGACCTGCAGGCTGCAGGCCGCGACCCCTTTACCCTGACCAAGTTCCCTCAGGATGCTTACTCTGCTGACCTGAAGGAAGAGTTCAAGGATCTGCCCAACGAGACCGACAGCGGTAAGAAGGTCGCACTGGCTGGCCGTCTGATGTCCAAGCGCGTCATGGGCAAGGCAAGCTTTGCCCATCTGCGCGACGATAAGGGCGACATCCAGCTCTACGTCCGCCGTGACGAGCTGGGCGACGACGCCTACGCTGCTTTCAAGAAGCTGGACGTGGGCGACATCATCGGCGTCAAGGGTGAGGTGTTCCGCACCAAGACCGGCGAGCTGAGCGCCCGCGCTGAGGAGATCACCCTGCTGGCCAAGAGCCTGCGCCCCCTGCCCGAGAAGTTCCACGGCCTGACCGATACCGAGATGCGTTATCGTCAGCGCTATGTTGACCTCATCGCAAACCCCGAGGTCAAGGAGACCTTTGTCAAGCGCAGCCAGATCTTGAAGGAGATCCGTGCTTATCTGGACGAGAAGGGCTTCCTGGAGGTCGATACCCCCATCCTGACCCCGTTCGAAATCGGTGCGTCCGCACGTCCCTTCTACACCCATCACAACAGCCTGAACATGGACATGGTGCTCCGCATCGAGACGGAGCTGTACCTCAAGCGCCTCATCGTGGGCGGCATGGACCGTGTGTACGAGGTGGGCCGCATCTTCCGCAACGAGGGCATGGACCCCAAGCACAACCCCGAGTTCACCAGCATCGAGCTGTATCAGGCATTCACTGATTTCCACGGCATGATGGACCTGGTGGAGGAGCTGTATAAGCGCCTCGCTCAGAAGATCTGCGGCAGCCTGGTCATCCCCTATCAGGGCAAGCAGATCGACATGGGCCACTGGGAGCGCCTGACCATGATCGAGGCCGTCAAGAAGTATTCCGGCGTTGACTTCAACGACTGGAAGACCGATGAGGACGCCATCGCCGCTGCCAAGGAGCACCATGTGGAGCTGCCCGAGGTTCCCACCAAGGGCGCTATCCTGGCCGAGTTCTTCGACGCTTTCGTCGAGGACAAGCTCATCCAGCCCACCTTCATCTATGATTACCCCGTCGAGATCAGCCCGCTGGCCAAGCGCAAGCCGGATGATCCCGCTTTCACCGAGCGTTTTGAGTACTTCATCGACTGCACCGAGTACGGCAACGCTTTCAGCGAGCTGAACGACCCCATCGACCAGAAGGGCCGCTTCGAGCGTCAGGTCGCCGAGCGCAAGGCCATCGAGCCCGACTGCAAGGCACAGGTCGATTACGACTACGTCAACGCTCTGGAGTACGGTCTGCCTCCCACGGGCGGCCTCGGCTTCGGCGTGGACCGTCTGGTCATGCTGCTGACGGACAGCGCTTCTATCCGTGACGTGCTGCTGTTCCCCACGATGAAGCCCATCGACCAGTAAATTTCCAATTTAAGCGAAACAAAGCCTGAAACTTCTTGATGTACCGAGAAGTTTCAGGCTTTTTCTTTTATGGATCTGTAAACGGACAGACAGAACTTTCCACCGCAGGAGAAGCAAATGTGAAAAACAGGGAGGTTTTCTTACATCTTCAAAACCGACTCCCAGATCTCCTCGACCACCGGAACACCAAGCTCGCGGTTTTCTTTGATGGTGCGCAGCATTCCCTCGCCGGGCCAGCGGACTTCGCCATCCGGTCTGGCCGGGGTGCTGGCCTTGATGTCCGCAAGGATGGCGCTGATGACGGCGTCGTTTTCATCGACGGTGCCAAATTTAGTGGGGTCGATCGCGATCATGATCTGGGTCAGACCGATCTCGTCGCCGAAGGTCCCGATGGTGTGGACGGCATTGCCGCCGGAAAGAAGGGTGGCAATCAGATCCAGCAGGATGGAGAGGCCGCTGCCCTTCCAGTAGCCGATGGGCAGTGCGCGGCCGCTCTTTTCGATGGCGGCGGGGTCTGTCGTGAGCTGGCCGTCCTCGTCGCAGCCGCCGGGTACGGGCAGCTGCCTGCCCGCCAGACGGGTGCTCTCCAGCTTGCCGTAGCTGAACTGGCTTAAGGCGCAGTCCACCATGACGTGCTGGCCGTCGGAGCGGGGGACAGCGAGGATGAGCGGGTTATTGCCGATGCGGCAGTCTTTGGCACCCCAAGCAGGCATATTGGGGGCGGTGTTCGACCAGCAGATGCCGATGCAGCCTTTTTCGGCGGCCAGCCAGCCGTAGGTGCCGCCGCGCATCCAGTGGTTGTTGTTGCCCAATGCCACGATGCCGACGCCGTTCTCTTTGGCGAGGGCGCAGGCACGCTCCATTGCGCGCTGTGCGTTCAGCGGGCCGAAGCCGCGATGGCCGTCCCAGCGCTCCATACTGCCCATGCGGGAGATGCACTCGGCGCGGGCAAGCGGGTCGATCTCGCCCTTTTTGAGGTAGCTCACCACGCGCGGAAAGCGATTCAGACCGTGGCTGTACACGCCGGAAAGGCTGTTCTGGGCGAAAATCACAGCGGCGTCTTTGGCGTCCGACGGGGTGAAGCCGTGCTTTTCCAGCACGCGGGTGAACTGAGCGACCATTTCTTCGTAGGCGACACGTTTCATGAAAATCTCCTCCTGAGCAGTGTTTGAAAAGAATAATGTAAGCGCTTTCTTGACGTGATTATAGCATAACGAAAGTAAAAATCAAGTGTTTTTCAAAAAGAAACGCAGACTTTTCGATGATAATTTGTAACCGCTTACATTTTGAGGAGCACGCACTCTCCTAAGATTTTACACTTTAACTGCTCTGTCTCTGAACGAGTTCCGGCTGCAAGGTGACAGAAGAATAGTCCTCGCCGTGCTCGATGCGGCTCTGTAGCAGCTGGACGCAGAGCAAGGCCACCTGCTCCGGTTTGTTGTCCACGGAGGTCAATTCCGGCTCGCACAGGCGGGCATAGGTGGAATTATCATAGCCCACCACGGCGGTCTCCTCGGGGACGCGGATGCCCGCCCGGAGCAGGGCTTTCAGCACACCCGCAGCGGTCAGATCCTCACCGCAGAGAATGCCGTCCGGGCGGATGCCCTCGGCCAAAAGCTGCTGCACCACGCGGATGCCGTCCTCCAGCGTCTCGCCGGTTTCGAGAATATGCCCGTCTGCGTCCAGACCGGCAGCGGCCATCCCGGAGAGGAAGCCCTTCGCCTTGGCAGCGGCGCTGTCGGTGGACTTATCCTTGATATAGTAGAGGTTCCGGCGTCCGGTCTTCACCAGATGCTCCACGGCCATCTCGACGCCCCGGCAGTCATCGACCATGACGGAATAGGCGTCCGGCAGAGCCAGCGTGCCGTTGGCAAGGACGACGGGCATTTTGCGCAGAAGGTTCTCCATCTCTGCTCCCTGACAGATGGTGTTGAAAATCGAGCCGACCAGGATGAGGCCGTCCACCTGCTTTTGCGCCACAGCCTGCAGGGTGCGCAGCGTCTCCGCCCTGTCGCCGCCGGTGTTGCAGAGGATGACCTCGTACCCTCTGCGGCCAAACTCGCGCTCGATGGTGTAGGCTGTGCGGGCATAATGGGAATCCCGGATGTCCACTGTGAGCACGGCCACCGTGTGCAGGCTCTTGCTGACCATGCCCTGTGCAATGGCACTGGGAGCGTAGCTGCAGCGTTTGAGCACCTTTTCCACCTTGGCGCGGGTGTCGGCGCGGACAGTATCTTTGTGGTTGAGCACGCGGGAGACGGTGGCGATCGAGACTCCGGCTTCCCGTGCAATATCGTAAATATTCATAGACCCTCTTGTAAAATCAGATGTGGTTGGATGGTTAAAGCATACCCTGCCGCCGTGTGGTTGTCAAGATGAAGGGAAGACGGTGTACCGAAAAACTTGCCCTTGTTCCAAGAGGGAAACTGGGCTATAATAAAACCACTCATTAGCCGGAAGGAGGGGATGCAGATGGAGCTGTTTCGGCGGACATTGGCGGGGCTGCTGATGCTGGTGGTTGCGATGTCAGTGGGCATCTGGGTGCAGGGAAGGTTTATCGACACGGTGCGTCTGCCGACTCATACGCGGGTGATAGGGGCAACATATACGACCCTGAGCGATCCGTTTTATGAGACTATCAACGATGAGATCCAGATGCAGATCAAGAGCAACGGCGATCTGCTCCTGGTGCGCGACCCGGGGCAAGACCAGGAGCGGCAGAATCAGGAGATCGAGGATATGCTCAATAAGGGCATTGAGCTGCTCATCGTGAACCCGGTGGATTATGTGGGCGTGACGCCTGCGCTGGAAAAGGCGAGGGAAAAGGGCGTGCCGGTCATCCTCATCGACTCCAAGGTGGACGACCCGGAGCTTGTCACCTGCACCATCACCTCCAACAACTACGGTGCCGGTCTGCTGGACGCCCGTCACCTCATCAGCCAGACCAAGAACGCCCGCATCGTGCTGCTGTCCAACTCGGATTCGTTCTCCAGCTGGGACAGGCTTTCGGGCTTCTGCCAGACCCTGACCAAAAGCGGCAACGACTACCGGATCCTGGAGCTGCGGGACTGCGGCGGCGAGCTGAACCGTGCCATGCGCGCGATGGTGCAGCTGTTGGAGACGTTCCCGCGCATTGACGTCGTGATGGCCGTCAACGAGCAGGCGGCCCTGGGCGCAATGGCGGCGCTGGAAGAAAAGGGCGTGCTCTCGTCCACTTTGGTCTACAGCGTAGACGGCTCACCGGAGGCGAAAGCCCTGATCTCCGAAGGGCTGATGACGGCCACCTCGGCGCAGTCGCCCCTCCGCATCGGCCGGATGGCGGCAGAGGTGGTGTACGAGATCCTGGAGGGCAAGCCGTACCTGACCAACATCGTGGTGCCGGTAAATCAAATCACGCAGGAGGATATTCTGCGCTACGGCACGGAGGGCTGGCAATGAAAACTGAAAATTTGTCCATCGGCCTCCGGGTGCTCTACCATGCCATTGAGTGGCTGACGGTATTTCTGATCCTGCTCATCTTTGCGGTGCAGATCATCACGCCGCTCTACGCGGTGAAAGTTGGCCGTGCAGACTCGTTTTTGCAGCAGCTGCAATGGCTGCCGTACCGCCCCGGTGTGCTTGCCCTGGGCGTGATGCTGGCAGCGGTGGGCACCATCCTGAGCAAGTGCTCCCATGAGGTGGACAGCGGCTTTCTCTCCCGCAGCAGCTGGCAGTTATATTTATTGGAGGGTGTGCTGTACAGTGCCTCGGCGCTGATCTTCCAGCAGAACTGCGACAAAATCGCTCTGTTTGCGATCGTGGATATGGTGGACGACCCGCGCGCTCTCCGGCAGAAGCGCTTTCTGAGCGCCATGATCGTGGTGTACCTTTTCTGCAACATGGACGCCGCCACCAGCGCCCTCCATGCCGTGACGCTGAAACAATACCTGGCTTTTTACAGCCTGCACACCCGCAGCGTCCTGCAGCTGGTGATCGAGAGCCTGTCGGCGCTGGAAATGATACTCTTCATCCTGTACATGGTGCTGTTCATCAGCCAGCAGACCAGCGAGAAACAGGAAATCCTGAACCTGAACCAGCAGCTGCAGCAGGCCAACGAGCAGCTGCGCATCTACGCCGAGGAGAGCGCCCACACCGCACAGGTGCAGGAGCGCAACCGCCTTGCGCGCGAGATCCACGACACGTTAGGCCATGTGCTCACGGGCATCACAGCGGGCGCAGACGCCTGCATCCAGATGATGGACGACTCGCCCGAGATGGCACGCCACCAGATGGAGCTGATAGCCGACACCGCCCGCAACGGCATGAACGATGTCCGGCGCTCGGTCAAGGCACTGCGGCCGGACTCGCTGGAAAAAGAAAACCTCTCGGGGGCGCTCAACAAGATGTGTACCAGCATGGCGCAGAGCAGCGGCGCGCAGATCCAGCTGGAAGAGTCGCTGGCCGGGCTGACGCTCTCGCAGGATGAGGAAGACTGCGTCTACCGCACTGTGCAGGAGGGCATCACCAACGCCATCCGCCACGGCCACGCCACCCGGGTCCAGGTGCGGTGCCATATCGAGGACGGCGTGCTGGAAGTGTCGGTGAGGGACAACGGCATCGGCTGCAAGAGCGTGACGCCGGGCTTTGGCCTGCAGCATATGCAGGAGCGGATGCTCATGCTGGGCGGCACGTTCTGGTATGAGAACGGCGACGGGTTCTGCATCCGGGCAGAGATCCCTCTGCGCAAGACCCCGGGCAGTGAAAAGAGGAAACAGGAGGAAACGGTATGATAAAGGTGCTTCTGGCCGACGACCAGGAACTGATCCGTCAGAGCCTTAGCTTTGTGATGAGCAGGCAGGAAGACATTGAGATGGTGGGGACAGCCGCCAATGGCCGTGAAGCGCTGGAACTCGTGGAGGAAAAGCAGCCCGACGTGGTGCTGCTGGACATTCGGATGCCCGAGATGGACGGCGTGGAGTGTACCCGCCGCATCAAGCAGGAGTTTCCGGGCATCAAGGTCATCATCCTGACCACCTTTGACGATGACGATTATGTGTTTGACGCTCTGCGGTACGGCGCTTCCGGCTACCTGCTCAAGGGCGTTTCGGTGGACGGCCTGACCAACGCCGTGCGGGAGGCCGCGCGCGGCGGCTCCATCATCGCCCCGGATGTGGCGTCCAAGGTCTTGCAGATGTTCTCCCGCATGGCACAGGGCGACGTGCAGGTGCGCGTGAACAAAAAGAATGCGCTGGAGCTGACCAAGATGGAGTGGCAGGTCATCCGCGAGGTGGGCTGCGGCCTCTCCAACAAGGAGATCGCGGGCAGACTCTATCTCTCCGAAGGCACGGTGCGCAACTACATCAGCAGCATCCTGCGCAAGCTGGAACTCCGTGACCGCACCCAGCTGGCCATCTGGGCGGTGCAGAACCAGAACAGCCAGCCGGAGGCGGACGTATGAGCCGGTACTGGAAAGCCGCGCTGCCCTTTCTGCTGGCAGCGGTCATCATTCTGGCGGCTGCCAGCCGTCCGGTGGTGCTGCACATCGGCTTCCCGTGTGACAGCTATTGGAATGTCCCGGGCGAGAACTACTATACCTTTATTGACGCCGCCATTGAAAAGTTTGAGGCAGAGCACCCCAACGTGAAAGTCGAGTACACCAGCGGCATCCGGGTCGAAGACTACACCGAATGGCTCAGCGGCCAGTACCTGCTGGGGCAGGAGCCGGATGTGATGGTGATCCTTCCCGAGGACTTTGTAATTTTCAGCGATACAGCTTCCCTGCGGGAGCTGGATCCGTTCATGAAGCAAGACCCGGAAGTGGATCTGAGCGGCTTTTACCCGGCGGCATTGCAGGCCGGAGCCGACAAGGGAAAACAGTATGCGCTGCCGCTGGAATGCGTGCCGCAGATGATGTTCATCAATAAGACACTGCTCCAAAAAGAGCACATCCGCATCCCGGATAACGATTGGACGTGGGATGAGTTTTACAGCCTGTGTGAGCAGCTGACGAGAGACACGGACGGGGACGGCATCGTTGACCAGTTCGGCGTCTACGATTACGGCTGGAAAGAGGCGCTGGTGGCCAACGGCTGTTCGCTGTTCAGTGAGGACGGCCAGCACTGCCTGCTGAACCAGAGCGCACAGGAGTCCGCCATGCAGTTTGCGCGGAAGATCTACCAGCTCAACGCCGGAACGGATCTGAGCGAAAAGACCTTCGACGAGGGCAGAGTGGCGTTCCGCCCGATGCTGTTTTCCGAGTACCGCAGCTATGAGCCGTATCCGTGGCGCATCAAGCGCTCGTCGAACTTTGAGTGGGACTGCATCGCCATGCCCAGCGGCACAAGCGTCGGCGGCGGCAACTACTCCCGGCTGAGCACCCTCATGCTGGGCATCAGCCAGCGCACAAAGCATTCCCGGCTGTCGTGGGAGCTGCTGAAGACCATTGCCTGCACGGAGGAGATGCAGACGATGGTCTACACCGAGTTGAGCGGCGTGTCCGCCCTGCACAGTGTGACGGAATCTGATGAGGTCGCCCGGCTGCTTCAGCTGGACTCGCAGGACACCGCCTCCCGCGGGATGTCTACTCTGCCTGCCATCATGGAGGATACGCTTGCCACGCCCCGCTTTGCGCGGTATCATCAGGCGATGGAGAGCGCCGACCGCCTGATCACCGAGGCCATGTCGGCAGACAAGAACTTTGAATTGCAGCTGCTGCAAATTCAGCAGCAGCTCGACGTCGCATTGACAAGCTGACAAAAAATCCACGCAGAAAGCCCGCTTTTGTGCAAACTGCTGCATAAAAGCGGGCTTTTATTCGACTATTTGACGAAAGAGGTGACATTTGTCATGTTTTGTTTGGCAGAATGTCATATTCTGCTTGTGACATTCTACAGCTGTGAACAGGACATGAACATGGTATGATAAAGCCATGAAAATCAGATGGGCCTGCGCGAGGCTCATCCGAGAAGAGCAAGATCTGTTTGGAAAAATCAGGAGGAAAAATCACATGAAGAAGATTTCTCGTCGTTCGTTTCTCGCTGTCTGCGGCGCTATGGCTGCAACTGCTGCCCTGACCGCCTGCGGCGGTTCTTCCGCTTCTACCGCCGGCACCGCTGCTTCCGGCTCCACTGCCGGTTCTGCCGCATCCGGTGAGGTCTTTGAGCTGAAGCTCTCCACCACCCAGACCGATACTTCCATGATCTATCAGGGCCTGCAGGCTGCTGCCGACAAGGTCGCTGAGGACACCGACGGCCATGTGAAGGTCACCATCTATCCTTCCAGCCAGCTGGGCGGTGAGGAAGACATGATCGACCAGGCTCTGCAGGGCATGGGCATCGCCGTCCTGACCGACGCAGGCCGTCTGTCCAGCTACGTCAACGACATCGGCATCATGAACATGGCCTACATCGTGGACAACTACGAGGACGGCATGAAGCTGATGGCTACCGATACCTTCAAGGGCTGGGACGCTGACCTGGCCAACAACGGCATCTGCGGCCTGTGCTACAACTACTACGACGGTGCTCGTTCCTTCATGGGCCACAAGGCTTACAACACCCCCGCCGATCTGAAGGGCGCTGTCATCCGCACCCCCGGTGCTGACCCGTACGTTGAGTCCATCTCCGCTATGGGCGCTACCCCGTACAACATCGCATGGTCTGAGGTCTACAACGGCATCCAGACCAAGTCCATCGACGGCTGCGAAGTCCAGTACACCTCTGCTGTTTCCAGCAAGATCTACGAGGTCTGCGAGTACGTCAGCAAGACCGAGCACATCAACCTGTTCAACATGGTCATCTGCGGTCAGGCATGGTTCGACAAGCTGCCCGCCGAGTATCAGGAAGTCATGAAGAAGGACTTCAACGACTGCGCATACAACAATGCTCAGGACATCATCGCTGCTCAGGCTGACATGGAGAAGACCCTGACCGACAACGGCATGACCATCGTCGAGGTCGATAAGGACATCTTCCGTGAGGCTGTCAAGCCCGCATACGAGAAGCTGGGCTGGACCGAGCTGCGCGAGCAGCTGTACAAGGAAGCCGGCGTCGAGGCCTGAGCCCTTAAAAAGCTGAATCGACCGTAACGTAAATGTCCTCCTGCATGGCAGCTCGCTGTGCAGGAGGTATTGTGAATAAGGACGACTTTCTATGAAGAAATTTTATGAAAAAGTCTGTAAGCTGGAAGAGCTGATCGCTCTGATCCTGGTTGCAGGCATTGCAGTCCTCGTCTTTGTTTCGGCGCTGATGCGTACCGTTGGCCATCCGCTGAACTGGGCACAGGACGTTGCACTGATCGCCTTCGCATGGCTGATCTTCCTCGGCAGCGATGTCGCAATGCGCGGCTCCGGCCTGATCGGTGTTGATCTGTTCGTCAAGAAGTTCCCCGCCGGTGTGCAGAAGGTTCTGGACATCCTGTTCAAAGTTATCATCGCAGCGTTCCTCTGCGTGCTGATCTACTACGGCTACGGCATGACCACTTCCGGCTGGGCGCGTCAGATCACTTCTCTGCACATCAGCTACAGCTGGGTCACGATGGCTGTGCCTGTCGGCTCCTTCTTGATGCTCATCTCCACCATCCTGAACATCATTGAGCGCGTCAAGACGCCTGCTGGTCAGGAAGTCAAACACGAAGCAGGGAGGGACGTCGGCTAATGTTTATTGCAATCGGTATCTTCTTTGTGTTTCTGCTGCTGGGTATGCCCGTGGCATTCTCCATCGGTCTGTCGGGCTTCTCGTTCTTTATGATCCGCGACCTGCCCATGACCGTTCTGGTGCAGAAATCCATTTCCACTTCTCAGAGCTTTACCATGCTGGCCATCCCCCTGTTCATTCTGGCCGGCAACCTGATGAACAGCTGCGGCATCACCAAGCGCCTGATGCGCTTTGCCAACGCCTGCACCGGCCATATGTACGGAAACATCGGTCAGGTCTCCTGCCTGATGTCCACCCTGATGGGCGGCGTCTCCGGTTCTGCGGTTGCAGATGCTTCGATGGAGTGCCGCATCCTCGGACCTGAGATGACCCGTCTGGGCTACGACCGCGGCTGGTCTGCCGCCATCAACGGCCTGTCCGGCCTGATCGTCGCCACCATTCCGCCGAGCATGGGCCTGATCATCTACGGCACCGTCGGCGAGGTGTCCATTGGCCGTCTGTTCATGGCTGGCTGGGTCCCCGGCGTCCTGATGTGCGTGCTGCTGATGCTGGCCGTCACCTGGAGCGCCCGCCGCTTCGGCTACAAGCCCGAGCATGACCATCCGGCTCCGCTGTCTGAGATCCTGAAGGCTCTGCTGGATAGTATCTGGGCCATTCTGTTCCCTGTCCTGCTGATCGTCCTGATCCGCTTCGGCATCATGAGCCCCACCGAGTCCGGTTCCTTTGCCTGCGCATACGCCCTGCTGGTCGGCACCGTGTTCTACCACGAGCTGACCTGGGAGAGCCTGCTGCAGACCCTGCGCGACAGCGTGAAGGACATCACCGTCATCACCATCATTCTGGCGTTCTCCGGCGTGTTCGGCTACGGCATCGTGTTCGATAACATCACGGTCACCATTGCAAACGCTCTGCTGGGCATCACCAGCAACAGCGCGATCCTGCTGCTGCTGGTCGTCGTCTTCCTGCTGATCTGCGGTATGTTCATGGAGACCACCGTGATCGCCCTGATCCTGACCCCCATCCTGCTGCCCGTCATGCGCAGCATCGGCGTCAACGAAGTCGTGTTCGGCATGATCATGATGACCACCGTCACCTTCGGCGTCATGACTCCCCCTGTCGGCACCGCGCTGTATGCCGTGTCTGACATCATGGAGTGTCCCATTGAGGAGACCTTCAAGAAAGGCTGGCCCTTCTACCTCGCGATCGTGTGTGTCATCCTGTTCATGATATTCTTCCCGCAGGCGGTGCTCTTCCTGCCGAACCTCGTGTACGGCGCTTAAATCAAGCTTTCCACATCTCTCTGATTCTTCTATCTATAAAGCAGAGCCTGTCTTTCCTGCCTTGGAAAGGCAGGCTCTGTGCCTTTTATGGAGGGTTTTATGAAACCGACAACAGATTTCCCTTTCCTGCTGGACAACCCCCGGGCGTGGCGCACCTATCTGGGAGGCCGGATGCTGGACGCCCTGCACGGTGACTCCAACGGCGAGGACGGGCATTTCCCCGAAGAGTGGATCCTTTCCACTGTCGCCGCCCGCAACGCCGGACGGGAGCAATTCCCCGAAGAGGGCATGAGCCACCTGCGCGGCACCGACGTCACCCTGAAATCGGTGCTGGAAAGCGATACGGAGGGCTATCTCGGCAAAGGCGCGGCACAGCCCACCCTCGGCGTGCTGACCAAGCTCATCGACAGCGCCGAGCGCCTGACCTTGCAGGTGCATCCCGACAAGCCGACGGCCCTGCGGCTGTTCCAGAGCCAGTACGGCAAGACTGAGTGCTGGCACATCCTCAGCGGCCACCCCGTGAACGGCGAAGAACCCTGCATCTACTACGGCTTCCAGCCGGACATGACCCGCGCGCGGTGGGAAGCGCTGTTCCACGCACAGGATATTCCCGGGATGCTGGCCGGGATGCAGAAATACCCGGTGCATCCGGGCGACACCATCCTGATCGAGGGCGGGATGCCCCACGCCATCGGCGCGGGCTGTTTCCTCGTGGAGATCCAGGAGCCGACGGATTATACGATCCGGGTGGAGCGCACGACGCCCAGCGGCTTTGCCGTGGCCGACAGTATGTGCCATCAAGGGCTTGGCTTTGAAAAGATGTTCGAATGCTTCCACTATGAGCCGCACAGCCGCGAGGAGATCCACGACCGCTGGTTCATCGAACCGGAAACGGTGCGGAAAACGGCGGGCGGAAGCATCACGACGCTGGTGGGCTATCGCAATACGCCGCTCTTCCGTCTGGACGAAGTAAACGTCTCCGACACCCTGACGGTGGACTGCCCGCCGCGCGGCAGCGGCATCTATGTGCTGGAAGGCGCAGGAACCCTGAGCGCAAACGGCCGCAGCCTGCCTCTGAAAAAGACCGACCAGCTCTTTGTCCCCGCTGGAACGGGAAGATTTACACTGGATGCGGAGGCTCCGCTGAGGGTCCTGCATTTCTTTGGCCCTGAAGAGAAACAATAAATTCCAATGTAAAAAAGACCTCCGCCGCCTTTCAGGGCTGCGGAGGTCTTCTGCTATAGGGGAGAGGTCACTTCCGTGCGATCATCTCGGTGTAGGCCAGCACCAGCGGGCCGACGCCCTTTGCATCGTTGCAGACCACCGGCTCACTGAAATAGTAAGCCAGCGAGCCGTCGCGGTGGTCCTTGCCGCCGAGGCCGGCCACGAGGCAGATGCCACCCAGCTGCAGGCTGCCGTCCGGGTTCTTGCTCAGATACTTGTCACAGGTGCCGTAGAAGGCTTTCTCGGCCCATGCGGCCATCCGCTTGGGCAGGTAGCCGAGACGCACGCCCTTGAGCACAGCGTAGGCGAAGAGGGCCGTGCCGCTGGTCTCGAGGTAGTTGCCCTCGACGCCGGGGTGGTCCATCACCTGCCAGAACATGCCGGTCTCCTCGTCCTGGAACTTGTGGACGTCCTCGATGGTCTGCTTGAACATCGCCATGATGCCGCGGTACTCGTTGTACAGCTGCTCATCCATCCGCTCCAGCACGTCCACCATCGCCACCATGAACCAGCCCATGGCCCGCAGCCAGAAGTTGGGGCTGCAGCCGGTGACGGGGTCGGCCCAGTACATCTGGCGGCTCTCGTCGTAGCCGTGGTAGTACAGACCGGTCTTCTCATCCCGCATGTGCTTCTTGATGTTCATGAACTGCTTGTAGCTGTCGATGCAGCCCTGCATCTTGTTGTAGCGGGTCTCGTACTCCATATAGAAGGGCTGGGCCATGTAGGTGCCGTCCAGCCAGACCTGCCACGGATAAATGTCCTTGTGCCAGAAGTTGCCCTCCTTGGTGCGGGGCTGGGTGAGCAGCTGGCTGCGGATGGTGTCGATGGCCTTGCGGTACTTCTCGTCGCCGAAGATGTCGTAGAGGATGAACAGGTTCTTGCCCTGATTCACGTTGTCGAGGTTATACTCCTTCGGGTCGTAGGTCTTGATGGAGCCGTCTTCCTGCACAAACCAGTCGATGAAATCCCTGGAAAATTTCAGATACTTTTCGTCGCCGGTGGTCTTATACAGGCTCAGGCAGGCGGTGATCATGCAGCCGTCGATGTAGTTCCACTTGTTGGGCTTGCCGCTGCGGACCTTCTCGATATTCCACATGGGTGCCTCGGCGCTGGAATTGGCGATGAGGTAGTCCACATAATCGCCCAGCATGGACAAAATCTCTTCATGAGTCATGGCTTAGTCCTCCTCAAAATGGCCGACGTTGGCAAAGCGCAGGCGCTCGCCCTCGTAGCCCTCGATCTTGACGTTGTGCAGCTTGATGTTCTTGACGTTCTCGGCGTAGATGGCCAGCTTCTTGACCAGCGGGCGGTTGTCGGCCATGGCAGCCTGACCCTCCTTGGCGTCGGGGTCGAAGGTGATGGTGACATTCTTCATGGAGACGCCCTCGATGGGCTGCTCGGGCAGGCCGTCGAAGTAGCAGCCCGCAAACTGTGCATCGGTGGCCACGATGTCTTCCATGGTCAGGGTGCCGAGCTTCGGGGTGTATTCGTCCACGGGCAGAGCCTCACGGCACTGGACATAGGGGCTGTGGCCGTCCGGGTCGCAGAAGTAGAACATATTGATGACGAAGGGAGCCTTGACGCCCCGCATCTCCACGTTGCGGAACACCAGACCGTCGATGACGGCGGTGTTGCCGCGGCCGCGGCGGGTCTTGACGCGGAGGCCGCGGTCGGTGTGGTCCATGAGGCACTGGGTGACCACCATGTCCTTGACGCCGCCGCTCATCTCGCTGCCGATGACGATGCCGCCGTGGCCCTTGTCCAGCAGGCAGTTGCGGATGACGGTGTGCTCGCAGCTCTTCTTGAGCTTCATGCCGAGGAAGACCTTGCTGGCCTTCATGGCGATGCAGTCGTCGCCGACGTGGATGTTCACGCCGATGATGCGGGTGTACTCGCAGCTCTCGGGGTCGATGCCGTCGGTGTTGGGGGCGTTGTAGGGGTTGTTGATGTTGAAGTTCAGCAGGTCGAGGTGTTTGACGAAGATGGGGTGGATGGTCCAGGAGTAGCTGTTCTGCACGGTGATGCCGTGGAGGCAGACGTTCTCGCTGTCCACCATCGCCACGGCACGGGGACGCCATGCGATGCGCTTGACCTTGGGGTCGATCCACCAGTCGCCGTTCTGGGCGTCGCAGTCCAGTGTGCCTTCGCCGGTGACGACGACGTCATGCACCTGGGTGATGTTCAGCAGGCCCGCAAAGCTGTTCAGCGGGTTGCCCTCCCAGCCGGTGAGGTAGTATTCGTCCACTTCGTTCTCGCTGGGGATGACGCCGGGCAGGATGGGGTAGTGGGTGCGGTCATTGTCGCCCAGCAGCACAGCGCCCTTCTCGAGGTAGAGGGTGGTGCAGCTCTTCATGAAGAGGCTGGCGGTGCGGTAGCGGCCAGCGGGGACATATACCGTGCCGCCCCTGGGGCAGGTGGAAAGAGCAGCCTGCAGCCTGCCGGTGTTGTCGGTCTCGCCGTCGGCGACGAGGCCGTAGCGGGATGCGTCCACAAAGAAGCTCTCGGTCTCGGTGGTAAAATCCAGTTTCAGGTGCTCACCCTCGGCGTCTACCTCCACAGTGTAGGTGGTGGACGGAGTCAGGGAGAAGAGGGAGAACACGTTGGTGTTGCAGCTTTCGTAAATGGTCTTGCCGTTCAGAGCCACGGCGAAGGGGTGCTCCGGGCGGAAGCACTTGCTGTTTTCCAGCTCGAAGACGGCGCTGCGGGTCATGGAACGGATGAGAGACAGATTCATTTTTACAGCCTCCTGAGTTATTTGCGTAGATTTGCGGCTTGCCCGCAGAGGGCGGGCATGGTACACTGGGGATAAGAATATCAGAGCACTGCCCCGGCGGGGCAGGCATAGCAAGAAGGGGGAAGGGCGGATGCGCGCCGAACGGGAAAAACTCAACGCGAAGATCACGGCGGGAGCGCTCAAGCTGGCCGGCGGGCGGCTCGAGCTGCCTACCGAGATGTGCCATATCGTTCTGTTTTCAGGCGGCAGCTGCACGGTCCAGTGCGGAGATACGTCGCTCCTGGTCAGCCCCGGCTGCGCACTGCTGCTGGGGCCGGGGGCGTGGGCGGTATCACAGGCAGGCCACACCCAGCCGGAAATGCTGGGGTGCGAGTTCCCGCTGGCAGTGCTCCACGAGATGAAGAACGCCACCGGAGAAGATTTCCTCCGCCTTTTTGCACCGGGCAGCCAGATGGCCCTTTACGGCAGCATCCAGTGGGCCAGCCGTCTGCGGACGCTGCTGGAGATGATGCGGGGCGCCATGGGCGAGCCGGAGTATCCCGGCGGGCTGTATCTGGCACTGACGCTCCACTATGTGGAGCAGGAGCACCGGGCACAGAGCGCCGCCGACGCCCGCCCCCGCAACGAGACGGTGGAGCAGATCTGCGCCTACCTTGCGGCAAACTACCAGCAGAAGCTTTCCCTCACCGAGGTGGCAGCGCGGTTCTACATCTCGCCCTACTATCTGAGCCGGCTGTTCCGGCGGGTGACAGGGCAGTCCATCGTGGACTACATCAACGCCCGCCGCATCGAGGCGGCACAGAAGCTTCTGGAAACGACAGAGCTGAGCATCGGCAGCGTGGCCGAGCAGACCGGCTTTGCCTCTGCGGCCCACTTCCGCCGCGTATTCCGGGAGACGATGGGCGTCGGGCCGCTGCAATACCGGAAGAGCAGAAAATAGAGTGCCACAAAAGCCTCTCCCTTTGGGAGAGGTGTCACCGAAGGTGACGGAGAGGGCAAGCCGGCTTCGACAAAGCCGCTGCGCAGCGATAAGCAACCTCTTTGTCAGAGCAATATTATCGAAACGTCCGTACATCTCTGTCGGCGTCCTTGCCCTCTCAGGCGCTCACGCGCCAGCTCTCCCAAGGGGAGAGCCTTTGACATTGAAAATGCCCCCTGCGTCCTCTCTACGGGAAGAGGCACAGGGGGCATTCATGTTTGTCGGGATGATCCGAGCGGCGGGGGCTTCAGCTTAGCCCTTGACAGCACCGGCGGAGATACCTTCGACGAACTGATCCTGTGCGCAGAAGAACACGATGAGCTGCGGCAGGATAGAGATCAGGGACAGGGCCAGAATACGGTTCCAGGCAAAGCCCGTATCACCGTCCATGGACAGCTTGACGAACAGGGACATGGGGTACTTTGCAGGGGTCTGGACGTAAAGCAGGGGACCCATGAAGTCGTTGCAGCTCCACATGAACTGGAACAGTGCGCAGGACACCAGAGCGGGCATCAGCATCGGGACGATGACCTTGTACAGGGTCTGGAAGGAGGAGCAGCCGTCGATGGCGGCAGCCTCGTCCAGGTCGCGGGGGACGTTGCGCATGAACTGCACCAGCTGGTAGACGAAGTAGGTCTCAGTTGCGAATGCGCAGTGGACCCAGATGGCCAGATAGAACGGGCTGTTGACCCAGCCGAACTTGGTGTACAGCAGGAACTGAGGCACGTTCAGGACGACCTGAGGCAGGAACAGGGTGGCCAGCATGATGCTGAACAGGATCTTCCGGCCCGGGAAGTCGAAGCGGCCAAAGCCGTAAGCTGCAATGCAGGAGGAGACCACGGTGCAGATGACTTTGGGCAGGACGTAGCTGTAAGTGTTCAGCATGGCCTGCAGGATGTTGATGGAACCGCCGAAGTTGTTCAGCGCGTTCTTGTAGCCCTCCAGAGTGGGGTTCTTGATCCACAGGCCGATGCCTGCAAAGATCTCGCTGTTGTCCTTAAAGGTGGCGCTGATCATCCACAGCAGGGGATAGATCATGATGAGGCCCACCAGGATCAGGACGAAGTACTTGAAAAACGTCGCAATGGCGTTAGAAGCTTTCATTCCCATACTGTCACACCTTACCTTTCATCCGAGTAGTAGACCCACTTCTTCTGGCTGGTGAAGGCGATGATCGTCAGGATGCAGACGATGACGAACATGATCCATGCCAGTGCGGAAGCCATGCCCATCTGGTTGGACTTGAATGCGTAGTTGTAGACCAGAATGGAGATGAGGGTGGTGGAACCGCGGGGACCGCCGTTGGTGATGATGAACGGGCCATTGAACTCCTGGAAAGCCTGGCAGATCTGAGTGACCAGGTTGTAGAAGATGATGGGGGTGATCATCGGGACGGTGATGGAGAAGAACTGCTTCCACTTGCCTGCGCCGTCGATGGTGGCGGCCTCGTACAGGTCGGCCGGCACGCCCTTCAGAGCGGCGAGGAACAGCACCATGGCGGAGCCGAACTGCCAGATACGCAGGAAGCAGATGATCCAAAGTGCGTAGCCGGGGTCGCTCAGCCAGGAGGGACCCTGGAAGTGGCCGAAGGTCAGCATGCGGATGAGGGTGTTGACCAGACCGTCATCACGGAACACGGCCTTCCACAGCACGGCGATCGCAACAGAGCCGCCGAGGATGGAGGGGATGTAGTAGACGGTGCGGAACACGTTCACGCAGGCGATCTTGAAGTTCAGGATGTAGGCGATGAACAGTGCGAAGACCAGCTTCAGAGGCACAGTGATGAAGCTGTACTTGAAGGTGGTGATGAGCGCCTTGGTGATCTTGGGAGTGGTGAAGGCGTCCACATAGTTCATGATGCCATACTGATGGATGCCGTTGAAGAAGTCCATATCCGTAAAGCTGTAGTACAGAGACTGGCCGAACGGAATGGCCTTGAAGACGACGAAGCCGATGATCCAGGGGATCAGGTAGAACAGGCCCTGCCATTTGTCAAAAAACTTCTGGGCCGGGGTACGCCCGAGAGAGGGCGCTTTGCTTTCTTTCATCCGGGAATCCTCCTTTTATAAGGATATATCTCGTACGCCGCACAATCGTTTGGACACATTTTTGTCAAAAAAATGTCATCACCGTCTTGCAAAAAAAGGGGCATCCGTCCGTAGGTGGAAGGGATGCCCCTTGCAAGACTCCTTTATGCGGGGCGGCCCGTGTCAACACCGCGCGTGTGCGGGCCGCAAAAAGTCCGTGAGGCGGAAATCAGACGGTGTAGCCGACAGACTCCATGCCGTCCAGCAGGGTATCGACCAGGTCAGCGCCGGAAGCATTGTCGTAATCCAGAGTGTCGAACACTTCCTGATAGATGCCGGTGCCGGTAGCCTTCAGGTCGTTGGACTCGAACAGGGGGTCGAGCTGGTTGGAAACGAAGGCCATGACCTTGCCGTTTGCCTCAGCGACCAGCTCCTTGACAGCGCCGGCGCTCTGAGCAGCAGCCAGACCAGCCTTGGAGGCGGGGATGCCGCACTCAGAACCCATGATGGAAGCGCCCTTCTCCTCGTTCAGCAGGAAGTTGATGAGGGTAGCTGCCTCTGCGGGATGCTCGCAGGTCTTGGTGATGGCCAGACCCATGGAGACCTTGGAGAAGCCGCCGTTGTAATCGCCGAACTTGATCTCCTCGCCCACGGTGAAGCCAGCCTTGTTCTCCTCGTCCAGAGCGTCAGCGTACTTGGTAGCGGAGGAATCCCACTCGAAGCAGCCGGCCAGCTTGCCGGTGATCCACTCGGTGGACTGGTGAGCGGCGTTGTCGCCGTTGGAGCCGTAGTAGGTGGGCAGGCTCATGATGACGTGGCCCTCGACCAGGCTCTTGATGAAGTCGATGCCCTCAGCGATCTGGTCGGCATCGTAGTTCAGGGTAGAGGTGGTGGGGTCTGCCCAGTCCTTGCCGTACTTGGACTCGAGGTAGAAGACCATCAGGATCATACGGTCGTATGCGCCCAGGTGCAGGGGATAGTAGTCATCGCCCAGCTTCTCTTGGAAGGTCTTGCCGGCAGCCATCAGCTCGTCCAGAGTGGTGGGGAAGGAGATGCCGGCCTTGTCGAAGGTGGTCTTGTTCCAGTAGAAGATACGGCCGGTCATGGAGACAGGCACGCACTGCTGGGCGTTGGCCACGTTGCAGGCAGCCAGCTTGGCCTCATCCCACTGGGTCAGGTCCAGGTACTCGGAGACGCTGTTCAGGTCGATGAAGGTCTGGCCGTTCTTGGAGTAGTTGTACAGCCAGTTCCAGTTGATCTGGCAGACATCCTCAGCGACGCCGCCTGCGAACTTGGTGGACATGGTGTCCTCCCAGCCGGACCATGCAGCGAAGGTGGGGTTGACGGTGATGGTGCTGTGCTCAGCAGAGAAAGCCTTGATGGCCTCCTGGTAAGCGTTGTGACGGGACTCGCCGCCCCACCAGCTCATGGTCAGGGTGACGGGGTCAGAAGACAGGCCGGCCACAGAAGCTGCGGCGGAAGAAGCAGCGGTGGAAGTGGCGGTAGAACCAGCGTTGCTGGAGCCGCCGCAGGCGGCCAGCAGGCCGGCAGCACCCACAGCGCCAGAGACCTTCAGAAAGTCACGACGAGAAATTGCCTTGCTCATTTTCGTTCTCCTCCTATGTAGAAAACATCTTCTTGCACGGACGCCTCTGCAAAGCATCCGTTGTATACAAATATGATACCAAAGGCAAGAAAAAAAAGAAAGATGCAAATTGTAGTGATAGCGGCAGAAAACGTACAAATATTGCGCTTATTTTTTGCCCGGTTTTGACGTCATTGCCATAATGAATAAACTTGGACCGAAAAACTGTGCAACTTGTATACTTCAACGATTTGCATAGAAAACTGGGATGCAACAGGAGAAGATTGGCCTGAATTGCAAGAATTTTGTAGCCATGGCAGAATTTGTTGAAAGAGCGTTGTATACATTAAAAGCGACGATAACAGAAAGTTCCGGCCCCGAGCTGATATATCAATAGCGCAAAAAACGCGCGAATTGGGGCGCGACTGATATATCACGGATGCAGAAAAGATACAAAAAATGCCGTCCGGCGTGCGGACGGCATAAAATCAGGAAAAGAGTCACCGGCGGGCGGCGTAGAAGGCGCTGCGCTCCCGGAAATAGCACTGGGGACACATGCTGACGTACTGGACGTCGTTCTCAAGGTCGATGGCTACCTGTTCGCCCTCAAAGACGAAGCGGCCGTTGACCTTGCGGCAGTTGCAGGTGGCCTTGCGGCCGCAGGTGCAGATGGTCTTCATCTCCTCGATGGTGTGGGCCAGCTCCAGAAGCCGGGTGGAGCCGGGGAAGCCCTTGAGGGAGAAGTCGGAGCGCAGGCCGTAGCAGATGACGGGGATGTTCAGCTCTACCGTCACCATGAACAGCTGCTCGGCCTGCTCTGCGGTGAGGAACTGGCTCTCGTCACAGAGCACACAGGCCAGAGGCCGGCCCTCGCTGCTGGCGGCCCGGACGGCCTCCATCAGGTCCATGTCCGGCGGCACCAGCAGATCGGCAGGGCGGCGGACGCCCAGACGGCTCACGAGGTCGCCGCTGCCCTTGGTGTCCACCTTCGGCTTGAGGATGAGCACCCGCATCCCCTGCTCCTCGTAGTTGTGGGCCACCTGCATCAGCGCGGTGCTCTTGCCGCTGTTCATTGCGCCGTAACGGAAATAAAGCTTTGCCATATCGAAAAAGTCTCCTCATGAAAGGACCCTCTCAGCCAAAGCCTGACGGAGAGGGCCTGTATTATCGATCGTATCTGCTCAGTCCTGATTGCGCAGCCGGTAGCCCAGGCTCATCAGGCTGTCGCCGAGGTGGACGTTCTCCACCACCACGTCGGGGTAGGGGACAGACAGATCGTAGTGGGAGAAGTTCCAGAAGCCCTGGATGCCCAGAGCCACCAAGCGGCCGCTGATCTCCTCTGCGCCGCTGCGGGGCAGACAGAGCACAGCCACCTCGGGGTGGTGCTCGGCGCAGAAAGCTTCCAGCTCGTCGCTGTGTAAAATCTGGATGCCGTTGATCTCTTTGCCCACCTCGTCGGGGGCATTGTCGAAGGCGGCGATGAGCTTGTAGCCGTTGGTGTCGGTGGTGATGAAGCGGCTCACAGCCTTGCCCAGACGACCGCAGCCAATAAGGATGGTGGGCAGGAGGTCGCCGTTGCCAAAGAGCAGCTGCTCAAGGATGCTCAGCAGGTTCTCCACCGAGTAGCCGATGCCCTGACGGCCATTCACGTCGCCGATGCAGTTGAAGTCCTGCCGCACCTGAGAGGCAGTGGTACCCATCTGGGCGGCCAGCTCACGGGACGAGATGCTGGTGATGCCGTCGTTCTTCAGGGTGCGCAGGTAGCGATAGTATTTGGGCAGGCGCTTGATGACGGGCAGAGAAGCTTTGCCGGGAGTGTTCATAGGGGGGGTCTCCTTTCTTTTTATCCGCAGCATTGCCGGGGAGAAGTGCGCAGCGGCAGGGTGCTCCGGCAAAAGATTTGTACTTTCTTGTACAATAATGATACATATTTGACAAACTTATCTCTAGTATAAAGTATACAGCGCGAAGAGAGAATGTCAAACCATTTGGCACATTTTTTTGAGAAAGAAAAGAAATCTTTGCCGAAGTATAACCGGCAGGAATGCCGGACAAGCTGAAATGAAGCAAAAAGGAGGATACGAAGAATGTCACAGGAAGAGAAGAACATCCCCGTGGAGCAGCAGCGGCTGGAAAAAGAGCAGATCGAGGATATGGGCAGCGTTTACCGTACCCGGGGAGCTCACGCCATCCACTGCTTGACTGTCATCGGGCAGGTGGAGGGCCATGTGGAAGCGCCCCAGGGCCAGAAGACCACAAAATATGAGCATGTCATCCCCCAGCTGGTGGCCGTGCAGGAGGACCCCGCCATCGAGGGCCTGCTGGTCCTGCTCAATACCGTGGGCGGGGATGTGGAGGCGGGGCTTGCGCTGGCGGAGCTCATCGCCAGCATCTCCAAGCCCAGTGCGGCGGTGGTGCTGGGCGGGGGCCACTCCATCGGCATCCCGCTGGCCGTCAGCGCCCAGCGGAGCTTCATCGTGCCTACCGCCACCATGACGGTCCACCCCGTCCGCCATTCCGGCATGATACTGGGTGTGCCCCAGACCATGCGCTGGTTCGAGCAGATGCAGGAGCGCATCACCGGCTTCGTGGCGTCCCACAGCGGCATCTCGGAGAAGCGTTATACTGAGCTGATGATGCGCACAGGCGAGCTGGTCATGGACGTCGGCACCGTGCTGGATGGCCGAAAAGCCGTGCGGGAAAAGCTCATCGACGAGCTGGGCGGGCTGTCGGACGCGCTGGCATGGCTCTACCGAGAAATCGAGGGGAAATAAATTGCCATTTGACTTTTCCCGTGGTACAATGAAAGAATCGAGTAGTATCGAAATTCTTCCATCGTCACCGACAGAGCCGCCCTGAGCGCGCCCTGCTTCATGATATAAAATAAGGAACGGGTTTTAGGAAACATGGCAAAGAGAAAACGCAAGACCTCCGGGCGCAGCACAGCCTCGCGCCGCAAGAACCGGACACAGGACCGGATGCCCGCGGGGCTCATCACCCTGTTTGCGGGGCTGGTGCTCATGGCGCTGGCTTTCGTGCCGGGCAGCTCGGCCTGGCGCACGATGCACGATGTCCTGTTCGGCGTGTTCGGCTGCGGAAGTTTCGTGCTGGGCGCAGCGCTGTGCTATCTGGCCATCCTCTACACCCGGGGCGAAGACCTGCTGCCCCATATCGCCAAGCTTGCGCTGGGGCTCATCTTCGCCAGCGGCACGGTCATCGTCTTTTCTGACATCCCCACCGATCAGACCGCCGCGCAGATGACTGCTGCCTGTTATCAGAATGGTATGAGCGCATGGCTCTCGGGCGGTGCGCTGGGCGCTGTGCTGGGCGGGACGCTCCTGCTGCTCTGCGGCAGACCCGCCGCCAATCTGGTCATGGCGGCGCT
>OIFE01000509.1_pt1 | contig 30082 bp, 17 predicted proteins | sample 1581921 | NCBI WGS metagenome assembly OIFE01 (sample SAMN04414075, study PRJEB24778) | human gut metagenome | material: faecal | host: Homo sapiens | reverse complement strand
ATAACAGTAACTAACTGATTATCAATATACTTTATATTTGAGGAAGTGAAGTAAATTTTAAGTTTAATATAGGTAACAGCGTATAACTATTTAAGTTACACGCTGTTTTTTTATTTTCAGATTCTAATCTAATACTTTGCAGAACTGCTTTATGTGGAGAAATTTGATCCTGCCGAAACCTTTATAGAGGTTTCGGATAAATATGTTGAATATTATAATAGAAAGAGAATCTAAGTACAATTAAAAGGAAAGTGTCCGGTACAATATTGAACTCTCTTTATATAACTGGGTAATGTTTAACCTATCTAACTTTTCGAGGGCACTTCAAAATGAGACAGTCTTATAAGTAAGGCTGTAAGTTGGGTTGTAAAATACATTATTTAGTCCTATTTTTTACTAGTGAAAAGAGGAAATAAAGGGGCCTTTGAAGAAAGGTTCAATTTATAAATTTTTCATTTTTGGAATTTTATTTTGAGAGAATTTCTTTTATGTCTATGCTTTTGCCGGATACTTTTTTTACCAATTTTTATTGTAAATTTGTATCATTATAAATTTCTGATGATGATGTATATCCTATTGAAAGGTGGTACAAGAATATGGTCAGCTTCCCCAAATATTAAGGAGTTATGAGAAAGTTGAAGGTTTGTTTGTTGTTGCTGGCTATCACGATTATATCCGTAGCACAGACATCTACAATTGAGACTCTTGCAGATACGTTTGAGCGTGATACGCTAAATTATTCGTTTCGATTTGCCGGCCGACATCTTGTTGGTATACCCGTTTTGCCTGATAGTGCCGATGTGGCACATTTGAGCCATAAGGCTTTTTGGAGAGCGACAGCAGAGACAGTAGGTATGAATATCGGATTATGGGCGTTTGATCGCTATGCCCTTAAAGGACATTATGCTTATATATCATGGAACTCGATAAAGGAAAACTTCCGGCATGGTTTTGAATGGGACAATGATCATTTGGCTACAAATATGTTTGGTCATCCCTATCACGGTTCGATCTACTTTAATGCTGGACGAAGCAACGGTTTCAACTTCTGGCAGTCGGAGCTGTTTGCCATTGGAGGAAGTGCCATGTGGGAGATGTTTATGGAATGTGAGTACCCTTCGACCAATGATATAATTGCAACACCCGTAGGTGGGGCGGCACTTGGCGAAATATTTTATCGAATGTCTGACCTCATTATCAACGATCGTTCATCAGGTGGTGAGCGTTTTGGTCGTGAACTGGCAACTTTTCTTATCGACCCGATGAGAGGATTCACACGTATAGTGACGGGGCGTGCATGGGAACGTCGCTCTACTTCGGGACGACGTTTCGGTATACCGCCAATAAGCACCGACTTGTCGCTTGGAGGCAGATATATTACTCTATGGGACAATGATGAAGGCTCGCGAGCAGGAGTGGCAGCCGAGATAAAAGTTGAATACGGTGACCGATATATCGAGAACTCTCGGGTACCGTACGACTATTTCTCTTTTCTTTTGGAACTTCAGGGAATGAGGGCCCAGCCTTTGCTCAGTCGCGTGGAGATAATGGGACGGCTATTGTCAAAGGAGCTCGTTAATTGGAAGAACCTGAATGTGAACATTGGACTTTATCAGCATTTCGACTTCTTTGATTCTGATACGATACGGCCCGAGCGATATATCTCGCACTTGTTTCCTTGTGCCGTACCCTATAAATTAGGTTCTCCTGCTGCGGTCGGTGGAGGTGTTATGGCAAGATTCAAACCTTCACCTACTGTGGCATTCGATGGGTATCTTCACCTCAACGGAATTATTCTTGGTGGGATGTTGACGGATTTTTACCGCGATTACAACCGTAATTACAACTGGGGTTCAGGATTCTCAATCAAGGCGGCTCTCGGCTGGCAGTTGACCAATGATCGCGTATCGGTTTGTCTCACCAATCAATTCTATAGGCTCTATACGTGGAAGGGATACGATCAAAATGTGGATTGGTCGCTGACACCAGAGGGAGCACCAGTCGATGTGCAAGGTGACAAGGCTAACTCAAGTTTCAACCATTTTGAGGTGGCCGTAAACTGCAGGCTTTGGCGTAGCCTTTATCTTACTACTGGTTTCGATATGTATATCAGACATAGTAATTACGATGGCCTGACTGTCGACAACACCGTCGGTCCCCGAATCGTAAGTAAACAACTCGGCACCAGCCTAATGTTTACCTATAAGCTATAGGAAGATATCAATAACTGAATAAAAAAATTCTTACTGAATTTGGCATATGAAAACTTTTGTAATAACGATAAAAAATAATTGTGATACGGCCCTTTGTAACAATCTTCTTGTCGTGTCCTTTACTCTTGCGTTTGAGAGAGAGAAGGTCAGTAATACTATCTAAGATTTGCTTATCATCCACCATCGTTGCAACTAATTCTTCAAATGGGATAGGAGGAGGTGTTCCATTCTTTATTATCTACTTACAAGTTAGTAATGACCTGAAGTAATACAAAAAACGTTTTAGTTCTATACCTCGTTTTTCCAAATACCGATTTTGATGATTAGTACCTACATGAAAGTAATGATAAACACCTCGTATGGTATTAAAGAAGTGGATCTCATCACTAAGTGGCACGTTCCTTAATTGCATGTTATCTATATATACTATCGGACTTCTCAACCATTCGAGCATTGTTGGATTTGTCTTGCGGTAAAGTTGTAAAGTCTTACGTATATCCCAGCCTACTGCATCGAAACCTTCGTCTGTCATAATTTCGATAACATCTCTGTTAAAATTGACGGTAAGATACCAATTAAGTGGATGTACATAGATAAAGCGTACATCCCAATCGGAATCAGGGGAAGAGAATCCCCATGCCCTGTTACCTGACTCTGCAGCGTAGAGTATTTTGACATTATATTGCACCTTTATCTTCTGTAGATGCTTAAGAATTTCTTCTCTTGTCATGCTCTTTAACGTTTAGTCTCCTTTTACCACCGCAAGAGGAGCAAGTTCTATAATAGGTTTTATCAAATCATTTTCAAATGCAATTACAGCCTCAATATCTTTGTAAGCACTTGGGGCTTCATCAAGTCCACTCTTACGCATACCATGGATTATACCCTGCTCATCCATACGACGGCACTCTTCTGAGAGGTCGAGAGTCTTGAAAGCAACTGAACGACTCATCTTTCTTCCAGCACCATGTGAGCAACTCATGAATGATTCTGGATTACCAAGACCTTCTACGATGTAAGACTTTGTACCCATCGAACCAGGAATAATACCAATCTCACCCTTAAATGCTCGTGTAGCACCCTTTCGATGAACAATTACATTCTTACCAAAGTGATTCTCCCAAGCGGCATAGTTGTGAGCGATGTTTATTATTGGTTCAAAGTTTACATTTGTGCAATTATCCATAAAACCTTGCTGAACTTGTTCCATCATAACCTTACGATTGGCAAAAGCTAGATGTTTACAATACTCCATTTCATGCATATAGTCTTTACCCACCTGCTCTTCTATGGGCAAGAATGCAAGTCCGGGTAGTGTATCTGCATACCAACGTTCGCAGAGTATCTCTGCCTGCTTATTGTAATAGTTGGCTACTGTGAGACCGACATGTCGGCTACCAGAGTGTATCATAATCCATACATCATCTTTCTTTGTATCTTTCTGAATTTCAATGAAATGATTTCCGCCTCCCAAAGTGCCAATCTCCTTGAGCATAGCAACTGTCTTATTCCTTAAGAAAGGGCATGCATCGAGATCGAGGTCAGGAAGAAGACTTTTATCCATGGCATTCTTTTGGTGGTCGAAGCCAAGAGGGATTGTTTTACGGATATGCCTCATGATGGCTTTGATTTGATTGACAGAAAGTTCTGAAGCCTTAAGATTGGTTTTCACAGCACACATTCCACAGCCAATATCCACGCCTACTGCGTTAGGGATAACTACACCTATAGTTGCAAGTACACCACCGATAGGCATGCCTTTGCCTGTGTGTGCATCAGGCATGATGGCTATGTGTTTGAAAGCGAATGGGAGTGATGCCAGACTGATAATCTGTGCCATACATGAATCCTCCACATCGTCAAGCCATAATTTTGCGGGTAATCTGGTACCCATAACTACTTTTTGTACCATAATCAATTAATTTTACTACAAAGTAAGGTTTATACTACGCCATCTATTGTCGTAGTTGAAAAATCTTTTTATCTTTATATAAAAATTATATATATGCCATTAAATAGAAATACATTGATACGGATTCGCACGATAGATACTTGTTTACATCGCAGACAAAGACTGTGGACATTGGAAGACCTTCGTCAGGCATGCGAAGACGCATTATATGACTATGAAGGTATTTCGAGTATTAGTACGCGTACTATCCAGCGTGATATAGAACTGATGCGTGGTGATAAACTCGGATACTATGCTCCCATTGTGGTGAAAGATAAGAAGTATTACACTTACGAAGACCCAAACTTCTCTATCACACAGCTACCTCTCACGAAACAGGATTTGGCGGAACTGAGCAGTGCTATGGATATTATCAAGCACTACAATGGTTTTCAAAGTATGGCGGGGCAAGAGGATATCTTAGCCCGTATGCAAGATCAAATTCAAACACAAGAGAGTCACCAACAAGTTATCTTCATCGAAACCAATGCTCGTCTCAAAGGATTAAATTTTCTCTCTAATCTCTATGACCACATCGTAAAGAAGAATCCTATCGTCGTTGACTATCGATCGTTCAACTCAAAACGTAATAACCGTTTCTATCTCTCTCCTTATTTATTAAAGGAGTTCAACAACCGTTGGTTTTTATTGGCCTACAGTAAAAAGATGAATGATATTCAGACTATCGCTTTAGATAGAATGTTGGCGGTATCGAAGGATGAGAAAGGAACTTATGTGGAAAATACTTTCTTCGATCCAAGTATATATCTTGATGAGATGGTAGGTGTTACACGCGACATACATTCCCAAAAGGAGGTTGTCACACTATGGGTGGATGCAGACCAAGCTCCTTATGTTCTAACTAAGCCCATGCATAGCAGTCAACGGTTGGTACAGGAGAACGAAGATGGCAGTATCATTCTGTCACTTGAAGTAATTCTTAATCTTGAACTGGAACGATTAATTCTTGGTTATGGCTGTCACATAGAAGTAAAAACGCCACGATTGTTGCGTCATCGTATAGCACAAGCTATCCTTTTGGCTGCAACGAGATATCAAATGTAAACACATTAATCTGACTTTGGAGATTTGACAGTTGCTATTAGTGTGACCTTGATGGAAACTATACTTTTCTTATCTTTTATTTGGAACAAGTTTGTGATATGTTTTATTTGAAAAAGTGCAATTTAGTTTGATATAAAATATTTGTAATGAGAAAGATATGTCGAGAGGTAACATAGCATTCTTAGAATGCTGTAAGGAATTCGGTAAAATTTTCATTTCTTCGATATTAATGTCGAAGTTATATTTATTTTTTGATTGCAGATGAAATATTTTAAACTATGATTAATTGTCCTATTTTATAACAAAAACTTTCATGTATTTTGAATTAATTACAAGGAAAGAACCAAGTCTGCTAACAGGATAGCTGTTTCCTGCTCATCTTTGGGTGCATCTTTAGGTTTCCATGCCACAACGAACCGTACAGATGCAGATTTCACTTTATAACCTCTCTTTTCCCATTCAGATAATGTTCCCTGCATTTTTGATGATACCTTTGCTATAGGTTTATTGGTCAATGAACTATATAAAAAGAAGTCACTGTAAGTTAAAAGATCTCCCCCTCTCAATGCTAAGACCTCTTGTTTCCGTTCTTTGAAGAATCCCAAATTGACATCTTTGTGAGAGAGTTGTAGTACAATTTCTTCAGGCATATTATACTGTTGTTGGTCAATAAAATATCGATCCGCACTTAAGCGATTGAAATAATCGCCATTCGTATGTATAAACAGCCGGTTTTTTGCACGGGTTATTCCTACATAATATCGACGCATCAGATGTACATCCTTTACATAATTGTCGGATACGAGCATATACACGTTGTCAAACTCTCTACCTTTGGCCTTGTGAATGGTTGATACCACAACATCGGTTCCTGAGATATCGCAGAAGTCTTCCACTGACGACTCAAATACAAATTCTTTGAAGTCACTGAAATATTTTGTTTTGTTGGTTTGTTCAAACTGTTCCACACACCGCTTAACATACATCAAACTTAGACTTCTATCATAAGTAGAAAAGGTTGCATGCTTGGTTTCTTCCCATAGTTCTTCTGTAATTAACGGAGTTTTTATCCGTTTGTCTATATATCTCATGAAATATCTCATTTCCAATATGTTCCAGAAACGTAAACTCTCCATTGATTGTATCAGTTTGCTGCTTATGCCTTGTTTTCGCAAAAGAGCCATCAGGATGACAGCCTCTTCGTTTGTTTGGGTGAGCACACACGAAGTTCCTTTGTCTTTCTGTTGAAGTAAGTTTTCGACAAGTGGCTGATACATATACTTTGATTGGTGGCGTGTCACTTCGACCCAGCCATCTTCTTTTCTCATGGAGATAATGGGGGTACTTTTCATCCTTTTATCAATAATTTTTAAGAAATCGTTGGCAAAATTTACTGGATGGTGTGCACTACGATAATTCTCAGTCATCTCGACGATTTTGCTTCCTCTTTCTTGTGTCAACTGATACATATACCCGGAATCTGATCCACGGAATTCATAAATGTTTTGGTCATCATCACCCACTGCTATCACACGCATTTCCTCATTACTGGTCATGAGAGCTTTTACAACTGCATATTCTTCTGTACCCATATCCTGAGCTTCGTCTATGACTAATACTGTCTTGCCGATTTTATTAGGTTCTACTTCTCCTTGATTAATCATCTCAGCAGCTTTTGCTACAACATTCTTGGCATCTTCAAGATTTCCTATCCGGCCCAAAATATCAAAGCAATAGGAGTGAAATGTTTTTATCTCGACAAAATGGGCAGCATTACCTATCAACTCCATAAGCCTTTGTTTAAATTCCGTAGCGGCTGCTCTTGAAAATGTCAGCATTAGTAATTGCTCATGTTTCACATCCTCAAGTAGCAGAAGTGATGCGAGTTTGTGTACTAGTACTCGTGTTTTCCCGCTACCGGGGCCTGCTGCAACAACGATACAACGAGAATCTTTATCAGAAATAATATCCATTTGGCGTTTGGACAATTGTCCAAATAACTGCTTGTATTTTTTAGGGGTCAAGTTACGCTGTATCTCGCAGGTTCTTTCTCCTTTGAAATATTTTGAGACAAACTTCTTATAGTCCATCTGAAAATAGTCTTGGACATATTGCAATGCTGTATTATAATCCTTTACCATCAGATTGGCATATTCTCCCACAATATGGACTTGCTGAATTTTTTGTTTATAGAACTCGTTGAGTATTCGATAATCATCCTGTTTATATCTCGATTTGTTGTCCTTTATTCTTTGGATATCCATAGCATTATAAAGGACTAAGAAGCCTCTTTCAAGTTTTAATACACCGACTTTCGATAAATATAGAAGCGCTTCTTCCACGTCTTCCAGCTGTAAATTGTCAAGCTTACCAAAAAGGGATTGATGGCTTGATTTTATTTGATTTAGAAGTTCTACTACAGAAAATAGAACAGCCTTATTTGGTGAGTTTTCTTTTATCGTATTTGAGGCTAACTTATATAACCATTCTATAGCAAAACGGCTTATTTCCAATCGTTTTTCAAAACGCTCTATGGTAGATTCCAAATCTATCAGACGGCTGATTTCTATATTGTGAATTGCGTCCTCTTTCTTGCGGGTATATCCCTTGATAGTGAGAAAGTAGAGTAGTGTCCGAATATCCTTTTCTTTGGATGTATTGATTCCGTCATTTACAGCATTGTCGTTTAGTTGTTTACATGATATTCGTAAAGATTCGTCAGGAATGTGAGAGAGAATATATTGTTCAAGTTTTGCAAAACGTTCGAGAAGTATTCGAGATTTTCGTTCCGAATTACCGGTATCCAGCAGATAGGCAGATATATCCTTACTGTCAGCCAATATACCTTCTTGTCGCATTCGCTCCACAGCAGATATGACTTCTCTTTTACTTATTCCCAATGTATCTGCTAAATAATCAATTCTTGACTCTGCCTCTGAATCTTGAGCTTTGGCAATATATTTTTGGGAAATCAATGATTTGATGATTTGGATGGTCTTCTCTATTTCATCACTATCAAATAATAGTGATGCTGATATGCGCTTTCTTGCTTCATCCATATTTTTTACCGTGATACCTGTAGCATATACATGAGGTACATTGTTTCCTCTTGTCAGATATCCACTTTGTTCCAAAGCGGCCAATGCTGTCCGTACTCGGGTTTCGATATCGGATACCGAATCGTCCCATCCTGCCTGCCGTGCAATTTCCAATGCAGAACAGTTAACTCTCGTACGTTGTTTGGTGAGGTCTTTTATAGCTTTCCATACCTGTTGTATTTCACTGATACTTAATTTTGTCTGATTCAGCAGTATAAAATGTTTGTCTAAATCGTTATCGCTGTAAAGCACGTAACAACGTGCGCTAAGGTGAGGATCACGGCCTGCCCTTCCTGCCTCTTGAACATAATTTTCCAATGAATCGGAAATGTCATAGTGTACTACGAGGCCAACATCTTTTTTATCGACACCCATGCCAAAAGCTGATGTTGCTACGATGATACGTACTTGGTCAGTCATAAATGCATCTTGATTGGCAATCTTTTCATCGGATTCCATTTTGCCATTGAAAGGCAATGCCTTATAGCCATCACGAGTCAATTTGGCTGCCAGTTCTTTTGTTCGTTTAGTACGTGATACATAAACAATTGTTGGACAATCAGACTCTGCCACAAGTTCCCTCAGTTTTGAATATTTGTCATCATCAGTTTCGGCATGTATGACGGAATAACGCAGATTTGTCCTTAATGCTGTTGATGCAAATAATTCTAAGTCTAAATTTAATGTCTGTTTGAAATAGTCACAGATGTCTTGCACTACTTTCTGTTTTGCCGTTGCAGTGAAACAGGACACAGGTATTGGATTCTTACATTTTTTCTTTTGTTGGTATTTTTGAATAAACTTACCTATGTAGAGATAATCGACCCTAAAATCCTGTCCCCATGAGGAAAAACAATGTGCTTCGTCTATTACAAACCTCACGATGTGGCGTGCTATCAAAATTTTCTCGATAGTTTTGGACCGGAGCATTTCGGGAGCTATATACAAAAGTGAAGCTTCTCCATCTTGCACTCTTTATATAGATAACGCCCTTGTGATTGGGTCCAATAGTCCATTAATGGTTACGGCATCAGTAATACCCTTATTGGCAAGGTTATCTACCTGATCTTTCATCAGAGACTGTAACGGTGAAATAACAACTGTTAGTCCATGCACAGAATGGCCTTCCATGAGTGCAGGTAATTGGAAGGTGAGTGATTTTCCACCACCAGTAGGAAATATTGCTAATAACGACTTACCATTTACTGCTGCTTGGGCGGCTTGTTCTTGGAGAGGTTCCCCTTCGTAGGTACGGAATTGTTCATATCCAAAGTATACTTTTAAATTATGTAGTACATTCAGTTGGGTATTACAGTAAACACAACCATCGTTGCAGATGCTATGACGCAAGAGTTTCATGACAAATTCCACTTCGGGATAATTGTGTAGTACCCATCCGGGAGTAATGGAACGATGGTCAGTAGTGTCAATTAGAGCTAATGCATATGCCAATTCGCATGGATATTGTTTAATTAGTATGTCAAGATTAGCATGTTGACAAATTTTATCCACGTAAAGATTCTTTATTAGTTCAGACAATTTCTCATCGATATGTTCTGCATTTACCATGCTGAGAAATCCCTCGAACTCTTTCTTGCCTTTTAGTAGTGATGCAAATAATCTACGTTTTTTGTCAGGCAGTAAATTCCACCGTGCTATTTCGTCTAAAAGCAAATCTTTTGCTTTTTTGCAATCATTCACAGGATTGTTTAGCTGATCACTTATCAGCTTGTCGTCTTTGACAAGTTTATGATAAGGGCGTTCAGGAAATAATAGAGGTGAGAGATAAAGTGTATCGACCAGAAGCCAGCGACATGTTGTATCTGTAAATAGATATTTGGCATCATGATGAATGATATTATGTCCGCAGATGTAGTCTATATTCTTGAGAAATTCAAATAATTCCTTTTTTGAAGTTTTATGAAATGTTGCACCATCATAGCGAAGGGAACCAATATCATGGATTTTATGATCTCTTAAACCAATCTCAATATCTACTATGGCATAACGTGGAGTGTCATATGGTATGGATGTGATTTTATTACTGATAACATTATTTGTATTTTCAGCATTTCTGGTTCCTATGAGTTTACTCCATATTGACATATTTCAATTATAATAAGTTGGTTTATAATTGGAATTTTTTTGAAATATTTTATGTTTTTTTTGAGTTAAAGCTTTTCGCTGATAAGGTCAATATTTACTTACGAATTTTCCAACCTATGGTCTTCTGTTATCATTTGCTTCGTGAAATAAATTTATTGTATCATCTTAACAAAGGCTGTCACAGATTGGGACATAACTTCATATTCTTGTGTTTCAGTATTTTTTGAAATCATGAGTCATACATTCTACTATCAAAATATTATATGAATTTGTATGGTTTTCTTATTGTAGCTTAAGCATAATAACCCAATATTTACGACAAAGATAAGTATAATACAGCAGAATATGTTAAAATTACCATTCTCTTTTGATTTTTGGGTATTGATTAATAGATAATAAAATGATATTTATAGAATTGTAATTTGATATAGAAGACCATTGTTCTGTATAGTCCACTTTTATGTGAGAAGAAGGACCAAGAAGTAAAAGATTTATCGAAGTAATTAATATTAGAAAGAAAGGTTAATTTTATTTGAGATGTATTTGTTTTGATTTTTTTTGTTTTTGATTTAGATAAATATAAGTTATTTCGATTTTATTCCTTTAAGTTCGAATAATCTTTGCTCAAAAAAATAAGAAATTTTCGTAGATTCTTTATTTGTATAATAGAATATATTGGAAATGAAAATTATTTTGATTTTATGATATTACTATAAATAAAAACACTCCGGTAATTTTCCTCCGGAGTGTTTTTAGGCTTATTATGGCTAAACGGAAAATAACAAAGGTAAAACAGGAGCTTTTCACAAAGTCCCTGTTTTGTTTTTTTGATCTATTCACAAAATAAGAGATACGTATACTTATTTTATCTTTTTATATCCATAAACAGCTAAATTTCCGAGTTCTTCTTCTATACGTAATAGTTGATTGTATTTAGCCATTCTGTCTGAGCGGCTTAAAGAACCGGTTTTTATTTGTCCACTATTTGTAGCAACGGCAATATCAGCAATAGTTGTATCTTCTGTTTCTCCGGAACGATGAGATGTTACGGTTGTATAACCATTTCGGTGAGCCATTTCTATTGCATCTAAAGTTTCACTTAAAGATCCTATTTGGTTTACTTTAATCAGTATAGAATTGGCACAGCCTTGTTGGATTCCTTTAGCTAAAAATTCAACATTTGTAACAAACAGGTCATCTCCGACAAGTTGGCAACGGTTTCCGATTCTTTCTGTAAGTTTCTTCCAGCCTTCCCAGTCATTTTCGCTCATACCGTCTTCAATTGAATCTATTGGATATTTGTTTATTAAACTTTCGAGATAATCGATCTGTTCATTTGCGGTACGTTTTTTCCCATTATTCCCTTCAAAAATAGTATAGTCATAAATACCGTCTTTGTAAAATTCTGACGAAGCACAGTCCATACCTATCATGACATCTTTTCCAGGTTCATATCCAGCAGCTTTAATTGCTGATATAATGCTTTCGATTGCATCTTCTGTTCCATTAAGAGCTGGTGCAAAGCCTCCTTCATCTCCTACAGCAGTACTTAATCCTCTGTCATGAAGTACCTTTTTCAAAGCATGGAACACTTCTGCTCCCATGCGTAACCCTTCACGGAAAGATGTTGCGCCTACCGGACGAATCATAAATTCTTGAAAAGCAATCGGGGCATCACTGTGAGAACCTCCGTTGATGATATTCATCATGGGTACGGGCATTACATAAGTATTGGTGCCACCAATATAACGGTATAGAGGGATATCAAGATATTCGGCAGCGGCTTTAGCTACAGCTAAAGATACTCCTAAAATAGCATTAGCTCCCAAGTTCGATTTCGTTTTTGTACCATCTAATTGAAGCATGGCATTGTCTATAGCTCTTTGATTTAGAGCAGACATTCCGACAAGAGCAGGAGCGATGATGGTATTGATATTTTCAACAGCTTTTAGTACACCTTTTCCTCCATATCTTTTTTTATCGTTATCTCGTAATTCAAGGGCTTCATGCTCTCCAGTTGATGCTCCTGAAGGAACAGAAGCTCTACCTTTGACACCGGATTCTAACCATACGTCTACTTCTATAGTAGGATTTCCTCTTGAATCGAGAATCTCTCGACCTAAAATTTTTTCAATTTTCATTTTGTAATAGTTTTAATATTATTTGATTGGGAACTCAATTTAATGAATAATTTTTAAATGAGAAATGAATATCAGGTTTTTCTTCATATTTTTTTTGTATCGATATGAGATATTTAAGTTCATCTAATTCTTCATTGTGAAGGCAGCAATAAAAACCATTGATGGGCATTCGTAAAAATATTTTTCGGTTGTTTGGTATATCCTTATTCATTTCTTCATAATAAAATCCGTCAGTTTTTCTGATATAATTTTTGAAATAAAGGAATTCTTCAGTTGTAAAACGGAAAAATAAATTTCCGAATTCAAGTTGATATATTTTGCATCTATCACAGTAAGATAGTTGTCCGTTTGGAGACGTTTTTATAATATCCATAGTTTGAATCAATATCTTTTATGATTACAAATGTCGGGGTTATGTGATAAAAAGTCAATCCTTATTTATAGCGATAATGATAATCATATATACCTGTTATTAGGTATTTTGTTTGACCCTACTTTTAGGGATATGAGGCTTTCATTTTCATTATTATTAGGGATTTAATTACAATATTCCCCTTACTATCTTTGTAACATGACAAAATAAAAATGTAATATGAAAAAAATAGTTATTTTTTATGGCTCGACAACTGGTCGTACCGAAGGTGTTGCCGAGAAAATTGCAGAAAAATTAGGCGTTCCGAGCAGTAATGTGTATAGTGCTTCTGATATAAAGAAAGTGGATATTGGAAGTTATGATGTTTTTATATTAGGAAGTTCTACATGGGGAGATGGGGAATTGCAAGACGACTGGTATGATGCTATAGAGGTATTGAAAAAAGAAAATTTAAAGGATAAAATAGTAGCATTATTCGGTTGTGGTGATTCTTATTCATACGAAGATACATTCTGTGATGCAATGGGAATTCTTTATAAGGAATTAGAAAATACAGGATGTCGGTTCTGTGGTGCTGTAAGTACTGATGGATATGGTTTTTCATCTTCGTCTTCGGTAGTCGATGGAAAATTTGTTGGCCTTGCCTTAGATGAAGAAAATGAAGATAACAAGACTGACGAGCGTATTGATAATTGGGTGGAAGAATTGAAAAAATGTATTGAGTAACAGTAAGTGTTATTTTTATGGATTAGGATATGAATGAGCAAGTATATAATACTTTGTCTGTAAATGGTTCTGGAGTTCCCGGAGAAATTAGGATATTCCTTAACCATATTTATGAATTTAAAAAGGGAATTCGTAATATGGTGCTCTATACAATAAACAAAAAGTATGAGGGATTTGCTATTAGCCGTTTAGAAAAACAGAATATTTGTTTTCTCAAACAGGAAGTAAATGCTCATAAAATAAATTTATTTTTTGGAAAAAAAGAATGTCTGGATGCAGTGAAGTTCATGTTGAATCGTCCTCTGAATCTTTTGACTCCAGAAGAAGACTTTATTTTGGGAGCAATGTTGGGATATGATATTTGCAGACAATGTGAAAGATACTGTTCACGAAAATCGGGACAATAAAGATTTTGGTTACTTTTTTTAGATTTTGATTTATTTGAGAAGGAAGAATAGAGTAGTGATATTCTATTTTGAGGTGCTCGGTCTCTGTCAGAAAATACAGGGATCGAGTATTTTTTATCTAAAAAAGAAGTTTTGAAAGAGGATTTTTTGATGTAATGTTGTTTAGAAAAAGATTATTTTGTCTCTATACAGAAGTTGAAGATTTTTGTACAAAATCAATAGATAGAGTTTTCTGTTATATGATTATTTTGAAAACAAGGTTGCAAAGGAAAGATTACAATATCCTTTTATAAAAGAAAAATATAAGTGATTTGATTGATAATCTTTGAAATGAGAAAATTATATATAGACTTTCTATTATGCAATTATGTTTTGCATATAGAAAGTCTTTTTAGTAATTTGCTTTATGGAATAAAATAAGTTATTTTATATATAATTTGAGGGGGAACAAAAGTGTAATTTTTTGCTTTTTTGTCTCAAAAATGTGATGATTATTTAATTTTGCTTTCAAATTTTCATTCATTATGAAAAAGGATTTATATATTATCTGTGTATTGTTGTTAGCTCTGTTTGGTACTCTAAAATTGTCTGCCCAAGAATATGGTGTGAATAAGGGATACAAGGGGAGTGTTGAATTAGGATTTGCAGCGGGAGCTGGAACTGTAGGTCATAATCGGGGTGAATTTATTCATATCAGTGGATATCAGTTCAATAAATGGTTATCGGCAGGTATAGGAGTTGGAGTACAAGTTTGGCAGGTGACGCAGCAGGTTACGTTACCTTTATTTATCGATATAGAATCGGTTTTTATGGAAAAGACGATATCTCCTTATGTCAACCTTCGAACAGGGTATTGTTGGGGACTGTCCCAAGATGAAATGCTCCCGAAGGATGGGGTTTATTTTAGCCCTACTGTGGGTTTCCGTTGGGGAATATCCTATAAGATGGCATTGAAATTAGGGGTCGGTTATTTAATGCAGAGTAGTGATATTTTACAAAATTATCATACGCTTAATCAATTTAAGGAGAAGATTTATTTTCATTCTCTTATAGCAAAAGTTGCTTTTGAGTTTTGACAGAAAGTAAAAAGATGTCATTCATCTTGAATAAACATTTCCGGCTCTTTTCTTTGTTTATATTTCTTAGAAAATTTTTTAGCTGCGAAATGATATAACAATCCGCTGAATTTTCGGGCATGCTGTGGACAGATGGATATACAAGCTGTGCAGGATATACAAAGTTGCTTATTTGTACTTTTAGGATTATTCATGTCTATAGCGTGTACAGGACAAATCTTTGAACATATACCACAGTAGTTGCAATTTTTATTTGTCGACGGAGTTATGGGTATTTTCGATATTTTGCGATAAGGAATATTCCCTTTTATATCTAATGTTTTATAATTGTTGGGGTAAAAGTCTAGATATTTAAAACATTTTTTGCTGAAAGAATCTATTATTTCTATATCTTTTTTATCAGGACGGCCTTTGGCTACATCTGTAAAAATGGAGTGTTGAGCGATAAATGCAGCAGCTCCGATTATATTGAACCCTTGTGTTTCCAATGTATTTTTCAATTCGATAAGAGCATCTTCATAATCCCGATTGCCATATGTGACAATAGCTATAGCTGGAGTATTCATACCATGTAGTTCTTTTAGTAGCTCTTTGCATAAAGACGGTATTCGTCCCGAAAATACAGGAAGTCCGATAATGAGAAGTTCGTTTTGGGAAAGTGTTCTATTTACTTTTCTATGAGATAGAAGTGAATGGTATGAGACCTTCTCTTTGTGAAAGATGGATGAGATTCTTTTTACTATTTTTTTTGTTGTACCCGATGGGCTGAAATATATACTATAAACATTATTTATTTCCATAAATCTTCTTGTTAAAGAGGTAAAGTTATGAATTAATTGTAATATTTATAGTTCTCATAATTTTTCTATTGAACAAAAAAATCCGGTTAACTTATCATGTTAGCCGGATTTTTATCATAGGAACTATATATTATTTCTTAATAAATGGTATTACAGCTATACCATTTGAGGTTTTGATTTTTGCCACATAGTAGCCGGCAGCTAAGTCTGCTACAGCTATTTGGGTGGTGGCAGAAGCTACTTTTATTTCACTGCCTTGAATATTTGTGATAATTACATCACAAGCTTCGGAGAAATTGAGTACGTCGGTAACCGGATTAGGATATACTTTTACATCTATTGTATTGATGGAAGAAGAGTTTATACCAGATAATCCAGATAGAGTATTCATACTTACAGCCAAAGTTGCTACTTCTGCCCCTGCTGTTGCTTTGCTTATAGCAACTTTTGCACCGGTCGAAGCAACTCCATTGATGCTGGTTCCTGCTTCTGTTGTTGTTAGGTCTGTAACATTTTGAGTGCCGAAATCATATGCTTTAAGTGTTGATATTTTCTCTGTTGAATTGTATAAACTGAAAAGCAATGCATTTCCATTTGCTGAGTTGCTTAAAGAATTTCCTTCTGGACCAATGTATACTTTTTGCTTATTATAGTTGTTGTCCATTATAACGAAGAATGGCGTTAATTCTTCGCTGAGAGCTTCTGAATCAAATACATTTTCATATTGAAATTCTCCAACGATAATTAGATTTTGATTGTGTGTGAAGAAATTATTTGTGGTTGTATACCGTGTTTTGAAAAGAGGGTATTCATTTTGAGATTCAAATGCTTTGAATGAATTTAAATTATCGGAAGCATCAATATTTAAGATGCCGATGCCAATGCTATATGTATAGTCAGTTCCTGTTGTTGTATTTTTAAATTCATTTGTACGGGAATTATTTCCTACTGTTATAGTTTGTAATGCTGGAGCTACATAAGATACATATATGTTTCCCTCTTTGGATAATGCAAGTGCGGCACTCTTAATATCCCAGCTATCTATTGGATTCTCGGGAAGAACTGATGCAATTTCTTTGTTTAAAATTAAAGTTTCATTATTGAAAGATAATAGGTAAAGAGCTGCTACAGGGAGCTCCATTCCTAAATCTGGATTTGATATCACTGATCCAGAGAAAGTTTTTCCATCTATAGTTGTATTTCCTGCAAGAATTAATGCCAAATATACATTATCTCCGTAAACGGCCAATCCTTGGGGGTAAGTGGTTGTCATGCCTAAAAAGTCTGTATTATCATGGAGGATTATTTTTCCACTTTTTGCAATACCCTTGGTATCGTATTTTGCAATAATTGTATTGTTATAATCTCCATATGAAGAAGAATTTCCCTTTATTGTCAAGGGCGAGTTGTTCGTGCTTTCTAAAATAACTTCGTCTCCATCACTAATACCGGCAACATATATATTTCCTTCGGAATCAGATGTTATGTAAGTAAGGGTTACATTTCCTTGTAAAGCTACAGCCCATTCAATCTTGCCACTATTATCTAATTTAGCCAAATAGGAACTATTTCCGATGGGGAGGAGAGTTTTATCTCCTATGTTGAAATCCTGGGAATATACTCCACATACGTAAGTGTTCCCATTAGCATCAATATGTGTGAGATCTTTAGCAACGGCATCATCTTTTCCTCTTGGTTCTCCTAATGAAAAACTCCAATCTTGGGTTATTTCTTGAGCGAAAGATAGTGAGGCAACAGTCACCAGACAAATAAATAGTAAAATTTTCTTTTTCATACTGTTAAAATTTAAATGAATACTGAAATTTATTATTTGAAAAGAAATTTTGGAGTTTTTCAGATAACTGTATTTTAAGGGTATTGTAAAATACAGCTATCTAAAAAATTTCTCTATAATTTCTAATTCATTTTTATATTTATAAATAAGGGTTAGCTTCTTTGGCTTCATCCGGAATTTTTATTGTTAGCTCGGGATAATTATCTTCAATACGGTAGGTTTGTCCTTCGTATTCTCGTGTTAATACTGGTCGTTTTTCTTTTTCCATTCTGCGAATATCGAACCAACGGTGACCTTCATATGAAAGTTCCAATTGGCGTTGCAGGTAAACTTCATCTAATAAGGCGTCATCGTCCATCGCATTGATGTCTATTTCTGCTTGTGTATAGGCTGCGGTTTGATATCGCTTTTCGAGCAATTTCAGTAATAGTGTTTTGCATATTTCCGGATGGTGATTTTTAAGTGCTGCTTCAGCTGCATTTAGGTATATTTCACCTACTCGGAAAGAACAACGATATTCACTTGAGCCTCCTTTTATTAAGCTATATCCTCCGACTTCTGTTTTATAAAATTTTCTGGCTCGTTGGTCTTGAGTACCTGGTAAATATAGATTATACAAAGCTTTAGGGACCAGTTTATCTACATTATTGTATGTCGAGGTCATATTCATTTCAAGGGCAACAATGCTCTCTGACGAATTATAGGCATTTGGAAGTGTTCGTCCCGAGACCAGGTCGACAAGTTCGTTTTTCTTTGAAAGTACTCTTTCTGAGGCATTATAGCAGTCTTCCCATCGTCCCATATAGAGGTATACACGCGAACGGAGAGCGTCTACCGATAATGTGTTAAACCTGTAATTGAGTCCGGTTTCCCAAGTTTCAACGTTAAGCTTCTTTTCTGCATTATCTATATCGGACAGAACTGAAGCGTAAACTTCGGCGATGGAAGATGGTTTTAAGACTTCATCCATACTGCTGTTTAATTTCAAAGGAATCCCTGTGCTTGATGTTGCTGTTTCACTATTATAAGGAAGGGCGTATAAATTGACCAGAATAAAATGGTTATATGCCCGCATCATATATGCCTCTCCTACGATTTGGTTGATTTCTGCTTCTGTTCCGTTTGTTATTGATTTTTCATTCTCAATAACGGTATTGGCTATGAATATCATTTTGTAATACTTTTCCCAATCAAAATAGGTTGTAGACCCTGAAGGGTTTACGTTATTCCATAACCAAAGGTCCAGAAATGTGTCTTTATCATAAGAATCTAAATTTTTTGATGTCATATCGATTTCGTCGGAAATAAAAGCTGTCAATCCTCTCGAACTCGGCATCAAATAATAAGCTTCTGTCATTAGTTTTCGGTAATCTTGTGCTGTTTCGGGGATAACCCGCCCGGTAGGAGTGATATCGAGAAAGTTGTCACATCCGGTAGTTACCAAGAGTGAGATTATTAATAATATGGATGTTAATTTCTTCATAACTTATGTATTTGTTTTGTTTAGAAATTAAGATTCAGAGTAAGTGTTACTGATTTAGGTATAGGTTGTGCATATTCATTACCCATTGTTTCAGGATCGAGATAATTGGTATAGTCAGCAGCCCATACGAGTAAATTTCGGCCTTCAAGAGATATAGTGCCGGAAGTCATCTTGAATATATTCAATACGCTTTCAGGTAATCGGTACCCTACACGGATACTTTGTAAACGCATGTAGTCGGCTTTTTTTACCCACAAATCCAAATAGCGGTCTACATACAGGCTCTCATAAGCATAATAATCAGCTCTTCGCTTATCGTCAGGCATCAATGTCGGGAATACGGTATTTGTGTTGGTCGGAGTCCAACGGTTTAAAATGTCTCTATTTGTATTCATACCTCGGTCAAAAAGAGTAGGGGAGTAAGATGGAGATGTTTGTACTACGTGGCCAAGGTTGAAAATACAGTTGATTCCGATTTCGAATCTTTTGATTCTGAAAGTATTGAAAAAACCTCCCGTCCATACAGGTTCTGTTGTTCCTGCATATTTGTACCGGTTTCTTCTTTCTTCTACAGAAAGGTTTGAAGCATAAGACCCATTTTCGGTTGTTTTTATATTAAAATATTCTTCGGCGGAAACTTTGTTTCCAGCACTGGTTATAAATAGAGGATAACCTTCACTGTCGAGACCTCCGAACGGATAAGCAAATATAGAACCGACTGCATAACCTCTAAGTGATGGAGTCAATTGGGTTTCCGGAGTACTGATTTCCAGTATTTTGTTTTGGTTGTAAGCGATATTGAATGTCGTATGCCAATCGAAATTTTTCATTTTGATATTATGTGTATTCAAGCTCAATTCGACACCTTGATTCTTCATCGATGCCCAATTGATTGTAGTTGATGAGAATCCGGTTTCCAGTGGCAACATTTGAGTTCCGATTAGGTCTACCCCTTTACGGAAATAATAATCTCCCGTGAGGTTGATACGGTTGTTTAATACGGAAAAATCAAATCCTATGTTTGAAGAATGAGTTTTTTCCCAACGTAATTTTTCATTAGGAGGTGATGATATCGATATAACTTCTTCTGTCGTTCCCGGCAAGATAGTTCTATTTTCATATTTCCCAAGAATTTTAGGAGAAGTGTTCTTGTCGATGTTGCCTTGTAGTCCGTAAGATGCCCGGATAGCCAGATTGTCTATCCATTCTATACCATTCATAAACGATTCGGATGAGATACGCCATAGTCCGCTGACAGAGTATAGAGGAAGATAACGGTATTTCTTGTCTACTCCGAAGAGGTCAGAACCGTCGAATCGGATACTGGCACCTAACGTATATCGATGGCGAAATGAATAGGAAAAAGTTGCAAATCCTGAAACATAAGCATTTTCCGTTTCACTGATAGTACTTAATGGGAACATGGAGGAGTGTGACTCTTCAGGGAATAAAATCGGTTTGGATTGCATTGTTTTCCGGTCATATCCATATGCAGCATCATATAATGATTTATACCATGTTTTACGGATTTCAGTTCCTAACATAGCTTCTATCTCATGTTCATTCCGTATGTTTTTTCTGAATTCACCCATAGCTTTCCATGTTACTTGCGAGCTTTCTGTGTCTGTTTGCTTGTGAAAACCTCCGTCTGGCAGATAAGAGGCTCCATTCACAATAGAGCGAAGTTTGTCTTTCCGAATTGAATAACTATCTTTATCTGCAATTTTTTCTATTGTACTTTTATCTACCTGCAAACCTACTTGGGAGGTAAGTTTGAACATTGAATTGATTTTTAGTTCCACATCGAAAAGGCTTTTAAAGGATTGTGATGTATTTTCGTGGGATGTATTGGCCCGTTCTTCGAAAATGTTGAAATCTGCGTTTCGGTCATCACCTTTACCTTGTACATTGTCATCATATACGTAGTTATGATTTTCATCATATACCAATTGGTACGGGTTGGCTCTCCGGGAATAGTATGTCGGACTTGAGAAACTATCTGCATCTGTCAAAAACGAATTATTTTTCATTTGATTGGCAAATACGCTTGCTCCGAATTTCAAGTGTTTATTTACTTTATAGGTCGTTTTTCCTGTAAAGTTGAAGCGACTGGCATCTACACCTATGACATTTCCTTTTTCAGTGTAATAACCTAAAGATGTATAATAGGTAGCTCGGTCGCTACCACCGGATATACTTAAGTTGTATTCTTGATTAAATGCATCCCGGAAGAGAATATCGTTCCAGTCTGTCGTTGTATTACGCAGTCGATTGATGGCAGCCTGTGCATCAGAAGAAATAGCATTGAATCCTCCGTTTTTGAATGCCTCCATTTGCCCATATTGTTGCAATATTTGAGATACACCACCTTTTTCTTCACGATAAGTATAGTCTGACTGCAGTAAATCCATTTCTAACTGAACTTTCTCGTCTGAGTTTAGAAGATTGAGCCTATCTATATTAACGTTTGGCGTATAAGAAAGTTTGGTAGAGAATGAAACTTGAGTTTTCCCTTTTTTACCGCTTTTAGTAGTAATGACGATTACCCCATTGGCAGCTCTGGCCCCATATATAGCTGTTGCTGCAGCATCTTTTAATACGGTGATATCTTCTATATCATTGGGATTGATTCCGGCAATAGAGGTATTGTAAATATTATCTATATCTTGTAGTTCTTCCATTTTGGGAATATCTGTTCCTTCAAGAGGAAGCCCATCAAGTACCCATAATGGATCTTGAGTTCCATTAATAGAAGATGTACCCCGAATTCTTATTTTAACGGGGGCTCCAGGGGCACCGGTAGAGGTTACGGCAGATAGCCCTGCTATCTGACCTGCTAAAACTTGGTCGATAGAGTGGGTGTTGCCAATCAACTCATCTGTAATTTTGACTTTAGATATGGCAGATGTCAATTTTCGGCGTTCAATGTTCTGATAACCGGTAACGACAATGTTGTCGAGCTCATAAGAAGATGGTTCGAGATGGATGTTGTAGAAAGTCTCTTTTCCAAGTTTGATTTCCTTTTGGTTATGACCCAAATAACTACAATAAATACGGGTGATACCATCGGGAACATTGATAATGAAACTGCCGTCGATAGCAGTCATTACTCCTATCGATTCTTTTTGATGGTTTATTTTTTTCAGATCGTCAGTTGATACAAACACAGATGCACCTATGAGGGGAAGGTTATCTCCATCTGAGGTTACAAGCCCTTTGACCTCGCGTGTAGCCGCGAATATCGACGTAGTATAAACCATCAGGACTAAAATAAATAAAATCTTTTTCATCTGGCAAAATCTGTATGTCCGGGAAATTGTTATTTCATCGGACGGTTATAATTATTTTTTCTTTAAGGATAATTTTTATATCCCTATTTTGGATAGATAACTCAATATTTCCGAATCTAATGTTCGGAAATATTGCTTGTTACTAAATTTATTTTGTTATACAATTGTTATTTATTCAATCCTAATCCTGTATTGATACGCAAGAGAACATCAGTATAATGATAGCGTGCTGCTAAATCGGATGTTGAATTAACTCGCTTTTGTAACAGGTCTCTAATACGAAGTAATTCTCCTCGTTTTACTGATACAGCATCAGATGTGCGGTTCGACTGTCCGCTGTAGAAATTGACATTACGTACAGAATGTCCGTCTTTTCCTTCAAGGTGCTGACCGTAACAAGGTAATACAAGATCTTGCAGACCTGTGCCTACTAATTTAGGTGCACTTTTTGTTGTAGCTTCTTCTTGTGCTGCAACTAAAAGGGCGTCAACAAAACCTTTTTGTAAAGCTCTCATATTTGCATCGGGTATGCCTCCTCTTTCGGTAACACCGAATATATGCTTATGCATCATATCTAACATTTCGATAGCAGTGAAAGCTTTTTTTCCATTCAGTTTTTCGTTTTCAATCATACGAATAATGCGGTTATTGGTCAATAAATCCCAGAAAATATAACCATGCATGTTTTTCAGCGTATATGAAGGAGAATTTTCGATAGCTCCAATAACGGAGTTCTGAATGGGGAATGTATATTTATTGATTTCAGCATTTAGTAACCAATCTGGACTGGTCAACACCTCATCAAGTAAAAACTGTACGGCTTCCTTTTGCCTGTTTTTTTCAACAAAGGCGTATGTTTCTTGTCCATCACCAATGGCTGTATTTTCGAGATACATACCACCGATATTGGAGAGTACATGGTAAGCATAGAGATTCCATTGTCCGATGATTGCATTATATAGCCGTCCGGCATCCATGTAAGTTTGGCCTTTCTCTCCAGTTGTAGTCCATTCTATAATATGGGGCATGATTCGTTTGATATTGGCCATACCGAATCGAGCTGCCTTTACATTATCATCACCCAAATCTTCAATCATAGCTCTTGGATCAGTAGCTTCTCGCATTGATTGAGCATCTGCAAACCGATATAATGGTCCGGTATGTTTACTCAGAAACTCATAGATAGCGTCTTTTTCTTCATCAGGAGACTGTATATCCCTCCAACGATATCCGAACTCAATTGCAAATATGTCATAAGGACCGATGTGCGGAGCAAGATGGGTCACTCCGTCTCCAGGCTGCGTTACATAATTATATCGAGCATAATCCATGATAGAGGATGCTGTTGAGTTCATCTTGTCCGTAAACGTTTTTGACCGTAACGAATCGGTTGGATAAGCAGCTGAGGCAATCATATTATGGCGTAACCCTAAAGAGTGTCCTATCTCGTGGCAGGCGACAAAACGCATAGCGTCTCCCATAAGGCTGTCTGGTAGTAAGCATTGTTGTGCGGCCGGATTTACAGCTCCGGTTTGTATCGTAATCCAGTTTTTTAGTATAGCAATTACGTTGTGCCACCAGATTACATCAGCTTCGATGATTTCACCTGAACGGGGGTCGTATGTCGATGGTCCCATAGCATTCGATTCTGCCGAAGCGACATAGTTGATAACAGAGTAATTTATATCATCTTCATCTGCGGCAACGCTATCAGGTAGTTCTTTGGCAATAATTGCATTTTTGAATCCGGCTTTTTCAAATGCTACTTGCCAATCTTCTACTCCCTGCTTGATGTATTTTCTCCATTGTACAGGAGTTGTTTTATCAATATAAAATACGATAGGCTTTACAGGCTCTACCAATTCTCCACGCAAATAAGCATCTTTGTCTTCCGGTTTGGGTTCGAGTCTCCAGCGGGTAATCAATTTTCGAGAATCTAATTTTTGTTGCTTATCACTGAAAAATAGTTGAGGGACATAAAAGTATCCGACTAAAGGTGACGTGTAACGTCCAATCATAGGTTTCTCCGGTAACAAGACAATGGACGAACTGACTTCTGCCGTTACGTTACTGATCTGATTGAATTCTTTTACATGTGTTGTCAATTCAGATATAACGACAACATTATTTTCAAAAGCCTTAGTTTTAACAATTCTCGACAGGTTTTTATCGATTGAAGAGCTTATATTTAAATTGGGGAAAAAGCGGTTAATAGGAGAGTCCCCATTGTAAATGTCATTTATTTTAATGACAAAAGCTGTTGTATCTTTATTATATGCTTCTATCTTAAATCCTGTCATTAATGGTGATATGTAATTTTCATCAACAGATTTTCCGATAGCATCACCATCAGGATATTGAGGTTTAGGCTGTATTTCACGAACAAGGATTTTATTATCATCTTTATTCCATTCGAAACGCACCAATTCTGTCTGATAGTTAATCCCTTTATTTATTCCGGCGTCATTTACAACTGCGGGGACTTTGGTCAACTTATTTACAATCAGCATATCCCGATTGAGCAGCTTTATCGGTATTTCGAAATAATAATCATTTTTCTTTTTATGGATGCGAAACATCCCTTCTTGCGTAATAGTTTCTGCCCCAACAATTTTCCCATAATCATTTTTTGATTTGGTCGTATCGCTTTTAGCTGAAACATCTCCTTTTTTTGATTTTCTGGATTTTTTACCTTTTTTTCTGAATATATTAAGTTGGGTTTCTTCTTGTTGTGAATGTATTGTACTATTATCAACAAGGAGGTCTCCTGCATAGCAAGACCCTATAACTGAGAACATAATTCCCCACAAGATAAACTTGCTTTTTTTCATATTTGAGTTAGTGTTTAAGTTAATTCTTCTTGTTTTTTGACTTAATGCGATATTTAATTTAGTAATTTAATTGAATAATTTTCTTTCAATTTATTATATAACATTTTTATAAACCTACCAATTCCAATCTTTTTCAAAAGGCAAAAGTATGTATAGTTTTTTTTATTTGCAAATAATTGTTGCTGTTTTTATGTATTTTCAATCAAAATGATGTTCTTAAAGCTTTTTACCGACAAAAGTTTATCGAAAATATTTTTTTTATGTCAAAAAATAATAGTAAAGTTTAAAGGGGTATATAGAATAAAAAATTGTCATATACATTAAATATACAAGTGATTTTTGTATTCTATAATATGTGGGTATTGGTTAGAATTTATTTTTGTGTTCTATTTTTTATTAATCTTGTGATGGAGTATTATTTTTCTTATGTCTATGACTTTGTTTCTAAATAATATAAAGTGATATGAGCGAGATACCTTTGCTACATTCGATGAATTGGCGGTAGAAATACGATTACAGGACAGTGCTGCGTCAATGATTTGGTATAGGCCGGTAAAATTTGTTCTGGTGTTATTCGTTTGTGTATGATTTCAGAATTTAGACTTAAAGAGCTTTTTTAATTGTAGAAATTCCGAGAGATCTCATCATGAAATAAATCTTTTGTCTTTTATCCATTTTTCGAGAACAGGGATTAGTGTCTGTTCTATGTTGTATGAATCGAATTCTTTATAGAGTTTTCCTGCTAAATCGGAGTTCAGTTTATTAAGTGTACGTTCTTTTAATAGGCAAACAGGTTTTCCTAAGCCTATAAATATGCCGATTTCCATGGCTACATTGGGATTAGGATTCTCTGTAGTAATACGTTCATGAACAGCTATACCGAAATCACAGGCATAGATGTAAGCCAATATATTATTCATAAGGTCATCGGTATATTCTATATCATCGGCACGTAAAGCTGAAATTTTGTATTTGTTTAAAACTTTTTTTATTACTTCGTGTATTTGGGCATGTATGGGTGTTTGTTGAAAACTCATTATTATAAATGCCTTTTTACCAGGAAAATCATTGTGTATGCGATCAATGTATTCAGTCAGATATGTAGGCTTTTTCTGTTCTATGATTATATCTTGTGGGTCTGTTCGGGTTACCGTCTCAAATTCATCATCATTCAGACCAGAAAAGATAGCGACTATTTTTGCTTTTTCTTTTAGAGTTGGATCTTTCGCTACTCCCCAAGTAATTTTTTGTTTGTCGAATTTGGAAAAGAAATACTGAAGTTCTTGGATATGCTCCATTAATAATTCAAATTCCGCACTTATAAATATATTGAGTAGAATGGATTTGGATTTATTTACGTCCTTATCAGTTAAATGAGCATATCTTAATATTTTTTGTAGTGTATCTTGAATAGGGTTTTCTTCAGAACTTGTTTCTGATATGATGATGGATAAATTATGTAATATACTTCTTAAATCTGCAAAATCAATTGTGATTACTCCTTTTTTTTTCAGAATGTCGATGATGGAGAAAAAAGTATCGGAAAATAAAGTCGACAATATTTTGAAAGCATTCATCAGCGTGAGCTCTTTATCTCTTTTGATAATGAGGTCACTGGGGAGTATAGCAACAGAATCGATGAGAGTGTTGAGCATCTGAATCGCTGTTGTTGCTATGGAATAACTATTATTTCCTTCGAATGTGAAAGGAACAGATGCTAAAGCAATGGTATATATATGGAGTTCTTTTGCGATTTCTGCTATTTCTATGGCGACTTTACTTCCGGTTTCTCCTCCTAAGGGAGCAATAAGGACGAGCATATAAATATTATCCTTCTGCAATAGTTCTCGAATAACTGCTTTTCTCCCTTTTATTTTGGATAAGTTTTTTTGACGAGATTTACTATCTGCATCTAAGAGTAATATTTGTCTGAGGGGAAGGTTAAGTTTTGTTAGTAGTTTTTCGTCTGAATCTACTGCCAAAAAGTCAATTATGTCGGAGTCGTTTAACTCATCAATTTTTTGAGACTTTTTTGCTTCTTGTCGAGCTTGGTCTCTCAATAAACATTGTTCTTTAATAGATGAGATTATCTGACATGCAGCACTTCCTGCACCAATAACCAGTATTTTGAGATTGTCATCGAATTTATAGTTTTCCATACTCCGTATAATTGTCGATTTTTTACAGTCTGAGACTTATTTTACAAAAATATTAAATTATCTGTTTATTTTTTATTAAGACCTTGTTTAGTATCTCATTTATATTGATAATTTGATGATGATTTATTTTTGTCTATTCTTAACCGTGTTGTATCATGCTTTTTGTAGTTCTATTTTCGCATAAAGTAAGTTTTTATTCTAATTTTACAAAAGCGTAAGGTTTATGTGTCAATAATATTGCGTTACGGTAGTATATCCATATGATAGTAGTTCTGCAAATAAGCATTGATAGTCTTGTTTATTAATATGTTATTCGTACTCTATTGGAAGGAGATATTCCGTAAGAAGGTGTTTTATAGAACTTTATTAAATTGACGAATCTGTTCGATGAGAATAAGGGTGTAGCTTTTCTTCTGTATATTTGCAAAGATAAGCTTTTCTGTGAATATATTGATGGTATATAGAAATGGTTGGTTCTTTTTTGTTTAAAATGATTCCTGATTGTTGGTATATATGATTTATCTATATAAAAGTATAAGCAAAAAAAATGGTTGTCTCACGACAACCAATCTTCGTTAACCTTAAATCTAATACCATGAAAAACACAATGCAAATATAAGTAGTTTTATGTTATAAAACATAATTTCATAGCATAAAATTTTTCCGTTTAACATCATTTAAATTTTCAAGGAGTTTACTCTGGAATGATGAAAGATTTTTCTTCTGAAAAATTGCTGATATAAGATAATTACCATTGCAAATAAATATTAACTTTGTTACAGTTAAAATTATTTTGTCATGAAAATACAGGTTTTTATATTCTCGGTTTTTCTATATATCTGCTCTATCTCGTATAGCCAAAATACAGCAAATAATGCCAATGAATGGGTAAAACAGGCTGAAAGCAGCTTAAGCCAAAAGGAATATATCAAAGCTCGTTATTTGTTCAAACTGGCTTACGGGTCTTTTGCCAATCAGGGGAACTATACAAAGGCCATCGAATGCGGAATCAAAGCTAATTCGTTATTTACACGTGAGAATTTATATAAAGAAGCTTTCGATTTGTGCCGAGACATGGACCAACGTATCCGAGAAGGTGAGCAAAAACAGAATAAGGCGTTTCCTGATTTGAAATTTTTGGTCACTAAAGAACGTTTCCTGATGTATATTTCTCTTAAGAATGCAGCTCAAGCCAAGGTGCAACTGGATAGGCTGGAAGAGATTGCCCAAGCTTCACAAAGCTCCGAATTAAATAAAGCTCTGCTGTACGCTAAAGCTAACTATTATTATACATTCGGGCAAAATGCCCAGGGGGATACTTATTTTAGACAGCTTATTTCCGAGTATAAGTCTCAAAAAGAGTACGAAAAAATAAACGACTGCTACAGAAATCTAATATCTATTGCCCGAAAGGCTAATAATGTCTCTTTTATGGACCGTACGTACCGGAATTTTATGGTATGGGCCGATTCGGTAAAAATACTTACGGCTCAGGATGAACTGAATGTTCTCAAACAAAAATATGACAAGAGTTTAGAGACCATACAAGAAAAAGATAGTTCGCTCAAAAACCGGCAATATACAATTATCGGGCTATGTACTGTCATTGCCATTCTTTCGGCCGCATTGGTTGTCATCATTTTTGTTTTATTGCGATTTGTTCTGAGCAACAAAAAGCTCAAAAAGAACATCTCTATAGCCAATGACCATAATGAATTGAAAACAAAATTTATCCAAAATATTTCTGCTCAGATGGGCCCTACACTGGATAGCTTGTCGGCGAGTGCAGAGTCATTGTCGGATATTGCCGAAACTCAATCGATACAAATGCAGAGACAGATAAATGCCTTGAAAAAATTCAGTGATGATATACAGGAGCTCTCATCACTGGAAAATTCATTATCCGATATTTACGAAATGGAAATGATAAATGCCAACCGCTTTTGCGAATCGGTAATGAACAGTGTAAGAGATAAAGTACAACCGGGTGTTTCGGTTATGGTAAACGCCATAAATATGCAGGTAAAGACCAACCCTGTCCAACTCGAAAAAATACTTTCTCACTTGTTGGCAAATGCGGCAATACATACTCAATCGGGCAAAATAATGCTCGATTATAAAAAGAGAGGTGCTCATACACATCAATTTATTGTGACGGATAACGGCCCCGGTATTCCTGCAGAACGTCAGGAAAATTTGTTCAAACCGTTTGCCGAAATAAAGGATTTGACTCAGGGCGACGGATTGGGTTTGCCTATATGTTCTCTAATCGCCGTAAAGATGAATGGCAGCCTTACTCTTGATACTTCGTATACACGGGGATGTCGTTTTGTCCTGGAGCTGCATGTATAAAAAAGCAAGTGATAATATCTTTTATTTTGTGCACGTTTAAGATTGTCACAAAATCATCTATCCAAATTCTTGGTAAAAGAGACGGGGTATTTTGTTTTATAAAAAGCAGTCGTAACCGATTGGTATATTGTTATTTATTGCATAATATCCAGTGTTCTCCATATCTGAGCAATACGGGGTCTCTTTTGAGGTCACCGCTGTCTAATAACTTTATCG
>OIFE01000491.1_pt1 | contig 31007 bp, 44 predicted proteins | sample 1581921 | NCBI WGS metagenome assembly OIFE01 (sample SAMN04414075, study PRJEB24778) | human gut metagenome | material: faecal | host: Homo sapiens | reverse complement strand
GTAACGTCTGTTCTAAAAGATTCTCCGCATAACTTTTTTCTGCGCATAACAAGCCTTATGTTGAGCTCAACATAATGCCTTGAACCTGCACAGCTTCTTTGAAGGGAAGGGCGTTGAATTCCGGCTGTTCCAGTTTGACAACTTCGACGCCACCCGCCCGGTGGGGCGCAAAGGTGGCCTGCACGCCGGGCAGCTGAAAGCCTACGTCCAGCTTTGCCTGGCCATGAACTACCGCGCTTTGCACACCCGCGCGGCCAAGTATCAGCCGCTACAAAGCTCAAACCAGCGCTATACGATGCGCTGCTGGCTGCTGCGCCTCGGCTTCATCGGCGACGAGTTTGCCACGGCCCGGCGGGTGTTCACGAATCGCCTTCCCGGCGATACGGCCTGGCGCAATGGCCGCCCTCCGAAGGCCACCGTGGAAGCGGTGGCATGACAGCACAAAACTGAACAAACGCAGGGGGCTAGGTTTGTGCAACTTAGCCTCTTGCGATATGGGTGTACCAGAGTTAATATACAGTCACTTCAAGAAAAATAAACGGAGGTAAATCGAAAATGAAACTTGTGTACAACACTTTCCGCGAGGCCTATGGCCTGGAGGACGTCCGGCGCACGATGACCGTAGGTGAACTGGTCGCTCACCTGCAGGAGTACGACCCTGACACCCCGGTGTGCCTCAGCTTCGACGATGGCTACACCTACGGTGGCATTACTGAGGGCCGCTTCGAGGAGAATTTCGACGATGAATCTGACGAGGAGGATTGCTGAAATGATGACAACGAACTTGTACCTGGCCTACGGGTCAAACCTCAACCTGGCGCAGATGCGCTACCGCTGCCCGACCGCTAAGGTAGTAGGCTATACCTACCTTCCCGACCGTAAGCTGGTATTCCGCGGATCTTCGATGGGCAGCTACCTCACCCTGGATGAGACCCCGGGGGCATACCCTGGCGTGCCCTGCGGGGTGTTTGAGATCACCGAGAGAGACCTCATGTTCCTGGACTTGTACGAAGGGTACCCGCGGTTCTATCGCCGCAGCACTGTCCCTGTGGATCACATCTGGGACGTCCGTACCCGGCAAGAATTGCCCTTGACTTGCGGGAAGATGGCTATGGTCTACTTGATGCGAAGCGGACGCGACCTCGGCCAGCCTGCCGAGAGCTATTGGCAGACCTGCAAGCAGGGCTACACCGACTTCGGCTTTGACCTGCGGTTTCTGGAGCAGGCAAGGCTGGACAGCCAGCCCCAGTAACGAAAAGGCCCGGAGCTTTCATGGCTCCGGGCCTTTGTGCCGTGTTTATCGTCTGGCAGCCCACACCGCGCTGCTGGCCTCGCTGCGCCCGAAGCCAGGGACAGTCTCGCGCAGCTGCTGCTTGTGCCTGCCTGTCTGTTGCAGAAAATCGTCCAGCCTGCCTCTGGCGGCGGCCAGGCGGCCCGCTGCATGGCTTTGCAGGTCGGGCTGGTCAGTTTCCTTGGCGAGGACGTACTCGCACTTCCAGCGGCGTATCTGGCGTTCCAGGGCGCGTTGACGGCGGTCGGCCTGTTCCTCAGTCAGCATCTGGCCGTTGTAGGGGAACTTTGGCGCGTTGTAGTCGTCCAGCATCGCTTGCGTGTAGGCGGGCTTGCTAATGCCGGGCCAGTACGGATGCCAGTTATGTCGGCAGTTCGCTCCGGCGAAGCCGCGCACGTCTCCGTATCCGATATCCTCCAGCGTCAGGTATCCGGGCTGCCCGGACAGGCTGACCAGCTTGCCCTGCCACCAGCTGTGGTTGGTGAAGTCCTGGCCGCCGTCGCCGGTTCGAGCACCGCCGTGGGCGCTTAACTCCATGATGTCTACGTTCATGGTGTTGGCGTTGTGCTGGCTGATATCCGTTGCGGTCTGGTTGATGCCTGTGCGCATGGCCCGCAGCACGACGGTCTCCAGTTTGTCCGTGTGCCCGCTAGGGTAGTTGATGGCATCGATACCTTCCGCAGCCAGATCCTTGATGCCTCGGCGGACGATCTGGTCATAGCTGAACGCCCCGGTCGCCACGTCCATGTGGCCTTTGTCCAGCATCCGGCCCAGCTGCTCCTGTACCGCCACCGGCAGGTTGTGGTTGTTCATCAGCGCCCGGGTCTGGGTGAGATTGTACAACGTGTTCATCGTGCGGCGGTAGCCGCTCTGCACGATCTGCTGTGCGACGGCGCTTGTTCCTATGCCCTCCGGCTCTGGCTGGCCTGCGGCGCGGTAGAAGCGGTTGTCCTGCTCCTCGGCGTCCAGCATGGCTTGGGCAAAAATGACCGCTACATGGGGCGCAGCGGCGGCCATCAGGCGCTCCATTCGCTCTGCCAGGTGCTTGCGGCTCGCACCGAGCGCCTGTGCGCGTTCGGCCTGCCACTGTGCGCCCTCGGTCATGTAGTCGGCTTTGGCAATGCGGCGGGCTATGTCTGTGAGGATATCCAGTTCCAGGTCGTCAAAAGCAGCGGCGGCCCGCTGGGCGTAGTCCTCGACCTGCGACGGCGTCAGCAAGGCTCTACACGGTGCTTGCCGCCCTCAACGGTGACGGTGTATCCAAGCCACCGCAGCGCCTCGCACGCGCCCTCGTAGCGTGCCCAGAGTTCAAGGCTGCGGGTGACACCTGCGTCCAGTCGCAGGTTATTGAGCCTTGCCTCGACCAGGCTTACCCTTTTTGCCGTCGTCGGCATTTTGGTTGTCGTTTTTGTTGCCATTGGTGAGCACCCCCTGTAGAATGTCGGTAGCCACGGATTCCTGCTGGATGGCGGCGATGGCGTTTTGCGCGGTCGCCTCATCCTCTCCATAGAAATGCTGGCGGTATTCGGCCTTGCTGCGCAGGCCCAGCTGCAGTTCTGCCTGCCACTGAGCCATTTCGGTTTGGCGGTCGATGATGATGGAATCGTCCCACTTGAAGGTGATTTCCGGCTCAGTGGTCGCCGCGGGCACGCTATCCAGCTGATCCGCCCAGAAGTCCAGTGCCGCAATCAGCCCCCGCAGTGCATCTTCCAGCGCTGCCTGAATATCACTGACCGTAGTGTACAGCTTCTGGCGGCTGTTGATGATTTCAGTGGCCGTCTTTTCAACTTCTGCCACCTGGGAGAGCACGCCAAAGCTCAGGCCACACTTGGTCTCCACGTGGCGGAGGTACTGGTTCAGCCCGCTGAGGTAGTTGCTGTCTCGCAGGCTGGGGGCAAATACCTGATAGAACGTGCCACCGTCCGCGATGCCTGTGTTGATGTTCAGGCCGCGGTAGATGCGCTGGCTGTGCTGCGGCAGCGCTTTGTCCAGCGCCTTGGCGGGGACGCCGAAGCGGCGCAGGCTCTCCTGGTCGGTGAGGGGTTGGCCGCTCTCGCCCAGCGGTTTGAGGTACTGCTCGTCCACGTCGACGCCCAGTTCACCGCCCTCGTATTCCCAGTCGAGGCGGGTGAACTGCACGTCGGCGTCGATGATCTCCGGGATGCCCGGTGCGAATATGGCTGCACCCATTTCGCTGCTGGGGTCTACGGTATTGACGATGGGCGTGACAAAGTAGCCGCAGGGGATGCGGGTCAGCCCGGGCAGGTAGGCGATGGGTTCCACGTCCTGCCATTCGGGGCGGGCCTCCAGCTTTACGGCCTGGCCCAGGGTATCCCGGCTGTTGCTGACGTAGGCCAGGTTGATGACCTGCACACATGGGAATTCCGCCGCAGCTGCTACGTCGTGCGCCTCGAGAAAGTCTCGCTCTTTCTCGTGGTAGTCCTCGGGGCCGGTGAGAACGTGCATCCATTCCAGGCGGTTGTACACGTAGTCGCTATCCTGGATGCGGTTGATGAACACCGCCTCGGTCAGCTCGCCGTCCACGTTGGTGCTGATGGGGTAGATGCTGTCTGCGCTGACGAAGCTGACGCCGATATCATCTCCGGCCTGGTACGGCTTCCACGCACCGCTGCCCAGCGCCAGGGCGACCGCAAGGATGCGGCGTCTGCGCGGGCTGATGACTTTCTGCATCTTGCGGTTGAGCCAATCCGCCCGGGGGCTGCCCTGGATGTTGACCTCCAGCTCCAGTGTGGTCAGGCGGGCAAGCTCGGTGCAGATGGCAGCAGGCAGGCCCAGTGCCTTGGTGTCGGGGTCACGGTTGCAGGCATCGCCGATGATGGCGACGCGGTACCAGTTCTCGATGGCGGCCTGTTGCTTGTCCGTCATCATGGTCTGGACGCCGAGCTCTGCCTCAATCTGGTTATAATCTATCATGCGTTCTGCGCTCCTCGCTTCTGCCAGACAGGCTCCATAGCGTATCGAGCCATGTCGATGCTGTGGTTGTCGGCATCAATGTATGTATTCTGCACTTCCTGGGTTTTCTTATCGGTGGGGTACTCGTATTCGCTGAACTCCCGCGCGGTATGCGGGCAGCGCACCGGGTCAATGACAATTTTGGCGCGGCTCTGGAGCCACTTCATGCCATCGGTCACGCTGGTACCGCCGTGGGAACTGTATTTGTGGCAGCCCCGCAGCCCGCGGTATCCAAGGTCGCGCAGGGTAGCGATGCTCTTGTTCCCGGCGCTGTCGGCGATGATTTCCTTGCCCTTCCATGGCTCCAGCACGCGGGCGAGGTCTTCGTCCTTCTCGCGGGTGGCCCGATGCTCGGCGAAGATGTACAGCGTCCGCTGTGGGCTGCTGTATGCCATCTCGCCGAAGTGGTTCGGGTCGGGGTACCAGCCCCAGTCCAGCCCGCAGTAGGTGCGGTCAAACTGGGAGATTTCCTCGCGGCTGATTTCCCGGATTTCGAGGTTGTCGAATACCTGCGTGCCGCATCCCACCACTTCCCCCAGGTACTCATGCGCGTAGGCGATGGGGTCACGCTGTTTCAGAACTTCGGCTTCGTCGAAAAACTTCGGGCCGAGCCAATCAGCGGGGGTCGTGAGGTAGGTGGTGTGGTGGCGGAACTGCCGGGGCTTCGGTTCGCGCTTGTAGCGGTTGACCCAGTGGCGGGCCATGGCAGGGGAGTTGAAGGTCTTAAAGGCGAAGGAAAAGGGGCCACCGCGGAACACAGACTGCTCCACGTTACGGATTTCCTCCGGCCCATCGTACTGGTCGAACTCCTCAAAATGCGCCACGCCAAAGTAGCCGAATGGCGCGGCCAGAGATTTTAGCTTGCCGGGGTCGTCCAGACCGTAGAACTGGATGGTCTGCCCGGTGGGCAGGTACTCCAGTGTGTAGGGCTTCTTGGTCTGCTTCCACAGGTGGCGGATGCCCATGCGGTCGATGACGCGGTTGTACTCCGGCCAGACGGAGGTCACGATGGTGTTGGCGACCTTGCGGAGGACGATGCCATGAATGTCGGGAATCCGCATAATGAGCAGAATGTGCTCTGTCGCTGCGAAGGTCGATTTCAACGAGCCACGCCCGCCGTCGCCGAGGTATTCGGTGTAGTCGCCGCTCCATACGGCTGTGTGGGCGGCGTAGTATTCAGGAATGATCAGGCTGGTCAGATGCACCTCCGGATTGCTGCTGACCGGCAGGCTCCGGCGGTTTCGTTGCTGGTATGTCATCGATGAACACCACCTTTCCGCTCATGCCCCGCAGCTCGGGATGCTCGCTCCATCGGTCGGGGCACTTGTTTTTGAGGTAAAAGCAAATTGCGCCCAGGTCGCCGTTGGCGGCCTTTTTGAACAGCGCGTTCTCTACCACGGCCACGGAAGCCTCGCGACCATTCTTGAGCGCAGTTCCGATGGTGGTGGGGTATTTGTCTATCCATCTGCGCAGGCTCCTGGGAGAAATGGGCACGCCGCGCAGGCGCTCCATGCTGGCGCAGATTTCCTCCTGGGATAGTCCCTGCTGTGCCCAGCTTTGGAGCAGGAGCAGGCCTGTGGGGTCTGTCCAATCCTCGGCCTTGGGTCGTTTCTTAGGCACGCCTCACACCTCCTCCATACAGGCGCTCTGTGGGGCCTTGTCGGCCCGGCGGGTAACTTGTCGCATCAGTTCAGTTTGACTGCCTCGCGCCCGGTAAATTGCTGCCAGCGGTCAATGATGACGTCGGCGTACTGCGGGTCGTACTCCATCGTGAAGCAGCGACGGTTCATCTGCTCGCAGGCGATCAGTGTGCTGCCGCTGCCACCGAACAAATCCAGCACGATCTGCCCGGGCTTGGAACTATTTTTGATGAGGTGACCGACCAGGGGCACCGGCTTCATGGTGGGGTGCTCCTTGTTGGCTGCGGGCTTGTCGTAGCGCAGCACGGTGGTCTGCTCCTTTTGCAAGTACTCCTGCACGCGGGTTGCCCATGCCAGCAGATCTTCCTTCTTCATCTTTTTCAAATCCTCGGGCTTGGCATCGTCGATGACCGTCGTGTTGGTGCGGTCGTTGATGAAGTAGTGGCCTGCACCCGGTTTCCAGCCGTACAGACAGGGTTCGTGCTGGTACTGGTAGTCGGCGCGGCCCAGCACCAGGCTGTTCTTTACCCAAATCAGGCAGCCGTGCAGCTCCCAGCCTGCCTCTCGGAACATGGCGCGGAATGCCTCTCCCTCGGTGTCTGCGTGGAAGATGTACGCTGCTGCGCCGGTGCGGCAGGCGTCCAGTGCACAGCAATAAGCCTGGAGCAGAAACTGTCGGAACTGACTTTCATCCATGCTGTCATTCTGGATTTTCTTGCCGTTGCTGCCCTCATAGTCCACGTTGTAGGGCGGGTCTGTGACGAGAAGGTCGGCCTGTTCCCCGCCCATCAGTGCGTTGACGTAGCGCGGGTCGGTGCTGTCTCCGACCATCAGACGGTGGTTGCCCAGCTGCCAGATGTCGCCGAGTTTGCACACCGGGTCGTCCGGCAGTTCCAGTTCGTAGTCGTCCTCCTCGGCGTCGCCGTCGGCCTGCTGCACAGCAACGTCCAGGCCGAAATCAGAAAAGTCGTAGTCCAGGCCCTGAATTTCCGCGGTCAGCAGGGGAATGTCCCAGACCGCCACCTCGCCGGTGGAATTGTCCGCGACGCGGTACGCCTTGACCTGGTCAGGGGTGAGGTTGTCCGCCACCACGACAGGCACCTCTTTGAGCTTCAGCATTTTAGCGGCCTTGTAGCGGGTATGGCCGACGATGATGACGCCGTCTTTGTCCACCACGATGGGCTGTTGCCAGCCAAATTCCTTGATGCTGTTCGCCACCGGCTTGACCGCTGCTGCGTTGTTGCGCGGGTTGTTTTCGTAGGGGTGAACGTCCCCGATTTTCCAAGTCTGTACTTGCATTCCTTGCCCTCCGTCTGTGAGTTCTCCCTCTATCGTAGCATGGTTTTCTGTGGCAAATGTGACGGCTTTTCCTGTCCAAAAACAGCCTCTTTTTGGAACTGTCGGGAAAAACCGAGGGGGTATTTAATGGATTTGCCCAGTTTTTGGATAAAACAAAAGCGCCCCTGCTGGAAAGGAGGCCAAAACAGCAAGGGCGCAAAAACGGAGGCGCACGAATGAAAATCACCCGGCGGTATTATCATACCATCCGGGCGAGGGGAGAATGTGACAGATTATTTGGATTTTTTCTTTTTGGGCTTGGCGGCAGACTTCTTTGCGCCTGCCCAGGGGTCTTTCCACCCGGCGGGCTTGTCGTCCCGGCCCATGTGGATGTGCCACATGTCTACGGCCCATTTGACCTGATCGCGGCCATAAATGCCCGCGGCTTTTGCGGCTTTAATGCCGATTTCGGTTTCTTCTTTTGTCGGGTTGCGGTATGCCATGGTGCGCCTCCTGTTTAAATTACCAGTTTTCCCAATCCGTGAGTTTTGAATAAATCTTGTGCGACTTGGCTACGGTTACGGCTTTGCGGTTCAGGACGGCGTAATACCCGCCGTGCTTGATCACGTTATACCCGAGCATCGCCGCAAAAACGGATTGACTTCCGTCGATGCTGTTTCCGGCGTTCTTGGCTTTGTAACCCTGACTCATCCGGTTTAGCGCTGCGTAGGACTTCGGATGCGCATCTGCCCAAGAGAGAATCTGTTGGTACAGGGTTCCCTCGCTGACCACCCTGGCGTTTTTGTTGAGGAACATTTTCTGCTGCCTGGCGGTCGGGTCTCCGTTGCCGTAGCTCCAGCTGTCGCTGGCCCATTTGGCTAGATACGTACCATCGCCGTGTACACCTCCGCTCAGGTACTGAGTGCCCTTGCGGAACTGGTCCAGCATCCGCTTGGTAGACAGGCTGCCGTAGGGAGCATCGGTGTGGTACAGACTGTCCGCGCCTGCTGCGGTCCGTGCGGCTTCGTATGCTTTGTCGTCCAAGACGAGGGGCTTTTCATCCGCCCACCCGATTTGGTTGAAGAAGCGCTGCGTGTCCGTGGGCCGGAGCTGCCGCCATTTCAGGTCGTCATCGCTTTCGTACTGGTCGATTTCGGTCAGGATGTCGGCCATGTCGTCATCGCTCAGCTTGTTGAAAGCTGCCAGATCCATTGTGCCATCGTTCCGCAAACTCTCGCGGATTGCGTCGGCGGGGCTGATCGAGACCGCTGCTGCGGCTGGTTGCCTCGCGGCCAGTGTGCGCTGTACGCCTTGCTGGCTACCCAGCCTTCCTCTGCCCATGATTGACCCTCCCAGTTCGTTACTGGGTTCATCGTATCATGGTTTTCCGGGGCAAATGTGACAGGTTTATCCGAGCGCTCTGATGAATGCCTGATACTCGCGCTCGCCGTAGCAGTAGACGCAGATGTCGGTCAGGCTCTTGGCGGGGAAGGTGCGCAGGGTGTCTGCTGCAATCTTCACTGCCTCGTTCAGCGGATAGCCGTAGATGCCTGTGCTGATGGAGCAGAACCCGATGCTGCGCAGGCCGAGCTTTTCCGCCTGCTCCAGGCAGCTGCGGTAAGCGCTGCGCAGAAGTTCGGCATCGCGGGGCGTGCCTGCGTAAATGGGGCCGACCGCGTGGATGACATACTTGGCCTTGAGCTTGAAGCCGGGCGTGACCACGGCCTGCCCGGTGGGGCAGCTGCCGATGCGGTCACAAGCACGCTGCATATCATCCCAGCCTGCCTCGGTGAAAATCGCACCGCACACACCGCTGCCGCCAGCCAGCTGCGCGTTGGCTGCGTTCACGATGGCGTCGGTGTCGGCGTAGACTACGCTGCCGCGCAGGACGCTGATTTTTGCCATTGGGTTACCTCGCTTTCTTCGAGGAGGCAGTCTTGCGTTTGGCAGGGGCTTTCTTCTTCGGCTTCGGCAGGTACTTACTCAGGTCGAGCGGCTTGCCATCCGCGCCCAGCATTCGGCCACCGCCCGGGTCGTGGTGCACGAAGGTTCCGTGCTTTTCCCAATCCTTGGCGTCCTCGGGGTTCATGCCTGCGGGCGCTTTGTATTTCTTAGTCGCCATGGTGTGCCTCCTTTTGCTCTACTGTAACACGCCAACGTGCAAAAGTCAATCTTTCACACAGTGACGTCGATTTCTAACTTGCCGTTGCGCCAGCGCACGTCTGTTATGCGCTGCTTTATGCCTCTTGCCATGACGCCTTCGGATTCGGCCTTGTTGGCGGTCATGATGGTCTGCGTGCCCTTGCCGATGCGGTAGTTGATGCGGATTGGCTTGGCGGTAAAAACGTTCGCGCTCGCGTCGGTCGAGAACGAGGTGTAGGCTTTATCGCTGAACCCTCCGCCGGTCTGCTGCATCCAGGTTCGCAGGGCGGCAGCCGTATTGCGGTTGATCTGATTGGGAAGCCCCATGGTTGTCAGAAAATCCGGCCCGACGAATCGGACGCCCTGGATGTTGCGGGGCAGGGGCTTCATCTGCTTGTCCATCCGATGGATGGTCTGCTGGACATCGGCTTTGGTGATCCAGCTCCAGTTGGGGGTGGCCTTATGGGCATCCGTCATGTCTCCACCGTTGCGCAGGTAGCGGTTCACGATGTATGCCTGGCTGGTATTGACGTAGTCCTGGCCCTCGCTGCCATCCTGCCCCATCGCGGTCATGAGCGCCTGGTGCCCGGCCCAGTCCAGTTTGTGGTAGATGGGCGGCAGGTTTGCCACCACTTTGGGCGGTGCAGGTGTGCTTATGGCCTGCTGCATTCCATGGCTCGCTGCCAGTCTGCCTCTACCCATTGTGCTTGTCCTCCTGGGCCAGCTGCCCGGCGTATTTCTTGGTCAGGAACCTGGCCCCCATCATCGTATGCGGGAAGTTCTTGTAGCGGATGCCTGCGTCCTGACAGACCTTCTCGATGTCCGGTGTGAGCTTGCCGTACACCAGCAGCCCGGTCGGCTGCTTCTGGCAGAAAAGCTCACGCACGCCATCCATGAAATAGCCGTACAGTTCACGGCCCTTGACGCAGCCTACCGTGCTGATGGCGACGGTGCTGTGCTCGGGCAGCCCCTCAAACGTCCAGGCAAAACTTGCCTTGTCGGCCCAGCTTGCGCTGGGAATGACGTGCAGTCCGCGGGCCTGCCACCAGGCTCCCAGAAGCTGGTTGCGGTAGTGGTTCCATTTCTGGAGCGGTTCGGGGAAGTCGAGGTACATCGAGAAGTCGGTCTCGACCACGAAGGCAAACTGCTGTAAAAGCTCGAGGTACACCTCCGGCTTCGTCCAGACCCGCTCGAATTGGTAATCGTCGCTGTAAAAGTGCAAGCCCTGCGCCTCCCTGAACTCGCAACTCAGGGCGTCCTTAAACCGCACCATGGTGTCTATGCCCTCGGGCCATGGTGCGGGCTGCATCTGGGCGAATCCGCCCGGCGTCAGCTCGACCTCCGGCAGCAGATGCCAGTTGACCAGCGTGGCCGTGCGGAACCGTCCGTTATCCTTGCCTCCGTTTGCCATGGGTTACACCCCGAGGTGACCCCGGATGGCGCGGCGGGCCTTCTTCAGCCCTTCGCGGGTGTTGTCAAAAAGCCCTTCATGCACGTTGTCATCACCGTGCGTGAATAGCTGCACCTCGTAGCCGTTTGCCGTGCGCCGTACACGCGCCTGCTTGTTCTGGTTACCAATGCCCGCCCACGCGCCATCGCGCGGGGGAGTAAGGCTGTCCACCTCGCGGGCAATGGCACGCTGCGCCTGTACCAGATGCTGCTGAATGGCGGCGGGCCTGCTGTTCGTCGGCGCTGCTGCGCTTGTAGCCGCGGCGATGCCCCGGCTGGTTCCCAGTGTTCCTCTGCCCATGGTCTATGTACCTCCGTGCTTGTTATCAAAACGCCCGGCGGTTGCGCATCGTGGAGAGGCTCGCCGGGAGGGTGGCCCGCCATGGTACGCGTGTGGAGTGGTCATTCTTCCAGAGGCGTGGCTGGGCCTATGGTTTCATCGTATCATTGTTTTCGGGGTCAAATGTGACAAGATTCAGCCCGCGGTGGGCAATCTGGCAGACTGTGTTCGGGGTGTTGTCGCCACCAATCATCAGCGCCACCTGCACCCAGCTGCGCTTGCCCGGGCCCAGGAAAGCAGCACGAAGAACCCGCTGCGTGAGCGGGTCGTCGATGGCATCTATGATTTGTCGGCGCTGCGCCCGGCTCAATCGCCGGAACTCTCGTATGCTCATGTATCCCTCCTGTTGTAGTGCTCCTTGCGCCAGCGTTCCTCCAGCAGAAGGGCTTCGTGCGCTCGCTTCTGGGCCTCCACGGCGGCTTTGTCGAGGGAGGCGAGTAACTTGCTGTGCGCGTGCTGCAAGGCTCCGGTGGGGCCTCCTAGGCGGCGCTGGTCACGTATCTGGGCTTCGAGGTCGAGCAGCCGCTGCATCCTGACGTCAGTGGGCGGCTGCATGGTGCGCCTCCTCGGCCAGTGCCTTGATGCCCTGGATCAGCCCCTGTTGGCAGGCGCTTTTGCTCTCCAGCGCCTTGGCGACCAGTTCATCCGCGCCACCCTTGACCAGCAGGCGGTGGATGATGACCGGGTGCTGCTGCCCCTGCCTGTACAGCCGTGCGTTGCCCTGCTCGTACAGCTCCAGGTTCCAGGGCAGGCTGTACCAGATGAGGTGGTGGCCGCCTGCTTGCAGGTTCAGGCCGTAGGCGCAGCTGGCAGGCTGGGCCAGCAGGACGTCCAGCTCACCGCGGTTCCAGGCGTCGGCTTCCTCGCGACCCTTCAACACGGCGAATCTGAGGCCCTTTTCCCGCGTTTTTAACTCGGCCTGTAAAAAGTCTTTGTCGAAGTCGAAGCCGTAAAAAACGAGGGCTTTCTGGCCGTCCAGCGCGTCGATAAGCTCGCCGAAGGCATCCAGCTTGCAGCGGTTCAGCGGATGAACCTGCTTCTCGGCATCGTACATCGCGCCGTTGCACAGCTGGAGGAGCTTGCATGTGAGGGTCGCTGCCTGCATGGCCGTGATGGTCTCGCTGTCCACCTCGAGCAGCTTGGCGGTCTGCATTTCCTGGTAGACCTTCCAATCCGGGGCGGGGAAGACCACCGGGATGTCCTCGATGATCTTCTCCGGCAGGTGCAGGTGGTCGGCTGCCTGGATGCTGATGGCAATGTCGGCGATGCGGGTCTGGATGGCCTCCTCGGCCCCTTTGCGAGGTTTCCAGCTGTACACCTGCATTCCGTTTCGCTTGTCCGGCTGGAAGTAGTTGTCTCGGTACTGGGTGAACCTCTGACCGAGCCGCTGACCCTCGTCCAGCAAGTACACCTGCGCCCAAAGGTCGAGGTAGTCCTTCGGCGCGGGCGTGCCTGTGAGCTCGACCACCCGCTTGATGTGTGGCCTCATCCGGCGCAGGGCTTTGAAGCGCTGCGTGCTGTGGTGCTTGAAGCTCGACGCCTCGTCCAGCACCACCATGTCAAACGGCCACCGCCTGCCGTAGTGCTGGGCCAGCCAGACCAGGCTGTCTCGGTTGGTTATGTAGATGTCGGCCTTTTTACAAAGGGCACGCTCTCGCTGCTTTGCGGTGCCCAGCACGGTGCTCGTGCGTAGGTCTTGCAGGTGTTCCCACTTTTTCGCCTCGTCCTGCCACGTTGCCTCGGCGACCTTTTTGGGGGCGATGATGAGCACCTTGTCCACCTCGCCCAGTTGTATCAATGTGCCGATGGCCGTGAGCGTGACCACCGTCTTGCCGAGGCCCATCTCAAGCCAAAGCGCCACGCCCGGGCGCTCGATGACGGCGTTGATGCACTCCTGCTGGTAGGGGTGGGGGATGAACTTACCCATTCCGGCTGACCTCCTTCCCGGGCTTCGTGGGCTTTGCGCCGGTGATATCTCTGGATGCTCTACCCAGGTCGGCAGCCAGGCGTCTGGCTTCCTCGGTCGTGCTGACCTCGTACCACCTGAACCCCAGCCTTTGCAGTTCCCGCCCCCAGAACTCTTGCAGGCTGCCATCCCGGACGTGTTTGCCCGGGGCCTTCAATTCGACAAAGGCCAGCACCCTTCCCGGCAGCAGGCAGATTCTGTCGGGCACGCCTGCTGTTCCCGGGGAGACAAATTTCAGGCACCAGCCGCCTTGCTGCTTTATGGATTTTTGTAGCACGCGCTCGACGGTGCTCTCTCTCATGGCTTTCTTCCTCCTGACCCAATTTGTCAACCAAGTCAACCAATTTCCTATTAAATCTAAAAATAGGCATTTAGGCTATTACCCCTTTACCCTTTACTACTACCTAATTACCCTAATCCCTATTAAATAAAAAATAGATATTTTTAGTTGACATAGTTGACATATGTCTATTTATAGTGATTTAACGTCAAAAATTGCGTCAACCGAGTGTCAACCGAACTTGTCAACCGAGCGCGTCGGTTGACAAATCTGCCGAAAGTAGGCGTTTTGCCTGATTTTTCAGGTCGGTTGACAAATCCTGCGCCAGAATTTCTGGCGTCCGTAAGGGCCAAACCTCTGTACATTTGTACCACGTTCCCAGCCTTCCAGGCTGTCGAGGGCTGCCGCGATTCGCCTCTGGTCGAGGGACTTGATGTTCTCGATGCGTCCGTGCAGGCACTCGCACCAGACCTCGGCGACGCAGATTACGTCCCTGGGTTCGGTCGCCACCTCATCCCGGTAGCTGCCCTCCCAGTACAGTTGGCGCTTCTCGATGTCCCAGTTATTGCGCCAGCCCTTGGGCAGGGGCTTGTCGGCAAAATCCCGGATAGCGGATGTCCATTGGTCGACCTCCTGATGCTCCTCCTGCACCTGGGTGGCCTCCACCAGCAACGCGCCGCTGATGTACGTTTTCTCGCCCAGCTCGTAGTGAACCTTGGCCTCGGCCCAGATCTGGTCGATGGTCTCGTCATCCAGCCAGTCCGCCTCGTCCATCTTGCGCAGGTCGTACTTGTACACCTCACGCTTGTTCACATCGATGGGCCAGAACCGACGGTTGCCTGTGCTGTCTCGCAGAAACTCCGTCTTGTTGCTGGTACCAAAGAACACGCACCTGCGCGGGTACTGCTGCGTGTTCTGGCCGTAGCTGGGCCGGTACCAGTCCTCGCACTGGCTGATGAACTGTTTAGCTGCCTCGGATTCGCTCTTGTCCAGGGCTGTCAACTCGCCCAGCTCGACGATCCAGACCCCGCGTAGGCTCTCCCGGGCGTCCTTGCCCTGGAAGTTTGTGATGCTGTCAGAGAACCATTTCCGCCCCAATTTGCGCAAAAAAGTACTCTTTCCGATACCTTGCACGCCCGAAAAGATGACAACTTGGTCGTATTTATACCCCGGCTGCAGCGCTCTGGCTACCGCGGCGACCAGGCACTTGCGGGCCACGGCGCGGCAGTAGGCGGTGTCCTCTGCGCCCAGGTAGTCAATGAAGAGGGTGTCCAGCCGTGGCTTTCCGTCCCAGTGCAGGCTGTTCAGGTAGTCCACGACCGGGTCTCGGGCGTTCTGGGCGGCTGCCATGCGTAGCGCGTCGTCGATTTTGGCCCGCCCAGTCAGGTGGTACACGGTCTCGAAGAAGTACCGCAGCCCGGCGTCATCGTCGTCGCTCCAGCCGCGCTCGCCCTCTTTACTGTTCCAGAGAAAAGGCCCGCAGCACATCCTGCGCATCGAGAACAAGTCATTCCAAATCTTCCCGCTGAGTGCCGGGTCGTACCGCAGGATCAGCCACAGGTTCTGCACGGTTGCCAGCAGTTCACCTTTATTGCTGTATTCCAGGCGCTCGTGCCAGTCGTGGCCCTCCTCCACAGGCTCAAAGCCTGCCAGGGCCTCCGTTTCTCGCTCCTCGCGCAGCAGCCCGGCTACGGTCGGGTCGCTGCCTGCCAACTCGCACATGGACTCAAAGCTGGGCAGGCGGTTACTGGGCGTGTCCGGCTTGGTGTCCAGGTCTAGCTCGCCGAAGAGATGAATGCGCACCAAATCCCAGGCGTTGACTAGTCTGCCACCCGCCGGGTCTGTGCTGTGATGGCTGTACAGGAAATTGCCGCCGTCGTACAGCACCGCGCCCGCGGTCGTGCTGCCCTTGGTGTAGGTGTATCGGCCCTCGCCCGCGGTTGCATAAGTGTCGGGCAGGTATTTATCCATGGCCGCAGGCACGTCGTACACGCGGCAGAAAGCGCCCACCAGGCCCTGTTTCTGGGTTGGGTCGGCCTGCTTGCCGCCCGGGCGTTTTGGGGCGTTCTCTGCGGGGCACAGGGGCCATTCCGCTGCGTTGTGCCAGTCCTCGTAGGTGTCGAGCATCGTGTCCGCAGGCAGGGGCTTGTCCTGGGTGCTACTGCGGAACACCGTCTCGCTGTCGCTGCTGGCGCTGGGCCAGTACATCAGGCGCTCGGCCTCGAAGGTGGTGGGGTCAAAGACTTTCATGCTCGGGTCGATCATCTGCGCTGCTGCCCGCGCCAGGGGCTGGTACTCGTCGGCTGTCACTGGGCGATCAATGGGGATAATGACCCGGATGCGCGGGTGCTGGGCGTCGTGCTTGCGGGTGCTGTATATCAGGTGGTCGCAGCCCAGGGCCTTGACGGCCTCGCACAGGGCGTCCGTGGCCCCCGCCTGGGCGTTGTCGATGTCCAGCGTGACCATGCAGCGGGTCTCGCAGCAGCCGCGTTTGCGGCGGCCCTGGGCGAGGCTGGCGGCCACAAAGCCGCCGTTGTCCTTCAGCTGATCCTGCTTGGCTTTGGGCATCGCCATGTACTCAGCGTGGGTCTCTGTGCCAATGGTGCGGTGCTGGAGGGCGGCGTCCACGAACTCCGGCCACGTCAATTCCAGCTGCTTCCATTTCTTGTCTGTCCTGCTCGTGCCTATGCTTACTCGCATACTGCTTCTGCCTCCACCAATTCGTCAGCTGTCAGGGCCGGGCTTTCTGCCTTGACCCCCATGGTCGTGTTCATGCAGCGTGCCCGCCAGTACATCTCCAGGCGCTTGGCGCTGGTGTATTCCTCCTGGAGCGTCCGATTCGCGGTGCGCAGCTCTCGGATTTTCTGCTCCCGGAGGGCATCCTCGTTATTGGAAATCAGGGCGATGGCGTAGGTGGCGGCGAGCGAGCCGACCAGCACGCCAGCGATAAAGTGAAGCATGGGTTATTCCTCCTCATGGTTGTGGGGTTCGTTCTTGTATGCGCCGCTGGTGAAGTACGTTTTTGTCAATTCGAGCGCAGCGCCGGTACCCCAGTCCTGCTTGCGCAGCTCGTCGTACACTTTGTCGATCATGGAGGCGTAGTCCTTTGGTGTCATGTGTTATCCCTCCTCATCGTTGATGGCTTCGTACAGAAAAGGGTGGTCTGTGATTCCAGCCGGGACAGGGAAGGGCTGCTCTTTGTCGGCCCACTTCTCCGGCTCGGTCGCCAGCTCCCAGTAAAACTGTGCCGCAGTCTTGCAGCTGGCCTTATACCCGGTGCGGGTGCAATTCATGCAGACCACCGTATACTTGCGGTCACGGCCCCGCATGAGCGCGGGCTTCGGGTTCTTGCAGAGGCAGGTCATTCCTTGACCTCCTCCCAGGTGTAGCGGCCCTTGCCAGAGTTGCGCCATTGGCCCAGGCCGCGCTTCGTGCCATAGTTCAGGCATTCGCGTACCATCTTCTCCAGGGAAGGGTCGAGGCATTCGATTTCAAACTCTGCCGTAGATCCGGCGGGCACGCTCTCGCTCTTGGCAATGCTGACGCGCTCGCCCTGCGGAGTGCTGGCGCGGAGCGGGCGCTCGCAGTAGCCCATGCGCAGGCCGTGCAGGTCGTAGGGAATCTCGCGGGGGTATACAAAAATCAGGCCGTCGATGGCTTTCTTGTAGGCTTTGAGCGCTGCGCAGGCGCTGCCGCCCGGGTAGCCCGCCTTGCCAGCGGAGGCCAGGGCCTTGCAGGAATCTTTGAGCATACCCTTGATCTGGTAGTCGTAGATGAAGGGGCGGCCATCCGCTTGCTTCGGGAAAACCGTGATACGATCCTCGGCCTGCTGCTGTTTGATGTTGTAGACTTCTTCCTCGGTTAGGTCGGCGGTGGGAGCCTTGCTGGCGATATAAGTTGCCAGAAGTTCTTCGTTGCTGGGGCTGCTTCCCAGGGCTTCTTCTAATAACGTGATTTTGACTTTCATAGTAGTGCTCTCCTTTTAAAATGTAGAAATTTTCGGTTGCTGTTCTTTGCCGCTGCTGTGATGTGCCAAGCCATGCCGTTGCTAGGCCATGTCTCTCGCCGCGGTGCCGTTCCTCAGCGGTGCGCGTCTTGTCGCCTCCTCACCTCGCCGTTCCTCGCCAATGCTAGGCTCAGCGAGACTTTACACCTCCTCGCCTCTCCTTTGCGCCGCTCTTCCTCGGTGTTCAATGCTATTCCTTTGCGGCTCGCTTTCGGGCAGTGCATCTCGCCTCCGAAGCGGTGCGTCTCCACTCACATCCATCGCGGCGTGTTGCAACGTAGCGCGGAGCATATCCGGGGCAGGCTATGCTTTTCCTGAGCGGTACGGTGTTTCTCTTTGCTTTTCCGTAGCTGAGCGGTGCCTCCGGCACGGGGCTGTGCGGTGCCCTCGCCTTCCATGCCATGCCACGCAATGCCTTTGCAGGGCCAATTCTTGCTGCGCACAGCAAAGCCTTTGCTTTGCCATCATTGCCATCAACGCCTCGCCTTCGCTCCGCGGTGAAATGCCATTCCGCTGCGTAGCAAACCGGGCATCTCCATGCCCCCGCTTATCTAAGCTAATCCCTTGCTGTGCCAGTTGATGCCACGCTACGCCTGTGCCTACAGTGCTTTTCCCTAGCCGCGCGATATATCGCCATTCTGTCGCTGCTCCACGTGCTGCTTTACCTCACACAGCAAGTCCATAGCCTCGCATTTCAGTGCCATGCCCTTACTGGCTACGCTTTTCCGTGGCGGCGCTTATCTGCGCGTGTCATTGCCCGCGCGGGTCAGTCCTTGGTGAAGAACTGGCCGACCCATCCCTCTGCGTTGAGGGGCAGGCCCTTGGCCCAGGGGGCGGGCTGGCTCATGATGCGGCGTACTTCTTGCAGGTCGGCCTCCGGGTCGGCGCTCTTGCGCTCGATGACTACCTCATCATGGATGTGGAATACGACCCGGTATCCGGCTTGCTTGAGGTTGTCCAGGGCGTATTCCAGGCAGTCCCGCCCGATGGCTTGTGTCAGGTTCTCGGTCAGCTTGCCGCCGTAGGTTTCGCTGTCCTGCCACCCGGCGTTGGTCTGCTCACGGTAGTGGATGTGGCCGTCGTCGCTGACCCGCGGGTCGGCGTAGTACAGCTTGCGCCCGCTGGGCAGGCTCATAGTCAAAAAGGGGAAGGGGCAGGTGGTGCTTGCCTCCATGCGGAAGGTGACACCTTTGATGGCGGCGAACCCGCGCTTCTGCTTGATTGCCAGCTTGGCGGCGGCTTCCATCGTTCTCCAAAGGGTGACGATGTTTGGGTTCTGCTGCCGCCAGCGGTTCACCATGTCCTGGATTTCCTCGTCCGGCAGGTCTTTCAGTGCGCCGCTGGTGTCCATCCTGCGCATGGCTCCGACCCCGCCCTGGTAGCCCAGGGCCAGGGTGGCGACCTTGCCGCGCTGGCGGTAGCTGTAGTTCGGATTCCCCTTGACGATGGTCTCCACCGGGATGCCGAACATCTTCGATGCCGTTGTCTCATAGATTTTCCCGGTCGTGCGGAAAACGTCCAGCACCCATTCCTCGCCTGCCTCCCAGGCAATCAGCCGGGCCTCGATGGCGGAGAAGTCTGCATCAATGAACACCGACCCCGGCGCAGGAATCAGCGCCGTTCGGATCATCTGACTGAGCAGGTCGTTCACGTTCCCATAGATCATCTCGAGTGCGGGCAGCTGCCGAGCCTTGATGAGCTCTCGGATTTCGTCCTGGTGCTTGACGTAGGTGCGAGGAAGGTTCTGCACTTGGAGCAGCCTCCCCGCCCAGCGGCCTGTCCGGGTTGCGCCGTAGAATTGCAGCGTGCCTCGGATGCGCCCATCGGGGCCTGTGGCCGCCTGTATGGCGTCGTACTTCTTGAGGGAGGATTTCCCTAGCTCCTGACGAAGCTCCAAAACCTGGCGGGCTTTCGCGGTCTGGGGCTGTTTCAGCGCATCAGCTACGGTTTCTTTGCGCAGGTCGGGCAGGTCAGCACCGTTGTCCGCCAGCCACGCCCGAAGCTGGCCGGGTGCGTTGGGGTTCGACAGCCCGGTGATGCGCTGCGCCTCGGTGAAAAGCTCGGCGCTGTACGTGCTGCCGCACCAAAGCGCCCCGCTGGTCAGCTCTGCGTCCGTGGCAATGCCGCGACTGTTCATCCGCACGTCGTCCCGCCATTGCTGCCAGATGAAATCCGGCACCGTGAAGGGTTCCAGCAGTTTGTCGATGTGCCTCTCTGTCTCGACGTCTCGGATGTTGTACTGTCGGAAAATCTTCCATTTCTCGGGGTCGTGCTCCGGCAGGTTGCGGGTGCGGCCACCGTTGGTTTTGGTCGGCTTGCAGGGGCAGCAGAAGTAGCGGATCAGCGCTGCGCCTTCCCGCATCTTAGCCTTGTCCTCGGGCAGCTGGAGGGCCTGGCCCGCCATTTTCAGGCTGGCGGGCAGGCCGCAGTACATGGCGTGTACCATGCTGTCCTGCCATTGGTCGAGCCAATCCTCGCGCTGCTGCTGGGTCAGGTGGAAGTACTCGCTAAGGCACCACCACTCGAAGGCTGCGTTCCAGGCCCGCTTGGTGTAGCAGGGGGCAAAGAGCAGGGGCTTTAAGGCCGCCAGCCCAATGATGCCGTTGTCGGTGGTATCGGTGAGTTGGATCCTGCCGTCGTCCATGGCTGCGCTGCACAGCAGGATTTCAAAGTCCGGGTCTTGGGCGTATCGGTACGCTCCCACCTTGCCGATGTCCTGAGGACTATAGGTCTCCAGGTCAATCGTAAGTATCATGCTTGCCTCCGTGCCGTGTTCAGCTCAGCATATCCTCATCTTCCTGCGACAGAGGAGCGAAGCCGTCCGTGCCAGTGTCGCCGCCCAGGCGTGCGCCGTCCTTAGTTTTCTGGACTGCTACCAGTCCTGCGCTGAGGCCCTTGCCGCCTTTGGGGTTGTTGTAGGCGTAGATGGACACCTTCACATTGGCGTAGCAGCCGCTGTAGACCTCCTCGCGGTTCATGACCGGGTTGCAGCGGGCATCGATGATCTTGGGCGGGTGGTCGGCGTTGGCCTTGGCGTTGATGAAGTAGCAGCCTGCGTAGTTGGAATCGCCGCCCTTGGTCGGGTCGGTGTCGCCATCGCGGAGCAGGGGGTGTGCGTAGCTGGCAGGCTTCTTGCCGCCCCACTTGGTGGTGACGGCCTCGCTCTCGATCTTGGTCATCAGCTTCTGGAGGCGCTGGATGGTGGCGGTGTCCGTCTTGGGGATCAGCAGGCAGCAACTGTACTGCATCTTGTCTCCCTCCATGCTCTGGCGGGCCTCCCAGATGTTGGCGTAGCTCAAACGAGCGGGGATGATGATTTCATTTGCATTCATGGTGTTGTGTCCTTTCCTTATTAAATGGGCGTAGTGTGGGTTTCTGGGATTCTTGAATCCTTCGGGAATGGGCTTGATCTCGTAGCGCCATTGGCGCCAGTTGATGCAGGTCTTTCTAAAGGCCCGCTCTGCTTTGCGAGGGGTCTCGGCGGCGATGCCAAAAACGAAGCGCTTTTCCGCGTTGCTCCAGACGCCGTAGGTCATTCTGGCAGCCCTCCAAAGTATTTGAATGCTGCGCCCGATGTGTGCAGCACTGCGGCAAATCCGGGGATGTTTGCGGGTGGAAACCGCTTTCTGACCCATGCGAGGTCTTCTTCGGTCATGCTGTACCACTCTCCTCGAATGTGGTTTTCATCAAGGTATCGATGAATAGACGATTCGAGACCCTCAGGGTCGTTGGCGGGAATGGCGGAAACCATTTGCAATTGACGTGGATTGCCCATCTGGAGAGTGCATATTCGGGTGGTTGCGTAAGAGCGCGAAACGCCAATCTTGACGGCGGTTCCGTCAGATATAAAGTAAACATACCCGCGATAGTCGTTTTGCTGCGCTATTTGATGCCTATGGTCGGCAAGGCATCGTTGTAGGGCGCTCATTCCTTCACCTCCTCGAATCCTTCAGCGGCATCATAGGCGGGCCGCTTATCGCTCTCGGGGGCCAGGGTGGGCTTGCCCTTGGGCTTCTCCACCCAGGTGCCGCAGACCTCGGCAAAGCGTTTCTTGCCCAGCAGTTTCTCTGCTGCCGTCAGGCTGATGGGGCTGCGCTCGTACAGCATCGCCTCGCTGATGCCGTCGGCCTCGATGGCTTTAAAGGCTGCGTCCTGGTCGGTGAACCGGCGGGTGCTGCGCCCCTCGACCAGCTTCCAGCCGGGGACTGCGTGCCCCTGCTGAAGCTGCTTTTGGGTGTACTCCTCCAGGCATTTCACATAATCCGCGATGCCCTGTGCCGCAATCAGCCACTCTCCGATCTCCTCGTCGGTCAGCAGGCGCGGGTCTCGGGCCTCGGGGGTCTGGGTCATGAAGTCGGCCAGCGGGCTGTACTTCTCCTTCCAGGCGCGGCATTGGGGCTTGGCCTTGCACCAGCGGCATTGCTTTTCGCCGGGGTTCAGCTCGCCTTTGCCCTCCCATGCCTGCTTGGCCGCGGGGCGCAGGGTGTTCTCGGCCCAGTCGAGCAAGCTGTCCGCGCTGGTTTCCCAGGTCTCCGGCTCGCTCTGGATGCGGGGCTGGACGATGCTCATGCGCACCGTCTGGATGTCGTCGGTCGCGCTGAACAAGTCCCAGGCCCCCAACGCATACAGCATCATCTGGATGTTGTCCACCGGGCTGACCGGAACCCCTGCGCCGTACTTGAAGTCGATAACATGAAGGATGCCATCTCCGATCAGCAGGCAGTCGCAGGTTCCGAAGCAGGCAGTCGCCCACCGTGCCATGCTGACCCGCTGCTCTACGCAAAGGGTCGGGGTGTGCGGGAAGCCGTCGTAGACCGTGTGGATGAAGTCGGCGTACAGTTTGGCGGCTTCCTTCATCTCCGGGGTGTAGGCGTCGCTACCCATCAGATCGTCCATCAGGGCTTCCGGCAATCCCGCCCAGCCGGGCAGGCTGCGCCTGACGACCTGCTCGCAGAGGTAATGCGCTGTTGTGCCCTCCTCCGCGTAGGGGCTGGTCTCGCTGGGCAGGTGCTCGGTGAGTCTGGCGCTGGGCGGGCAGGCTACCCATCGTGCCCCTGCGCTCGGGCTGAGGATTGCGTGCTTAGTCGGTGCCATCGTCTTTATCCTCCTCTACGCTGAGCGCATGGGACACAACGCAAGCCAGGACGTCAAGTGGTTGCTCGGGGTTCAGCTTCAGGATGACTTGCGCCAGCGCTTTGTGCACCCAGGCTGCCGGGCCATTCACTTCTACCTTTGCCTCTTCCTCGCCGGTAGCTGTAACCCGGATGTAGTAATTGGGCACCTCGTCTTTGACACGTTCAAGATCAGCGGAATGCGCCCACCAGTCACTTCTTGGGCCTCGAATGGCAGCTTGCGGCCATTCCACCAGTGTCGTTCCATCGGGGGCGGAGTCTTGGTAGACTGTTCCTACGGTGCCCGGTTCGGGATAGTACTCGGGGTGCTTCTTATGGTCTCCTCGTGTACGGAAGTTATCCATGAGGCGTACCTTGTCCCCTGTCATAAAACTACTCATTGTCTTCATCCTCCTCCGTCAAAAATTCCAGCGTCTGGAGCGTGAATGCCGTTACGGCGGCGATCTTATCATCGAAGCAGTCGCTGAGCTTGATGGTTTTTGCGGCGGCCCGGGCGAGGCAGTAAAGGATGCCGAAGGGGTTTCCGGCGCACTGGATTTCCAGCTGGTGGTTGCCGTCGTGGGTGATGTGGATGCTTACAGGTTGCTTACTCATTGTTTGCTGCCTCCAAATCTGCTTTGACGGCTGCCCATGTCTCGGCGGGCAGCGCAGTGATCTTCGGGGCGTCGTACTTCTTTAATACCGCCGCGACCCTGTCCATCTTGCCTGCCAGGGCCATCTTGCGGCCCAGGGCCTGCACCTCGTCAATGGTGACCGCCTTGGCGGCTGTGGGCTTCTCTGCGGGCTTCTGCGCCTCGATGGGCAACTCCCCGGCACTGGGCACAGGGGCCTCTACGGTGGCCTGCTGCTGGGCCTTGGCGGCCTGCTTGCGCAGCAGTTCCTCGGCGTCGGCCTGCTGCTGGGCTTTGACGCTCCCCGAGCGGGGAGTGGGAAGCGTGAGGCTGGGGGTATCAAACCCGACCATGCCCGCGCCATCCATCAGCGCCTTGATGGCGGCCTTGTAGTCGTCTGCGCTGTCGGCGCGGATATTGATGTTGATGTTCATGTCAGTCCTCCTCAAACAGTTCCAGGTACCAGTGGATGGCGTTCTCAACGTTGCGCAGGTCGAGCGCGTTGCTTACCCCGATAAAGCGGAGCAGGTTATCTCGGTCGATGGTGGTGATCTGGCCGACTACCGCTGCGCTCGGCCTCTCGAGGCAGGCGCTGTGCAGGATTACGTTGCTGGAATCCGTACCGTCCAGCCGGTGCGGCCCGCTGCTGATGGGTACGACCGTGAGGCAGGGGCTGGTGAAGTTGTGGCCGTCGCTGCTGATGACCAGCACCGGGCGTGCGCCTCGGATGGTGCGGTCGCTTTCGCTGCAGCCGCCGAGCGCGTCGTCGGTTACAAACCAGATGTCGCCACGGCGGGCGTTAGGGTAAGTAGTCATTTGTCGGCCTCCTCGTTCGGGTCAATAGCGGCCATGTTGTCAAATGCGTAGTCGACGCACTGCTCAATGACCGCGCCCAGGCTGATGCCCGCAACGTTGGCGAGCATATTCACCTTCATGTAGTTTCCCGGCGTCAGCCGGACGACCGGCTTCGTCAGGTTGCCGTCCTGCTGGATGAAAACTGGGCGGCCCGCCTTATTTCTGAGAATGAATTTTTCCATTGTGCACCTCCGTGTGCTTGAGGGCTGCACCGCAGATGGCATTCAGGGCCAGCGTGCCCAGGATGATACCGGGGATGTTCAGGCTCCCCAGTGCTGCAATCAGCAGCACCGTGGCGGCTGTGCCTGCCAGCTTCAGAATGTGCTTCATTGGAGCGCCTCTCTTTCTTTGCCCTCCCAGGGGCGGATGAAGTAGTCGTAGAATTCTTCGGGCGGGATTTTAAGCCACTTGCCGAGGATCGCCATGTCTGCAGCGTCCCATGGCTGCTGCCCTGTGAACCTGCGGCTGACGTAGCTGCGGCCTCGGCCTATTCGCCGGGCCACTTCTACGGCGTCCGCGTCGGCTGCAACCAGTCGCTGCCGTAGTTTGATGTATTTTCGCATGGCGTGCCTCCAAAGTGTCTTACTGCTGTGCACTTAAAGTGCTCTCTTGGGCATAAAAAATGTCGTCTACGGATTTTCCGTAAAGTCGAGCAATGCGGAGTTTGATCTCATCCCGGGGGATGCGCTCGCCGCGCTCGTACATGGCCAGCGCTGAAAGCCCAACTCCGAGTTCTTCGCATACTTTTTCTCGGGAAAGCCCAGAAGAAAGTCGAAGGTCTTTTAGCGTCTTTCCGATTGCCTGTGCGTCCATCTGTGTCACCTCTCTTTCGTGCACTCACCGTGCTCTCTTATTGTGCACCAAGCGTGTCCAAAAGTCAACAAAAAACGTGCACAAAAAGTGCACAAAATTACAGAGCACAATTTGTGCACTTTTTCATTTGCAATAGTGCACGAAATGTGCTACACTAAACGTGCACTAAAAGAAGAAGGAGTGGGCTGTATGACTATTGCCGAACGTATCAGGGAACTCCGACAGGCGCATGGCCTGTCTCAGCAAGAGCTGGCGAATAAGATTGGGGTGTCGAAAAGTACCATCAATATGTATGAAAGGGGAGAGCGTAAACCCCCGCTGGATTCTCAGGAGGCTTTGGCCGACTACTTCAATGTTGATCTGGACTACCTTACTGGGCGTAGCGAACGTACCACGAGACTGATAAATCCGGCGATACCTTCGGGCTTTGAACCTCTACCGGTCATGTCTACTGTCCCTCTGGTGGGTGTGATTGCCTGTGGAACGCCTATTACGGCCGAGCAAAATGTTGAGGCCCGCATAGGGGTTCCCGCGGCCTGGCGTGCGGATTTTGCTTTGACTTGCCACGGTGATTCAATGGCACCGCGCTATCTGGACGGTGACGTCGTCTGCATCCGTTGCCAGCCCGAAGTTGAGAACGGCCAGATTGCCGCTGTTCGCATTGGAGAAGAAGCTACCCTTAAACGCTTCTACCAGGAAGGTGACACGGTGACGCTGGTTCCTGTTAATCCAGCGTATACGCCGCTGGTATATCGCGGGGCTGAATTGAACGATATCCAAATCGAAGGCTGCGTTGTGGGCTTCTGCCGCGGGGAATGAGGGGGTTGCAAATGTCTGAATTGAAATTGTTTTCTACTGCGTCGCCGGTCAAGCAACTGCAAGCCGTGCAGGTCGCGTTGGAACAAAATCTCCAGAGGCTTGTCGAAGCAAATATGGACACCTTCTTTGGTGTGCACTTTCTTCGGACGGAATGGCCGACGACAGATGGTCGAATGGACAGTATTGGTATCGACGAGAATAACTGTCCGGTTATCTTTGAGTACAAGCGCGGGCTGAACGAGAACGTGATAAATCAGGGGTTGTTCTATCTGGACTGGTTGATGGATCACAAGCCCAGCTTTGAAGCGCTCGTGGAGGCAACGCTGGGGAAAGAAGCTGCCGAGAAGGTGGATTGGTCGAATCCTTGTGTGATGTGCATTGCAAACGACTTTACCCGGTACGATGTACACGCAGTCAATCAGATGGGGCGGCTTATCAAGCTGATTCGCTATTACCGCTATGGCAATGACCTTATCCTTTTCGAGTATTTGAATGCGCCGAAGGGTGCAGCAATTCCGCATCCGAAGGTGTTTTCTGTGAACCAGCAGAACGCTGTGCCGGGTGTAGCTACAAAGACAACGTCCGCTCAAAAGACACACGCGGAGAAGGTCGCGGCGGCCTCCGTGCAACTGCGAGAACTGTACGACGCGGTGTGTCATGCGATTGAGGATTTGGGTGACGATGTCTCGGCCAACGACTTGAAGTTCTATCGTGCTTATCGGCGACTGACAAATCTGGCTTGCCTGGAACTGCACCAGTCCTGGGTCTACATCTTCCTGAAACTGAACCCTGATGAGATTGAAGTGGATGGATCGCTGCTTCAGGATGTCCGCAATGTCGGACATCTGGGAACCGGCGATCTGCGTGTTAAAATTTCAAGCCTTGGTGATCTGGAAAGGGTGCAACCCTTGCTTGAAAAAGCCTATGAACTGGCATAAATAAAAAACGCCCCACGGCTGCAACCGTGAAGCGTTTTGATAGAGTGGCTTGCTCTCGTGGAACAATCCGACCTAGCAATCGTATTGTACCACCTTCGGGCAGGCTTGTCAAAGTGTACCTGGAGGTTATTTTTATGGGAAAACGGACAAACACAGCGGTGTGGGTTGAGAGTCTTAATCGCTGGCAAATTAAAGTGCAGAAGGACGGCGTTCGCCGCACCTTTGTCAGCAGTGTGCCGGGCCGTAAAGGGCAGCGGGAATGCAACGCCAAGGCCGACGCGTGGCTGGATGAAGGGCTGGTCTGTCAGAATCGCAGGATTGAGGAGCTATATGTCGAATGGCTTGAATCCGTGCAAAAAGCGACAAGCCAGAGCCACTGGAGACCGCTAGAGAGCCGCTGGCGGACGCACATCCTCCCGGTAATGGCTGCCAAGCGTATTGACAAGGTGTCCGAGGGGCAATGGCAAGACCTTATTAACGCTATCTACGCAGAGGGAAAGTCGAAGAAAACACTACAAAGCTATTGTGGGGACATTCGCGCGTTCTACAAATGGGCGAGAGCACACAAATACACGACGCTTCGACTTGACGATCTGGCGGTGCCAAAAGGGGCAGTAGCCGGTGAACGCACAGTCTTGCAGCCATCTGGGCTTCGGACGCTTTTTACGGTGGATACTACCACTTGGTATAACAAGCCCTGTGCGGATCCGCTTGTTCGAGCCTATCGCTTTCAGGTGGCTGCGGGGTTGCGCCCCGGAGAACTTATCGGTCTTCGGTGGACAGATATTGATGGTTTTAGAGGCTCTCACACCGATTGGGGTTCGCTGGTCGGCGCGTTGGTTCGGATTCAACGAGCGGTGAATATCTATGTTCAGACGACCACGGGCAAGAACCAGAATGCCCGCCGTAGCTTTGTCCTTTTTCCGCTGCTGGTAGAGATTCTGCGTGAGCAATACGCATACACGGGACGAGAAACACACATCTTCCCGGTAGAAGCTGAATCGGAGCACAACTATTACAGATCGTGGAAACGGTATTGTAGGGCGAATGGCATCCCGGATATGTCGCCGTACGAACTGCGCCATACGTTTGTCTCGATTGCGAAGACCCTGCCTGCTGGTGAGGTGAAGCCTTGGGTGGGGCACAGCGAGAATATGGACACCTATGGAGTGTATGCGCATGAGCTGGAGAACGATGTGTCCACAGCGGCAGCGGACTTTGAGCGCGTCTACAATCTGATTTTGAAAGTGGGTACTTAAGTGGGTACCTGAACAGAAAAAACAGCGTGGAATCTTGCGATTCTACGCTGTTTCTTTTTGGAGCGGCTGATGGGAGTCGAACCCACGTCCTCAGCTTGGAAGGCTGATGTACTAGCCGTTGTACGACAGCCGCATAACAACAGTACCTATTATACCCACCCAAGGGGGCATTTGTCAAGCCCGGCGGTGGACTTTCCCTGCAGATTTTACGGCGCTGTAACCCATTTGCCATTTTATTTTACATTTTGCACCCTTGACAACGGCCCGCGAAAGCCCCATAATAAATACTGAATCTGTGTAAAAGAAATTTTGAGAGGAAAGAGGTGCGGCACCATGCGCGTCATTGCCGGAACAGCCCGCGGTAAAAACCTGCAGGCCCTGCCGGGCGAGGATATTACCCGCCCGACCATCAACCGCGTGAAGGAGGCCATGTTCTCCAGTGTGCAGTTTCTTGTGCCGGGAGCACGCGTGCTGGATCTGTTTGCAGGCAGCGGTCAGCTGGGCATCGAGGCTCTGTCACGCGGGGCGAAAAGCTGCCTCTTTGTTGACCACTCTGCCGAAGCATTGGCCATCGTAAGGGCTAACTGCAAGACGGCGGGCGTTGACCGCCAGAGTGATATCCGCCAGGGCGAGGCCGAGAGTTTCCTTGCCAACATCCGCGGGCCGTTTGACCTGGCCCTGCTGGATCCGCCGTTCCACCATGACACGGTGGCGGCGGTGCTGCCGCTGCTGGCCACCAAGATGGCCCCGGGCGGTGTGGTCCTCTGCGAGACGGAGCGTGAGGCCGACCTGCCTGAGAAGGCAGGCAGCCTGACACTGGTAAAACAATACAACTACGGCAAGATCAAGGTCAGCCGCTATGAGAGAGGGAAAGAGGCATGAACGTTGAAGAATTGCTGGAACTGATGGAAGAAACACTGGAAGCGGGTACGGCTGTACCGTTTGCCGCCTCCAAGCGCGTGGTCGACGTGGATCGTATGCGCGATATCATTGATGAGGTGCGCAACAATCTCCCCGATGAAGTGCGCGAGAGCAAGAAAATCGTGAATGACCGCGAGCAAATTATGAAAAATGCCCGCATCGAGTCGGAAAATATCATTCAGCAGGCAGAGGAGCGCGCCCGCACCCTGACCAGCGAGCAGGAAATCGTCAAGCGCAGCCAGCAGCGTGCAGTGGAAATTCTGACCGCCGCCCAAACCCAGGCCAAGGAGCTGAGCCGCAACGCTACGGTCTACTGCGAGGGCATCCTGAAAAACTCTGAGGAAGTGCTGGCTCGCAGCGTGGCGGATATCAAGAATACCCGGATGAACCTGCGCAATGCCGCCCGCCCCAACCGTGGGCAGAAGTAAGGAAGGCCTTGAAAAACGTTGTTATCCACGGCACATTTCCCTAAAAATCTTTACAAGCTCTAAAAATATCGTCGCACCGTGCAATACGGTGCGGCGATATTTTTGTCTGCGGCAAAAATTTTGCCGCCGTGCTGTTTTGATGCAAACCGCTGTCCCTGGGGTGGGGGCCTTTGTACAAAGTGTGAAAAATCCATTCACGGCGCAGTTTTTTCCAGTTCGCCCTTGCTTTTTGCCGGGGAAAATGGTACTATAATTTTACCACGAGTGGGTAATTGTGGTGAGTTTAACAACAAAAGTGGTGAATGGTGGGTAGTTTTCCACGTTCTCCACAGAGTTTTCCACAAAGAGGACGCTGCGACGTAAAAAATCTTGCTGCAAGTTTGTATAGTTTGACGAAGGGAGGGGAACACAGATGCTCGTTGGTCAGTATGATTACGCCATCGATGCCAAGGGCCGTCTGAATTTCCCCGCCCGTTTCCGCGACGCGATGGGGGAAACCTTCATTGTGACCCGCTGGCTTGACCATTGCTTGGCCGCTTTCCCGGCAGAAGAGTTCGAAAAGGTTGCCGCCAAAATCGAGGAAAAGGGCCTCGTCAAGGGCCGCAAGGTCAGCCGTATGCTGTACGCCTCTGCGGTGGAGGTTACCCCGGACAAGCAAGGCCGCATCCAGCTCCCCGCCAAACTGCGGGAGTACGCGAGTCTTGACCACGATGTCACCATCATTGGCAGCCGCAGCTTTGCCGAGATTTGGAACACCGAGGCATGGAACGCCAGCCAGGAAACCAGCGATGAGGACTTCACCGCTGAGATGGAAAACCTTGACTTTTAATAAACAGGACGATACAACATGGAATTTTCACATATCCCCGTACTGCTGCAGCCCTGCCTGGATGGGCTGAACATCGACCCCGCCGGCATCTACTTGGATGGCACGGCCGGCGGCGCGGGCCACAGCAGAGAAATTGCAAAACGACTGACCACAGGCCGCCTGATTTCACTCGACCAGGACCCGGATGCGGTGGCAGTAGCCACCGAAAGGCTCAAGGGTCTCCCGGCGCAGGTGGTGCAGGTCAACTTCCGCGAGGCAGCGCGAGTCCTCGCGGAGCTGGGCATCCCGGCGGTGAACGGGGCCCTGCTTGATCTCGGCGTGTCCAGCCACCAGCTGGACGATGCAGCGCGCGGTTTTTCCTACCATGCCGACGCGCCGCTGGATATGCGCATGAGCCAGCAGGGCCCCACCGCCGCGGACCTGGTCAACACTCTGGATCGTGAGGAACTGACCCGCATCCTGCGCGACTATGGCGAGGAACCCTACGCCTGGCAAATCGCGGGCAAAATCATCGCCGCGCGGGAAACGCAGCCCATCACCACCACCATGCAGTTGGCGGATATCGTGGCCGCCGCAGTGCCCCCGGCTGAGCGCCGCAAGGCCAAGAACCCGGCGCGCCGCACTTTCCAGGCCATCCGTATTGCGGTCAACTCCGAACTGGACGCCCTGAACGAGGGCCTGGATGCGATTTTCAACTGCCTGGCCCCGGGCGGGCGGCTCTGCGCCATCACCTTCCACAGCCTGGAGGACCGCTTAGTCAAGAACAAGTTCCGTCGCTGGGCACAGCGCTGCACCTGTCCGCCGGAACAGCCCATCTGCACCTGCGGGGGTGTGGCAAAGGCAAAGCTCATTACCCGCAAACCCATCGAAGCTGACGCTGCGGAACTGGAAACCAACCGCCGCAGCCGCAGCGCCAAACTGAGAGTGTTGGAGAAAGTATAAGAGGCAAACTATGACGACCGTTTTGCTGCACAGCGGTGCGGCTGCACCTAAATTAGAGACCCCGCGCCCGCAGGTAAGAGTGGTGCGCGGCGGCA
>OIFE01000481.1_pt1 | contig 31498 bp, 29 predicted proteins | sample 1581921 | NCBI WGS metagenome assembly OIFE01 (sample SAMN04414075, study PRJEB24778) | human gut metagenome | material: faecal | host: Homo sapiens | reverse complement strand
ACCCACGCCTTAGAAGGGCGTTGCTCTATCCAGCTGAGCTACGGAACCATCCTTATTTGCGGATGCAAAGGTAGTGCTTTTTGCGAGAACTCAAAAACTTTTCGACACTTTTTTATTCATATTTTTCTTTATAGCTAGAAATCAGTAATTTATAAAAGTACTATTCAGAACCCTGTTCTAGGGTTGAATTATTTTTTCTTATCCCGATATCCCATATATCATATATCTTATTTATCTTTGTACACCGTTAAATATAAAATCAAAAACTATGTTGAGTCGTATTATCGTATTGGTCATAGCCGGAGTTGCTGTCGTTTATATCGTCCGCTTTATAGATAACTTCTTGTCCCAGCACAGAAGAAAATATTAAATAAGATATATACCTATCAGGAGAAGTTCATTTAAAACTTCTCCTTACGTTCAAATTCACCTTCCTCGGTGTAATACTTCCATGTGCCTTTAGGCTGATTATTTGAATATTTCCCACGAAGCTTGAGCTTTCCATTTTCGTGATATTCACGATAACGTCCGTGACGTTTTCCTTCTTTCACTTCCGCTTCGCTTTTCAGTGCTCCTTCCGGATAGAACTCACGCAGAACATTTCCTTCAAACTTCTCAATATAGAAACGCTTTAACTCGCTCATCTGCTCCTTTTCGGTCACAGCCTCTTCGTCCATATCCTGATCTTCCTCATCGCTGACAACGGCAACTACCTCTTCCGGCTCGTATGGACGGTAATCCATCACATACTGCAGAGAAGCCAGATTGTTATCTCCGATCACCTGCATCGTCCAGTAAGGGAATGAATACAAGACATCTTTATTCGATTGTATTTCATTCCATGTAGCAGGATTCATCATAGGTTTCAATTGTGAGTAGAACTTGTGCATATCTGTATACAAGAAGATTGTGGAACTTGATTTCATATACGAATAAGCATCCTTAAATCCTGCATTATTCTTCAGTAAATTCTTCTGCTCATAGTCTTCTACAAAAGAAAGCAAGGAAGCAGCTTTATTACTGAAAACGACGTAATCATCCACATAAGTATAATATGGCTTCTCAAATTTATCAAACAGCTTTCCGAAGAACAGACGGAAGAAACCTTTCATTTCAACATAATTGATTTCAAAGTCCTTATAATTAACAGACTTTATCTTAACCGGAGACCGGCGTTTGATCTTCTTTTCAATAAACTCCATATTTTTACGGGCGTCTTTGATGCTTTTTGCCCGAATAGCCAGAATCACTTCAGGATCATGTCCTAATAACCCCGGTTCGGATTGCGTTATGGCAAACTCTCCGGACATCCAGCTCAGGAAGTTCTCTTCCAGAGAAATACCAAACAGGCTTTCTATCTTTTTCCGTGAACTCTGATAAGAGTCATACAACAGTTTATCATGAACAGACAGAGCATTCTCCAGTTCCTTCACGAAAGTTACCGGACTATCAAAGCCGATATTTGTATAAAGAGCCGTTCGCCCGGACAAAATCTCGTGAGCTTTCATTTTATGCTTTCCCGAATTCAGCAAGGCAGTGATATAAGGATCCACTGAATCTTTCTTCAACGTATAACCTTTCACTTCCATCCGGTCTTTATCCATATTCAGGTAAAGACCCGCGAAATTCATAGAATTACTGAACAGATCGACATATTCATTTCTCGCTCCCAGATAAATGGACATAAACTGAGGAATACGGGCGTAGTTGATAAATACCCTGACAAGCCCTTTACCGGAAACTAATTTTTCCGTTTCAATAAAAGACTGGTCAAGTCCGATTTTAGGCTTATTACGGGAGTTGATGGCAGATTCAACAAGTCCGGAAGTATAAGAGCCTACCAGGTGATTATCCACAAAAGCAGTATAAAAGACATCACGGGTATCCGGATCACGCATTTCAAGAATGTTAATTCCATTATGCATTCGATTAGTGACGGTAAAGCCGGACATTGCCAGCACTGTTTCGACCTGATCTTTCAATAAATCCATTTTAGAAGCTTTCTGCATATCTACTATAAGCAAAAAATCCCAATCGGTAGCGCGGGTCTTATGAAGTGAGATAAGCAGATCCCGCTGACCGACCAGTGATAACAGCACTTTATTGCTTTTGACAACCGAGTCAAGCTTTTCTACACTCTTCGCAACTTCTTCAAATGATTTCGCTTTTCTCAGACATTGCCAGGTTTCGCTTCCACTAAACTTTTCCCAATCTTCAATCGGAGCAGATGACTGAATAATAAATGCCGCATCCTCCGGCACCAGATAGATCTGCTGAATATTACGGTCGGGCGAAATAAACAGATAAACGATGGAGTATACCATGTATACAGCCAAAGCTAGTCCTGCCGTAAGCAAAGTCCTTTTTACAATTTTTCGTGTATTATTTTTCTTCTCATTTTTCCCGGGTTCAACATATTGCCCTTGTTCCCCATTGTTTAATTCATCCATTATTTATTTGTTATTGAGTTGATCAGGCAAAATTACTAAAAAAAGATGGAAGTTGAAATTCACAGGTCGGTTTATACTTTAAATCTTCTCATCCATCTACATCCACCATAAATCAGAGCTATTCCCCCCAATATAAATATCCCTCTTTTCCACCTATTGACACGTTTCACAGAAACAGTTTTCTTCACCTCTTCACTCGTTCTGAACTCTACCCCGGACTCCAAAGACAGAGAATCTTCTTCCGCTGACATACTACCGGCAACCACCTGCTGCAGCTTCCCTGTCCTTCGGTCAAGAGAATTCTTCACGATCTTCACAGAAACCTGCGAAGCCGTATCCACAGGATATATAAAAACGACCTGTTCCAAATGCTCTTCCACTACTTCCGAATCACTTCTCGAAATGAAAGCCTGCTGAAGCAAGCTGTTCCTGCGCCCGATCGTAGAACTCGAATCAACTTTAATCTCCCGGCTCTTACAGACAATCTCCTTCTTACCTCTGCACCCCAAGCACAAAAAAGGAATCATTAAAGCCACCAACCATACAAACAAGGTTTCCCTCCCACTTTTCAGAAACTCCTTCACATCAAAACAAGGACAAACCTTTACGTATTCATCAGCCTCAATCACCCCATCTCCATTCAAATCCGGCGAAGTGTCCCGATGTCCCAAAACCTGAAGGATACCATACTCTTTCTGCAAATCCATGATCAATTGATAAAGCACCCTTTTCTGAGCATTCGTCCGAGTATCCGCAGGATGCCCGTTTACATCCAGCCCACCAATATAGCATATTCCGATGCTATGCTCATTCCAGCCTTTGCAATGAGCCCCCGCCAAAGAAATATCCCGCCCTCTCTCCAATCTTCCGTCCAGACAGACAACGTAGTGATATCCTATACCATTAAATCCACGTTCACGATGCCAACGGTCAATATCTGCTGCTGTAAAATCCTGCCCGACTTTTGTAGCCGAACAATGTATAATAATAGAATCTATTTTTCTCATGATATTCATATATTAGTCATTATTTAATAATCCGAAGGTGGCATTCTTTGAGTACATCCTCTGATCTCACACTTTTTCACTTCAGATTCCTTTTGAATCAGCTCCACTTCATGACACTTATGTATCCAGTTTATTTTCTCCTCCTGTTCCTTACGCAGTTCGATATAGAGGCCATCTATTTTTTCATCCCGCTGAGTCAGGCGATCTTCCAGCCAGTCCACCTTCTTACGTCGGTTTTCTTCTTCCAGATTACAGACCGAAGCTTCCTCTTTTCTGGCATCCGTCTTGCGACAGGAGATGTATCGTACTATCCATTTCACTGCTTCCAGGCCGCCCATAGCAGTAATAAAAGCAAGGATTGTTGTTATTTGCATACTCTTATTTACTTATAGATAAGTTGAGACTTTAATTAGCTTTCGAAAAGCTTATAAGAAAGAATGAGGCCGAAGCCCCATCCTTATAATCGCTCTGTTGTAATGAGCTACCTTACTTTTCACATTATACTGTCGGGTCCGGTGCTTCATCATCGTCACCCGATCCACCACCCGGATTCGGGTTTTCTCCATCATTCCCATCATCCGGATTTCCTCCAGTGGCATCCGATTTATTAATATGATCCAGATCCTTGAATTTCAATCCATCCGAACGAGTTGATGTTCCGGTAGACAGACGAATATCCGAGTTGGCACGAAAACAGATGCGTAATCCTTGAATATCAGCTGAGGTAAAATCTTCCGCTTTCTCTGTCCCTTTGCTTTGGGCAGACAAGAAAAAGTAACCCAGTCCTTCGATATTTACTGAACGCCCCGCCAGTAATGTTTTTCTCAATAAAGTACGAAAGTCCTTTAAAACACTAATTGTTTCACCCTCACTTACTCCCGAATTGGAGGAAATTTCTTTTGCTATTTCTGTCAGAGTTGCACTCGTATCGTATTGATAAGAGATTACCGGATATACTTTCTTTCCTAATTCTTTGTTGGTAGGGTCACACAAACGAGACACTCTTCTAAATCTAATTGCCATAATTTTGGTCCTTTCTTTTTAAGATAAATACTAATGATTATTACTTCGCTAACGTTAACGATGCAAAGATGCGCCATCTTCATTAGGAATGAAAGGACAAGATTAAATCATGATTAAAGAGTACTGGGAAGAGATTTATAAGAAAGAAAAGCTAGTTAAGACGAAAAAAGGGACAGGAAGAGGAAACGGGAAGCTAAAATAATCAACCTTGGACAAGTTTTTTCTCCATATATATATAAAATTTGCGAAAACATGCCTGGCATATCTCCGCACTACAACAGCCATCGATCTATATTCCTTTTCTCCGCACTGAACTCCACTCCCACTTTCACCACTTCACGGTCGTCTGCCTGATAGGGAATTAAATAACCTTTCTCATCAATCTGCTGCAAAGCTTGTTCAGCGGTTCCATTCAGTTTAAATTCGAACACATAAATATATTTAGGCGTTTTCACCACTGCATCGGCACGTCCACGAGCACTACGGACCTCAACTTCGGTGAATTGCCCCATTAACTTGAACACTAAATAAAACACGACCTGATAATGACGTTCGGTCGAATCGCTCAACTCATAAGGAAAATCTGCGAAGAAAGCCTGAAGACGGGTAAGGAAGGCATCTACCTCTCCGGCACGTAATTCCTGAACGAATTTGCCTATATAGAAATTCTGTTCATCTTCATTGACCGGTGTATAATAAGGAACCAGAAAATTGAGAAAGCCATAACGCACTTCATCATTGGGGAAAGCCAGACGATAAAGTTGAAACTCTTTGTCATAGTCCTTGATAGTCAGATAACCACTCTGATAAATCAACGGAATCGGATTGTTGGCATCCACCCGATATTCCATAAATGAAGATGCACTGGCTTCTATCCCATCAATTAAAGTGCGCAGGTCATAATCACTCTCTTTGAGCAACTCGACAAGGAAAGTAGGTGTTCCGGTCTGAAACCAGTAACTACCAAACTCCTGTTTTGAAAATGAGTTGAGCACACTGAACGGATTAAACACACCCGCACCTTTCGGATGAAAATGATAACCATCATATCGTCGTGTCATCATTTCCATAACCGCTTCTGAAGTCATATCATTGACTGCCGCCTGTCGCTCCAGTTCAGGAACAAAAGTTGAGCCAAGTTCTTCCTTTGTAATCCCACACAATGTAGCATAAGCAAAATCCAGGCTAATATCATTCAACTGATTCAAATCACTGAACACACTGACTTGTGCAAACTTGGTCACACCTGTCAGAAATACAAAACGGAGATAACGGTCAGAACTCTTCAATACTCCATAAAAAGCCTTCAGAGTCCTACGGTAATCATCCAATAGAGAACCATTACCCAAAGCCTGCAACAGAGGTTTATCGTATTCATCTACCAATACCACTACTCCACAGCCTGCCTGTTCACTGGCGCGACGGATCACTCCTGCAAAACGTCCGGAAAGAGTTTCCTCATCCTCTCCTTTTCCATATTTCAACTCCCATTGCGTCAAATGCCGGCTAAGAATCTCAACCAAAGCTTGGGATGAATCATATTTTTCTGCATTCAAATCCAAATGAAACACCGGATACTTCTTCCATTCCTTCTCAAGTTCGGCAACAGCAAGTCCTTCAAACAATTCCTTCCTGCCTTCAAAGTATGCTTCGAAAGTGGAAAGAAGAAGACTTTTTCCAAAACGACGGGGGCGACTTAGGAAATAAGGAGTCTCTGTAGAAGCTATTTTCCATACAAAAGCCGTTTTATCTACATAAAGATATCCCCCTTCGCGGAGTTTCTCAAAAGTCTGTATCCCAATTGGAAGTTTACGCATTATGCCATCCATCATTATTCTTCATTTTTTGTGATTCAAAGATAATCATTATTTCTATATTCCATTACTATAACTTTCGATTTTTAATATCGTTCATTAATCAATGCTTATTATATATCTCTTCATCCACCTATATCCGCTACCGGCAACCACCTGCTGAAGCAAACTGTTCCTGCGCCCGACCGTAGAACTCGAATCAACTTTAATCTCCCGACTCCTGCAGACAATCTCTTTCTTACCTCTGCATCCCGAACATAAAAAAGAAATCATTAAAGCCATCAACCATACAAACAAGACTTTTATCATGATATTTCATTTATATTAGTCATTATTTAATAATCCGAAGGTGGCATTCTTTGGGTGCATCCTCTAATCTCACACTTTTTCACTTCAGATTCCTTTTTAATCAGCTCCACTTCATGACACTTATGTATCCAGTTTATTTTCTCCTCCTGTTCCTTACGCAGTTCGATATAGAGGCCATCTATTTTTTCATCCCGCTGAGTCAGGCGATCTTCCAGCCAGTCCACCTTCTTACGTCGGTTTTCTTCTTCCAGATTACAGACCGAAGCTTCCTCTTTTCTGGCATCCGTCTTGCGACAGGAGATGTATCGTACTATCCATTTCACTGCTTCCAGGCCGCCCATAGCAGTAATAAAAGCAAGGATTGTTGTTATTTGCATACTCTTATTTACTTATAGATAAGTTGAGACTTTAATTAGCTTTCGAAAAGCTTATAAGAAAGAATGAGGCCGAAGCCCCATCCTTATAATCACTCTGTTGTAATGAGCTACCTTACTTTCCCATTATACTGTCGAGTCCGATGCTTCATCATCGTCACCCGATCCACCACCTGGATTCGGGGTTTCACCTTTACTTTGGGCAGACAGGAAAAAACACCCCAATCCTTCGATATTTACCGAACGAAGGTGCATATTTATCACCTTTTAATACATATAAGTACAATATAATATCAAATATTTATATTCATATTTTAAAACAAAAATCAGTCATTCCATCTTACATATAGAATTTCCAACATTTCATATACAATACATTTAGTATTAATCTAAATCTATTATACAACTTTCTGCTTCGATTAATCAATTAAATAAATAATTCTACAACAATTCGTCAAATCACACAAACAAAACTATTGTTTTTATGTTATTACAAGTTACATTTACATCGTAAATACAATTTCCTACTTTATCAGAAGGGGACAAATGTATTTTATTTGATATTAATTCATGATTGAGCACAAACAAACAGCTATTGAGACATCATGGTCCGATAGCATACTTAATATTAGACCACCTCCTCCCCTGATTATTCACCTGAGGCTAGTTTACTACGCCTAATACAAATAAATGAAAATAATTATTGTTACTTGGGGGACATTGCTTTTTTATTGATAGTTCAAGACATTTAGAATCTGAATTCTCAATAAGCATAACTCATAACCAAATATTGACCTCCCCCAAAACAAACAAATTAGAGATCATATTATTTGAGTTCATGGATGTGCACAATTATGGAATCATAGTTGGCACATAATCTTTCATGTCTCTTGAATCAGAAAGAAAAAGCAAACTCCATCGAGTGACGTCATTTAAAATATAATAACATGATGTATTTAATGACAATATCTATTGCTGCATCTTTCTTAATAGCAACAATATTTGAAAATCAATCATATTTAGTTTTATTGCTGATAGTAGCAGGTTTCTTTCTCTACTGGCATTTATTTCATTATCTTTCCATACAAAAAGAAAGAAATTTCCTCAAAGAAGAGAACCAGTATTTTATAGATTCTTTCCAAAGTATTCGAAATCCAATTACATTAGTTCATGTTCCTTTACGAACGATCTGTAATGATAACTGTCCCGAGAACATAAAGAATGATTTGTCACTGGCTATTCGAAATATAGAATGTTTAAATGAGAATCTGGACAAATTGTCCGGATTAAAATATTTGCATAATCATCCCGAAGTCCTAAACATTACCGAACATGAATTAGGAAACTATTTAAGAAACAGAATTTGCTCCCTACAAGGTTATGCAACGAACAAACACATAAAAATAATAATCAAGACAGAATTCACTTATGCCAGTGTATGGTTGGACAAAAACAAAATCTCACCTATTATCGATAAATTCATAACGAACGCGATCGACTGTTCTGAGCCGGAATCAAACATAACATTGCTAATTTCTATCAGTCAGGAACATTGGGAAATAAGTGTGCCCGATTCAGGAAATGGTAAACTAACAAAGCTTTATAATCAGAATAAACACCGGATGATAAGACAGAAAGCAGAATTTGAATGCCATTTTTCCAAAAGCATGTTATTGAAGAAACTAGCAGATTTGTGTAATGGCAAGATCTTAGTAAGCAATATAAATCATACTGTCACATTAAGATTTCCTGTGAAATGCTCTTGTAAAGACCAATCAAATCATTCGCCGCTGTGTTTCACCAATCATACTGAAATTGAAAAGATAGACCGTTTGCTCGTAAAGGCTCCCTGCAAAAGAAATTCCCACAAACCGACAGTCGTACTTGCCGATAGTAATGATGATTTCCGATCCTATCTGACAAGTTGTTTAACGGAAGAATTTACTATTAAAAGTTTCAGAGATGGCGTCGAAGCTATGACCTGCATAAAAAATGAATATCCTGATTTAGTGATTTGTGATACAGAACTTCAGAACATAGATGGTGTCGAACTCTCGTCAAGATTGAAAACATCCTGCGAAACATCAATCATACCTATCATTCTTTATAGTTCGCATATAGATATTGACCAATACAATAGAAGAAAGACTTCTTTAGCTGATACATTCTTGCAACAGCCCTTTAGTATAGCAGATTTAAAGATTGAAATGTCAATCCTTATCAAGAACAATCGTTTTCTTCGAAAATCATTTCTACAACGATTGTTTGGAGAAGAGTTTTTGGAGATAAAAGCGTCAGAAATATTGCAGGATGGTGAACACCCTTTGATAAGTAAAGTTACTAAAATCATTCTGGAGAATCTGGATAATGAAAAACTAACCATAGGCTCCATTGCCAAAGAGCTTGGAATTAGCAGGACCAGTCTTTACAACAAGTGGACGCAATTAACAGGTGAAGCACTTAACAAATTCATTCTCAAAATCCGCATGGAAAAAGCACATGAAATGTTAGAGAGTGGGAAATATCGCGTAAACGAAATACCAGAGAATATCGGAATGAAGGATATGGATCACTTCCGCGATAATTATAAGAAGCATTTCGGAAAAACACCTGCTCATACCATTAAAAACGTTTGAGATATTTACATTGAAAAACGGGTTTAAATAAAACAACCTGAGACCGATAGAAGAACTGTTGACGCAATCAACCAAACTTCTTTCTATCGGACTCAGGTTTATATTTACGATAACGACACATAGCTAGTCAGACATAACATTCCTTAACCATCGGTCTATATTCCTTTAAGGAAACCATAACGAACCTCATCATTTGGGAAAGCCAGACGATAAAGTTGAAACTCCTTATCATAGTCCTTGATAGTATAGATTGCCAAATATCTACTTCTTCTTTTCTTGACCATACCCATAGCCGTACCCATAACGTTTACCATAACCGTAATGCTTACCATACTTGCCGTAGCCATAATAATAGCCATATTTCCTTTTCTTCAAGTCTACACCATTAATAACAGTGCAAAGGTTAGGCAACTTCTGCTCATGATACAGTTCATTGATCAATGCGTATTCCGCCTTATGCGTATAGTCAGCACGACATACGTAAACTGACAAGTCTGCTACACGACCTATTAACAAGGTATCCGTAACCATGCCGATAGGAGCTGTATCAAGGATGACATAATCAAAATTCTTCTTCAGAATCTCAATTGCCTTATCCAACCCATCACGTGCCAATAGTTCTGTCGGATTAGGAGGAACTGTTCCGCCCGGAAGGATATACAGATTCTTATTAATATCCGAGGACTGAACTAGACTCATCAAGTTAATATCCTGATTTGACAGATATTGAGTAATACCTTTCTCCTTACTTGATAGTTGGAATATTTTGTTCAAACCCGGCTTACGAATATCAAGACCTACAATCACCACCTTCTTTCCCAGAAGAGAAAGACTGATAGCCAAATTCGACGAAACGAATGATTTTCCTTCACCACTGACAGTCGAGGTCACAAGGATAACCTTCTGATCATTATCGAGCATAAACTGAAGGTTGGTCCGGATATTACGGAAGGTTTCACTCATCAGATTATTCTTGTTCTCGAAGACAGCGATAGAACCATTCTTATCATTCTTCTCATCAGTTAATGGAATATCACCGACAACAGGAACACTCGTCAGTTTCTCTACATCGGCACGACCTTCGATCTTGAATTTCGTCAATTCAATCAGGTAGATGATACCAACCGGAATTCCAACACCAAGTACCAATGCGATCAAATAGATCATAGGACGTTTGGGAGATACCGGAATATCGTCAGCTATCGCTTCATCAATGATCTTCGCATTATTCGCAGTAGCAGCAAGCGCAATCTCATTCTCTTCACGTTTCTGTAACAGCATCAGATATAATCCGGCCTTGATCTCCTGCTGACGGGCAATACTCACATAAGCACGTTCCTGTCCCGGAGCGTTGCTGATACGACGGGAATAACGACTCGCTTCACGGTCAAGACTCTCTTTGGTAATCATCAACCCCTGCAAGGTTCCTTCAAGAGTAGCCTGTACATTGGCTTTCATGGCACGGATACTCGTATCTAGATTCACAATCGTAGGGTTATTCTCTGTTGATGTACGTAACAGGCGTTTACGCTCAATAAGCATTTCGTTATAACGTTCAATGGCTCCAATCAAGGCAGCATCCTGTAAACCTACATTACTCGGTAAGACTTCGTATTCATTGCCTCGCAAGTATTTACGCAAGTCATTCACCAGACTGATTTGAGTACGGTTCTCCACACTTTTCTTTTCATACTCAGCATTACCGGCCAAGGCTATCTGAGCTTCACTCGTCAAGTCCGTGATACCGGCATCACGTTTGAAAGATTCCAGATTAGCTTCTGTACTACCCAATTCTTTTGAAATAATGCCAATACGTTCATCGATAAACTCAGCCGTCTTCTGGGCAATCTCGTTTTTATCATTATTCGTATTGCGATTATACATCTCCAGTAATTGATTAATAAAATCCTGTCCACGCTGCAAACTGGAGTTTTTCAACGAAATTACGGCTACAGAGGTAGTCTTAGAAGTAGGAGCAATAGACAGGCTTTTACAATAGTCTCTTGCCACTCTCATCGGTTTGTTTATTGTCGCAGTTATATGACGTACGTTCTTCTCTATCTGAGGAACTCTTGTCCCATCCTGCAAAGTAACCGAATCAACAGCCTGAAAGAAGGCCAGCGTGCCTTCATCAGTCGGGAAGATAGCAGGCAACTTCTCAAAATGCTTCTGATACCCCTTCTCACCCACAGTCACATTCACATCCATACTACCTTCAGGCTGCAAAGTCATTTCCACCATCATCGGTGCATTCAATTTTTCAGCCTCTTGAGGAGTTAGGCTCACCTGCACCGGAGATGTCTTATATAGACCTTTAGCAGGAAACTCATCCTCATCTTTATAAGTTATATACAATCCCAACTGATTCACAACCTCTTTTACTAGAGTTTTCGAACGCAGCACCTCCAGTTCGTTATCAATGTTTTTAGAAGATGTCATCAGACCACTTAACCCCATATCCTCCAGTTCCGAAGAAAGTCCCGCACCTCCGCCCTTCTTTTCGTCTTTTATCAGAACAGTGGCTGAAATATTATAAATTGGCGTAGCCCAATGCAGATAAAACCATGCACCAACAAAACATAGCAACACCGCCCCTAGAAACCAAGGCCAGTGAATAATATATTTAAAAAGCAGTGCCCGGAAATCAATCTGCTCCTCAGTCATTTCACGTTCCTTCACGTTTTGATTTTCTTCCTTCATAACTCTTTCTTTTTATTTCAAGATGTTAAACAATAAACTGGCTATAGAAACAAGAATGGAAGTGGCAGAGAACCACAAGCTTGTACTAGTACCGATATCCGAATTTCGTGCTTTTGCCTTATTGGGAGTTACGTAAATAATATCATTCTGCTGCAGATAATAGTAAGGAGAAAGAATAGTCTCCGCCTTATTCAGATCCAACGGAATAATTTCCTGCTTACCATTGGCATTCTCCCGTATGAGTTTCACATCATCACGCAGACCATATACGGTCATGTCTCCTGCCATAGCCAGAGCTTCCAAGACATTCACCTTTTCATTGGATATCGTAAATGTACCAGGACGGGCTACTTCACCAATCACAGAAATCTTATAATTCACCATACGGACCGTTACAATGGGAGATTCCGTTATATAAGGTTTCAGTTTTTCCACAATCATCTGTTCAGTCGCCTTCTTGGTTAGTCCGCCCACATGAAGTTCGCCCAGTACAGGGAAATTTATATTACCGTCATTATCCACTAGATACTGTTGTAGGACTGGCTGAATGGTGGCATAATTCAAGGCCATATTATTCTGTGTTGCAACAGTCAAATTGAAAGGTGCAGCCAATTCAGGGCTGGTACACGATACCACAATGGTTAACAAATCCTTCGGCATAATCTTTGCATCATACAATTGTGCATCTTGGGTACTGTACAATACCACTTCAGCATCCTGCAGGTAAGGTACTTTTTTGTAAGACTGGCAGGCTGTTAACAGAAAAGCCGCCAATACGTAATAGCCTAGTCGTTTCATTCTCTTCATATATTTTTTCTATTGTTTTTTATTCTATCTTTATTAAAGCTCAATTATTTTTATCGATCATCTCCCCTATATGCTCCATCTTTTGCTTCAAATATGACAGAAGGTTCTATAACATTTATTGTATGCCATGCCCCAGCAGGTATTTGGATGCCGAATTTACCTTCTGCAGGAGATAGTATTTGACGTGAAACTTCTTTAAAGCTTTTTTGTCTTATCACATCATCACAACAGGAAGTTGCCTCATGAACGTATTCATTCACTTCTTCATAGATAATTTCTTCTAATTTACCTACAAGACATATTACAGTTTCCGCTGTCTTTTCATGTCGATGAATAGGCACTTCAGTTTGTGGCTGCAAAGCATTGAGCATGCGTTGGCTAGTGTCGGCAGATGAAGTGCGCAAGTCGAAATTCTGACGCAAACGTGGATTTTCTTTAGCCTCCGCCAAGAGGCCGTCAAGCAATTCTTTATTTATTTCCATATTATACATTCAATTATTGAGCATTCGTTTCGCTCTTCCAAGAACAAAGAGGTATATACCAAATGCCTCTAAATCTTTTAGATATTTTATATGCAGAATATCAATAGCGTCTTAGTACCACTTGAAACGCCTCTGCATAACTGCATCCCCACTGACTACCTCGCATTGCAGCCAAACCTGAAATATATTCATTGCTACGAGGATGAGGATATGGACGCATGACACCACGGTACATAGCCAATGCCTTGCACTTGGCCTCCACACCTTCTTTGCCCACCTCAACATAGCAATTTGGGCGGAATAAGTTCATGGCATCATTAATTGCCCACTCACTACATGAAGGCACTTCCATATACCAAAATTCCTTCACCGACTTTACACTTGGCTGGCGCTGAAACAAACGAATTGCCTCCTGACAAGCCATTGATGTCTGAAGATGGTCATTATTTGTATCTGCAGGATGATGAGTGATGATAATATCAGGTTCACTTTCTACGATAGCACTTTCTATGAACTGTACCAGTTTCAAATGCGGCACAGTATTCATCTCAATATTCGGGAACGTTGCCTCATACTTCTTGTGTATACCCAAGAAATCAGACGAAGCATTCAAATCATTGTTCAATTCCTTGTCTTCTGGTCGGAATGCACGTGCTTTCGCCTCTGTACACATAATTGCCACGTCAACCATATCGCCCTCATGCGACCATCTCCACATGGATGCACCTGCTCCGAGAACTTCGTCATCGGGATGTGCTACTACTAATAAATATTTCATTGTATTTGTTTTTATTTACATCAAATTCAAGCATTGCGTGATCATCATTCATTTGTCCATCGTTTTCTTTGCATCCTCTACAAATCCCTTCAACATCCAAGTACATTCCTTACCGCACACTGCATAGAAAATACAGATGACCGTATATACAATCATTTTTAAATCATAGAAGATACCAGCTTTCTGAACGTATGTATATTCCAATTCACGACGTGTAGGATATACTTTTTCTAGATACTCCTTCTCATCAGTAATCCTATCGCCATAAATAAAATCATAAAGCGCCGCAGGACCACTAAGCCCTACAGGAACTGTAGCAACTTCATTCCATTTCCCATAGCGGAACATATCAAATTGATCCTGTGCCACTGGACGTGGACCAATTACCGACATAGTGCCATTCAATATATTCAGTAACTGCGGCAACTCGTCTATCTTTACCTTGCGGATAAAATGACCGAACGGAAATATGCGGTCTTCATCAGGTCTTAAAGAAGCCTCCGTTGCAGCTTGTACCACTCGCATAGAGCGAAATTTATACATTTTGAAAGGCTTGTTATCCTTGCCTATACGATGGGCTATATAGAATATCGGTCCCCAATCCGAAACCAATATACCAACAATGCCAATTATCCACAACGGTAATGTGCCAATGATTCCTATTAGGGCACAGATAAAGTCAAAAATTCGCTTGATTACTTTGTAAAATACGTTTTTATGTGTAGTCTCCATTGTAGACATTATATGCTCCGATTTTTCGTATCTTTAATTAATTTTCCAAATCCCTGTAATGTAAAGGCAAAAAACACCCATAGATCCTTCCAACTGAAAATTTGGTCACAAGTATTACGAAAATTGAACCAAGAAGGTGTACTACTAAATCTGTTTGGAGATTTCAAAAACCATAAAACATCTGTATGCATAAAACGCATATATCTATGTTTTACGTCAAATTGCGGCTGGACTTCATTTTTCAAGAAATCGTCAATAATCATTTTCGAGAAGTTTACGCCTGATTCAAAGCAGATTTTCACGCTACCAGTAATTCTAGGGTTTATCTCCATTATTTTAATCTTTCCGTCACGTGTATCTTCTATCAAGTCAATGTCAGCATAGCCTCTCCAATTTATATCTTTCAACAAAACTTTGCAGTCAGCAATAATGTCTGGACGATTTACTGTTTCATTCAGTGTACTTGAACCACCTTCTATAGGATACCATCTGACTTTTGCAAAGACGCAAGCTCCTTTCAGTTCACCATTCCTGTCTATATAAAGTTCAGCCTTATATTGCAGCCCATTTTGAGGAATAAACTCTTGTATAAGCATCGGCCCATACTTGACTTGCGCCTTATCAAAATAAGTGATTACATCCTCTTCATTTTCTGCTATATGAAAACCAACAGCAGCACATCCAGTTCTAGGCTTAACCACTAATGGGTATTTTACTTCTTCTTTCTTTTGCAGATATTCCTCTTTACTCAAAAATGTTTGTGGACAAGGCAAACCGTTTTTCATGCACACCTCCATCGTTCGCAATTTATCACATGCCATTTCAAATACGGGCCAATCTGTACAAGCGATTGTTGTTAGTGGCTTTAAGTCTTTTTTGTGTTTTGCCAACATAATAGCAACATCATCGTTCATCGGAATAACAATATCATAATGATACTTTTCCAATTCAGTTTTAATTGCTTTATATGATTCTTCAGGCTTACGTATATCACAAAAAGCCAATAACTTACGATGAGGATATTTTGAGGCATATCCTGGATCTAATTTACTTCCATTATATGTCGTAATTTCACATCCCAATTCTCGTAAACTTTTGCTCATAGGCAGTACCTGACGTGCCCTGCCTTCTATCAACAATACTCGTATTCTTGAATATTCTTTCATTATCACCTTTATTTATCCTCAATCATTACACATTCTCCATATCCTTTCAGTCCCATCGTAGTAAATACAACATGGTTGCACATGTCTGTACCGAGTGGAAATCTCATCACTCCATATTGTACAATCAATGGCCAACAGTCTTTTTCAAGTTTCCACACATTCTCGCATCGTCCATCATGATATTCTTTCATACGACTATAGCGGTCCTTTTCATTTTCTCCTCCTTCAACCCCTGTCGAGAAGAAAGCACGTCCTCCAGCAAACGAAGCACAGCCATGACAAGGACCCTCAAAATCTTGTATAATTTCTATTTTACGTGTCTTTCTGTCCATTCGTACAAAATGCACGGTATCTGAACATGAGCCAGCATCGGTTCCCCAAAGCAGTGCATCTTCTGTGAAGCATATACCAATAGCTCTCCAATCTTGACTGTATTGTCCTACCAACTCCCAAGTTTCACCATCGTCTGCCGAACGATAAAGCCGATTCTCACTTCCATTGTCACCATAGTCACCAGTACCAAGCCATAAGCAGTGCTCATATTTATCCCATTTCACAAAATGAAGGTGACGAATGTCCCCCTCCTCCCATGTTTTCACCACATTGAAAGTCATCCCATTGTCAATGCTTCGCCAAAGGTGGATGTCATGATCACGGTTGGGATTGAGCAAGTATTCTGCAAAAAATATTGTACCCTCAGGAGTGACACATACACCTTGATGCCCAGGTTTGTTACCTTGATATCCAGTCCAGACATTCAATACATTACCATCCTTGTCATATAAGTAAGTCCTTCTTTTTGCCGTGACAAGAATATTGCCGTTTTTCAATGGAAGTAAATGGTGCAGTCCAACTCTAAGCAACTGGCTTGACAACCGATGACAACCAAGCAACCGATCTTTCATACCTCCTACATTAAACACACTGCTTATTCTCTTGCCGCTATAATCAACTGCAAAAAACGTCATACCTTTCGCCACCCAAATTCTGTCAGGTTCTTGGTATAAAGCCTTTGCGTTAATAAGTTTTTTAAATTGTATCATAACAATGCTATATAATAAACAAGTCAATGTATATTGGGGAATATTAATGTCGTTTGTCACAAAGTACTTGAAGCTCATGTTCAAGTTCGTTCATGTAATGCTCTAAAGTGAAATGTTCTTTGAAGTAATGGCGGGCATTACAACCGCAATCTTTGTATTTTTCAGGTTCCTCTATATACGTCCTCATCAGTTCTGCCAATCCCTTATAATCTCCCGCCTGTACACATGCACCACATTTTGCCTCTTTTATAACTTCATTAGCAGCACCATTTATAGATCCGAATATAGGTTTGCCAGTAGTCATATACATCTGAAGCTTACCTGGCATCGTGTTACCCACTTCGTTGTTTCCACGAAGCGTTATCAGTAATGCATCGGCCTTTTTATAGAACGAAGGCATATCATCACGTTTTTGGTTACCATAAAAAACGACATTACGTTCAAGCCCTTTTTCTTTCACCATTTTTTCAAGCGTTTCACGCATACTTCCGTCTCCAACAATATGTACCTTGTAATCCGTTCTATTTCCTAATTCCGCAGCAGCACTGATTATCACGTCTATTCGTTGACCTTTACCAAGATTTCCTGCAAACATAAAATCAGCACAGCCATTCTCTACTTCTTTTAGCAAGTTCATTTCCAACATTGTGTCACCTGCATGTTGCGGTAAATATCCCATCCTTTCACGCTCCACTCCATTCACCCTTTCTATATAGTCAATAAACGGACGGCTAGTCACCAGTATACGGTCGGCACTCTGATAAAGCTTTTGGCTCATTCTTGTCACAGGGAGCATCAATGGATTTTTCTCACTTTTCAATATTGATTCTGCCGACACGGGCCAAAGATCTAACGTATAGAACAATATTGGCGTTCCGTAGAGTTTTTTGTACTCCATCGCTGCATACATACTTGTAATAGGGCTTAACTGATAGCAAAATACAACATCAAAATCTGATGGTAGCATATAAACTTCTTTTTTACTATTACAAGCAAAAGTAAAATAGTTCATTACAAGCCTCAAAGGATTCCTGCCTCTTAGAACCTGATTTACGTGAATTACACACACACCTGTTTGTTCAAAGTATTCTTTCTCTTTTATTTCTGTACTCTTCTTATCATCAAACCCCTTAAAGAGCACCCCCTTCGGGTAGTTCGGCAATCCGCAAAGCACTGTAACCTCATGCCCACGTTTTACCAACTTTGGTGCAATGTCATTTATCTGAAACTGTTCAGGATAATAGTACTGCGAAACGATTAATATTTTCATATTATTTGATTTAGGGTAACCATGCTATATATTATTCATCCAAAGACCATTTATCACCTTATATATAGTATAAAACATCCATATTGATAACAACTATGTTTATAAGATAGACAATGTCTGATCTATGTTTTTATTAATTTTCATTTTAGAAATGTTGTGGAAGTTTTTTTGCTACTTCTTCCAAAAAACTTATTGTGCTATCAAAATGTGCTTTGTAATCCCTATACAATTTTAAGCGTTCTTTCATCTTCTCCGACAATTCATTCTGAAGTTCTGGATTTTGAATGATTGTTGCTAACTTGTTGGCGGCGTCTTCAGCATCTGTAGGTCTAAAGAGCAGACCTGCATCCTTGATTACCTCACTATTAAATGGGAAATCACTTGCTACAATCTTCAAATCAAAGTACATAGCCTCTAAGATACTAGCAGAGAACACCTCAAGTAATGTCGGCAAGAACATCATTTGAGAATGTCGATACATATTAGCCAACTCAATTTGAGACATGCGTCCATGGTTTATGAGTCGATTCTGAAATCCATAATCTTTTAATCTCTGCAATATGAGTTTTAGTATGGAAGTCCCCTCTGGAATAGTTACATGGAAGCGTACATTCTCTATTCCGTGTTTGTCTCTCAAACACTTCAGTACATCAGGAATTATATCCAAATTTTTATGTGGGTATGGCACTGTCACACTTACCACATTCACCCACTCTGAATCTGCAACAGAAGAGTTATCTCCCCCTACGTAAACCGCTGGAAGTACATTGCTTATGACTCTTACATTCGTTTCTGGCACTCCTGCAATCTTAGCTATACATATTGCCGTATATTTTGCCTGAGTAACAAAATAATGGCATTTACGAATTAAATGTTTCTGTATAGTACAATAAATCATATTACGTAACTTACCTTTGACATCAAGAGTACGGTTTGCATACTTATTAGGATGTACAACCCATGGATTCGTAATTCGCATAACCTCCTTGCACCCAAGACTAAAATAAGATGGGGCAACAATTGAGTAGGCAACATCTGGATCTATTTTTCTTACTAATGTTTTAATAGTCTTACGCGCCTTTATATATGTATGTTTGAAATCTGGTTGTGCAGGGAATACATATACATGATTTGACTCTGTTAGACTAAGAGCTACTGCCAAATCCATAGAGATGAGAAAATAATATTCATTATTATGATAGTTGTCCTGCAATGCTGTTCCAACAAAATTCAAAGCTATTTGGAACCCCCCTCCTGCATTTTTTTTTGCACCAATCGCATTAATTAAAATTTTCATCTTTCTATAAGCTCTATATAACTATTTATAAATTTTTCTTTCTGGAAAAGATTTTCTGCTATCTCACGGCTTCTCTTTCCCATCTGTGATTTAAGTTTTATCGGAAGATAATAGAACTTTTCCACTGCTTCCACCATCTGTTCAACACTAGTTGGATCAAACAAATATCCATTTTCTCCATCATGAACCATCACTTTGTTATCGCTAACATCACTCACTAACAAAGGTTTACCAACACATATTGCCTCTGATATTGAATTTGAAAAACCTTCTTTCAAGGATGGCAAACAAATTGCGTCATACATACCTATTACGGCTGAAACATCTTTAACATGATTATGGAGTATGAACATATCCTTTATTTCATATTGATCAATAATAGAACGAAGAGACTGAAGATACTTAACATTTGCTTCTCCTTTAGGAATAAGATTGCCAAACCATGAAAATATTATGTTTTGACCTATTCGTGACTTAAGTATTTTAACGACTTCTGCAAAACGAATACAGTTCTTCTGAGCGACCAAACGGCTAAATATAGCAATTGACACAATATTATTATCAACTATCGCTTGTCTTGTTGGCTTATATAAATTTATATCTGTATAATTAGTTATCGTAATAACCTTCTTTTCCCACTGAGGTTTCTTTTTTAGAATATAATCTCGTTGAGAATAGCTATTAGGAACTACAAAATCTGCTCTTTTATATAAATAGAACATAAGCAATTTTTCGTAAATGCTAGGTTTATCATTAGTTACGTTGCGTTCACCTGCAATTACTTTTATTTTCCTTCTTAGCATTAGAGGTATCAAGGCAAAGAAATTATCCCTTTGACCAAAACTGATTACCACATCAGTTTTCACAAAAAGGAAGTACCCCAATATCATTAACGTTTTTAATATCCGATTCTTCTTATATGCCAGTCTTTTTCTGTCAATTCCTTCAAGCAACTGATAATGATCATCTGCGTCTGAATAGTTTACCATCGTAACATCATACCCCTTTTCTTTCAAAAATTTTGCAAGTATGCATAACTGATGTTCTGCCCCTCCACTGGAAAGCGATGCTATAAATAACGTTATCCTTTTCATCTTAAGTTTTTTCTTCCGAAATAGTACAGTCCAATAAGAAAGAGAATTTGACTCATACGATATAAGAAAAATCTCTGAAACGTATTAATCAAAATATAAAAGATTACAGAAAGAAGAATTAGAAATACAAAAGACCTATATTGATACAACCATCGAATCGATAAACGTACCATGATTCCAAAAACAAATGGTATCAATAGAACCCCCAATATTCCAAAATCTAAATAATAATACAGACAAGAAGTATATAATGCATTCCATCTCCATTCTGTACCCACATCTATGTAGTTTTCATGAAGGTATGTGCCTATTTTATTGATAGCTCTTTCTGGCAAAACACCAGTGCCACTAATTTTTTTTAAAACAACTTGAACCATGAACAACATCTCGTCAATAGAAGCAAATGTCATTGTGCCGTATTGATAACCACCACATTCTTCCAACATATTGGAATTTAAAGCATAGTCAAAAGCCACCACTGGACCTCCTAGATATGAGACAATGTGACTATTTGTCTCTTCTAGGCCTTCTCTTAGACCAAAATCAGAACTTCTCATATTTGAACGATTACCAGTAATTACACCCATTGCCAAATATGTTAAAACGATAAGAACCGTAAATATTATATAGTTTTTTGTTTTGTTTGAAGAAGTAAGTTTTCCCCCACAAATTGTAAAGAATACAAGAATTAATAAAATATTTACTATTTCATTTCTTCCAGCAGATAACAAACTATACATTATTATATATAAACCTGAGATAAACCAAATCCAATTGCGTTTATAAAATGACAAATAACCGAATATCGCTAGGATAAATCCTTGAAATGAAATAAGGAAATAGGTATTCATGAATGAAAAACCTTCTCCTAACAATTCACCTGAATAAAAATCATTTCGCACATCAACCAAAGCATTAGCCAGCATAACACTTTGATAAAAATGTACAAACATTATCCCCACATACACGAATGCTCCCCCTAAAATTAGCTTGAATATTTTTGATGATATTATTTCATCGACATTCTCATCCCAAACCAGATGCAAAGATTGTATACTACAAGAAATATATCTAACTTTGACGATATTAAAGCCAATTATAAAAGTGAAAATATGCCCCAATAGCAGCATTATAGTAGAAACCCTAGGTTGATGCAAACCATAAACTCCAGACAAAGATAATGCTAACGCAAGAAACCAAACAAGCAAATAAAGAATCAATACACTTTTCGAAATTCTATCCATACTGCTCCGCACATAAAATAGAATAACACTTATTGCTAGAGTTATAATTATATACATATATTATTTTGTGATTTTTTTAGAGACTATGGAGTAAAGGTAATTTCTTTCTTGTTTAGTGAGACCAACTAATAAAATCAGGATGCATAAATATAAGATAGACAATACTATGGCCACAAACTGAGGAATAAGCAACTTCAGAAAAAAACAAGGACAGAATAATCCTACTACCAAAAACGATGGAATATACGATTTTTTCCACAAATAAGCATTATCATAGTTAAGCGTCTTATTGAGTACCCACTGATTTGCAAAGAATACTAGTACTGTAAAAAATATGTAAGCATAAAGCAAAGAATAGGCAGGTGCTCCAATCTTTAAAACAATAAAGGCCGCTACAATCGCACACATTTTTAATGTGCTAGATGCGATCTGAAACATTTTTATACGGCCACTAGCAAAGATTATATTTTTAATTCCCGAATTTAAAGAATCTATTAAGGCGTCCACAATTACAAGAATAGTAAACATAGCTGCATAATCGGGAACCTGACCTAACCATAGTTGTAATATCCACTCTGTTCCAACAAGAAAAGGGGATGAGACTAAAAACATTGTCAAGAAAGTAAGTTTTGTCGAGAGAACCAAAAGATAATTACTTCTATCTTTATCACCAGCTGCATACGATTTGGTTATTTGAGGAGCAATTGGTTGAGCCACATTTTGTGCAAAGTTTACAATTATACCATTAATAGCATTAGCGATACCTAAGGCCGTATTCATTACCGTACTAAAAAAAGCATTCACCAATATTGCGGCTCCTTGAGCTTTACCAACATAAGCAATAGCTCCATAAGTCACCCAAGCTGAAAATATAATAATTTCTTTATAACACTTTTTGTCACGAATAAATGTAATATGTGATATCTCATGATAGTTTTTACGACAGTAAATAATATATACTACAACTGGATAAGCTGTAAATATTGCAATTGACAACGAGTATATCATCAGCTTATTCTCAAAATAAGAGACTATCAAATATGCCACAACTAACTTTAAAATATGAGAAATTATATCTGGTACACAAAATACAATAAATTTCTCTTTTGCACTCAGTAATCCGTTATATGGTACACCAATAAAAGTTACCGCTGAGGCTATAATGGTAAAACGAAATACCATAAGGGCATTTGTAATATCGCCAGCATAATTCAGATAATGATAGATATACCATTCACCAATCGGCAAAGCAAAAAGAATTGTACAAAAAGAAATAACAATATGTATAATCAAACATACATTAAATTGCTTATTAGCTTCCCCTACATCTCGCTTTCCAATTGCGACAGCTATAAAACGATTGGATGTTGATACCATAATCGTATTGATAATCGCAATAAAAGAAATAATACTACCTATAACTGAAAAAAGGCCATAGTCTACGACCCCAAGAGCTTCAAGAGCAAATCTTGTCGTAAAAAGTCCGCAAATGGCTGTCACAAGCAGGCGGATATAGAGGGCTAAAGTATTAACTGCTAAACTTTTATTTGTATTTTCTTGCATATTCTATGCCCATTTTTGCACTAAGGATTTAAACACCCTATCAAGCCTCAAACGAATAAGTATATAGCCAATTTTCATACGAAAGTTAATCTTTGGAGATTTAAGATATTCTTTATCTGCCTCAGGAAAAGTACCCTTCCAAATTTGATAATATTTTTGTTCTTCAAGTATTGGAAGAAGATTCTTTCTTGACAAAATTTTCCATCTTAATACACTATCTTTATATTTTTCATATACACCTTGTCTAATTAGAAAATTCGTTTTAAATTTAACATTTGTCTTTTCTTGAGATAACCTATTTAGACAAGCTTCAGGGGTAATAACTCCACATATTGAAGTTGGATTGATAAAATAATTATAAAGAGGCTTTGCAACATGAATACGCTTATTTGCAAAAAAAGATAATTGTACCATAAGAGCTCCATCTTCACCTTTATTTGCCGTTGGGAACTCTATATCATAGTCCGTATAAAGTCTTGTCCTAACCAACTTGTTCCATACAGGTCCTTGCATTAATTCAGGTTGTACCTTCGTTGAAATTGTTTTTTTTGATTTTCCGTCACTTCGATAATAATCACACCATACAATATCAGCATTTGCAGATATCGCTTCTTGGTACAAATACTCATACATATTCCTTTCAACCCAATCATCACTATCACAATGAGCAACATACTCACCATGAACAAACTTAAGACCTGTCTTTCGAGCAGACGCAAGCCCCTTATTTCTCTCGTGTCTAATAATAAATACATTATCCTTTCGTTGAGGATATTTTGCTATGATACCTTGTAATATTTGGACAGATTTATCCATTGTACAATCATCTACGAATATATATTCAATGTCATCCAATGTCTGTTCAAACAAACTAATAGCACACCTTTCAATAAAGAGTTCTACTCCATAAATTGGAATAATAATTGAGACTTTTTTGACTTTAATCGTATTGTCAACTATTTTATACATTTTTATTATAGAATTACATAACCTCAAATGCTTACGCTACAATAGTCTGTATTAGAACTACTCTGCGGCACCCCACAAATGGGACTAGAAAACACTCGAAAAATATCAACACTATTAAATTCACTAATCTTATTAATATTTTAAATATTAGTATATATAAGTTATCCAGCCTTGAATTAAACAAGATAGAAACCAAACCGCTTATCTAACCCAAAGAGGCTGTTCCGAATATTTCCTCTGAACAAGCTGATTTACGGCTCTTCTAAACTTCATTCTATGATATTCGTACCGTAGCGTAACTTTTTAAAGTTAACAAACTATTGATGAATAGAATATAGAGATAATTTTTTTTGTTTCAATTTCGCTATTAAATTCACGTAACGCAACTTTAGCACCATTTTCCCCAATAATAGCTGCGTCTTTAGGGTGCGTAAGCGCCCATATTAGTTTGCTTGAGAAATCATCTGGATTACATTGTTCTGACAATAAAGCTGAAACTCCATCTTTAAGGAATCTTGGAATATCACCAACTTTTGTAACAACTACAGGATTTTTAGTTAACAAGTACTCACCAAGTTTTGTAGGGAAACCGCATTTTGCTTGAAGTGAATCGGGACGATCTAATGCGAGTACTTCTGAATTTTTCAGTAGTTGGGGCATTTTATGTGCAGAAACGACACCTGTAAAAACAATTCTATCTTTTAGTTTTAGTTGGTCAATAAGCGCTATATTATTTGATTGATCATTCTTCGAAGGAGTTTTTCCTATTATGTATAGTTTTACATCTTCTATTACACCAGCAACAATTCCAAAAGCTTTTATTAACTCGTCAACCCCATCTTTATTGTTTGATGCTGTTCCACAATATGCGATGTAACGTTCCTCTACGACCTGTTTTTTAACATTTGCAAATCTTTTCACATCAACTGTCATGTTTATGATATGTACCTTCTCTGATTTAACTCCGATACTTACAAAATATTCCTTTAAAGAAGTTGATATAACAAACAGACCATCTAATTTTTTATATATTGCTATACTTGATTCTTTTGTAATATAAAAAGGCCAAGACTCTTTAGCAGTAACATCTGGATGTTCTGTTCTTTCAGCAAAATAACGAACACCATCTTGACCCAATAAATGCTTCATTATAGCATTAACTCCATAAGTATATACAATATCTCCGCTCTTAAATATTCTTCTGATTTTATATAACGAAATGAAGAATATTAATAACTTTGATAACTTATTTTTATGAGTATAATACCTCCAACAATATTCAATCTTGATATTCTTATATTTTCTATTAATAACCTCCATTTGCTTTCCTGGAAGTAAATAATAAACAGTTACGGCTACACCTTCGTTTTCAAATGTTTCCAAATAGCTCAATATTCTATTAGTTGGAGCTGTATTTGGAATATAGTTTTTTAAAATAAAATATATCATACTTTCTTTATGGTATTTTTCCCTTTTGAACTTTATTGGAAAGCATATGTTTTTTGCACTATCCCAATAATAGAATATTCCATAACAAGCTTCATCTAACACAGTTCTATATTCAGCAGAAATTTTATCATAATCGGTTATCACAAATAATTTGTTAGCTTCTATATCAGAAGTCAAATCCATTACGCAAGTTTTCAAGTTAACAATAATTAACCTGAAAGATAAATCTTTCACCACCTAGGACTACACCATCCCAAAATAATTTTATGAATGGATGGTATTAAAAAGCCCAAAAGAGTCCTGCATAGTATATATTTGCAATGACATACCTTTCCTTAGTCTTTCTAAGTATGGAAAAACGGCAAGAATCAAAAATGAACTTTGACCTCTAAAAAGGATGTTTTTTCAAACAAAAGAATTATAATTTAATCTGTTGGTAAGTCGTAATGGTATGGTCGTGTAACTCGTACCATTATACAATTTATACCATTAAAACTTGCGCCACACCATCTTATTCACGATGCCCACATAGCTCTGAACAATTTTCACAACCTTGGTACTGACATTCTCATCTACATAATCGGGAACAGGAGTACCATGCTGACCGTCTTTACAAAGTTCTACCGCTGTATCAACTGCCTGTAAGAGACTCTTTTCGTCAATACCAGCAATAATGAAGTCTCCTTTGTCAATAGCCTCAGGACGTTCAGTTGAAGTTCGAATGCAGATAGCAGGAAATGGGTATCCTACACTTGTGAAGAATGATGATTCTTCTGGAAGAGTCCCACTATCGCTTACCACTGCAAAAGCATTCATTTGAAGACAATTGTAATCATGGAAACCCAAAGGCTCGTGTTGAATAACCCGCTCGTCAAGTTTAAAGCCACTAGCAGTAAGGCGGTTACGTGAGCGAGGATGACAACTGTAAAGAATTGGCATATCGTACTTCTCTGCCATTTTATTGATAGCAGAAAAGAGAGACATAAAATTCTTCTCTGTATCAATATTTTCCTCTCTATGCGCTGAGAGCAAAATGTATTTGCCTTTCTCCAAACCAAGTCTTTGGTGAACATCACTAGCCTCTATCTCAGCAAAGTTGTTGTGAAGAACCTCCGCCATTGGAGAACCTGTAACGTAAGTGCGTTCCTTTGGGAGTCCACAATCCGCCAAATATCTTCTAGCGTGTTCAGAGTATGCCATATTTACATCGCTAATTATATCAACAATACGACGGTTTGTCTCTTCGGGAAGACACTCATCTTTACAACGGTTTCCAGCCTCCATGTGGAAGATAGGAATGTGCAAACGCTTGGCTCCTATAACACTGAGACACGAATTAGTATCGCCTAGCACAAGCACGCCATCCGGCTTTGTCTGCGCAAAAAATTTATAGGAACAGTTGATGATATTGCCACAAGTGGCTCCCAAATCATCGCCTACAGCATCCATATATACTTCAGGCTCTGCCAACTTCAAATCTTTAAAGAATATGCCGTTGAGGTTGTAGTCGTAATTCTGACCAGTATGGGCAAGAATAACATCAAAATACTGACGACATTTGGTGATAACAGCTGCCAAACGGATAATCTCGGGACGAGTACCCACTACGATGATAAGCTTCAACTTACCATTGTTCTTGAACTTTATATCTGAATAATCTAATTTGGGTTGTTTTTCCATGATCATTTTTTCACTTTATCAAAGTATGTATCCGGTTTATCCGGGTTGAATATCTCATTGCAGTACATAACTGTCACCAGATCTTCTGTATCGGAGAGATTGATGATGTTATGGGTATATCCGGGAAGCATGATAACAGACTGTATTTTGTCACCACTTACCTCGTAGTTCAACACTTCGTCTGTTCCTTCCTTGCGGAGTTGAATGAGCCCATGACCGCTGACAACGATAAATTGTTCCCATTTGGTATTGTGCCAATGTTCACCCTTAGTAATACCCGGTCTGGAGATATTTATACTTACCTGGCCACAGTTCAAGGTATGTACAAGTTCTGTAAATGAGCCACGCTGATCTATATTCATCTTCAGATCAAAAATTGCCTTTTCTTTGGGCAAATAACTCAGATAAGTGCTATACAATCTCTTGGCAAACGAGTCTGCCGGGATTTCAGGGATCATCAGCGTCTTTGGCATTTCTGCAAACTGATGCAGCAAATCAACTATTTCGCCTAATGTAACCTTATGGGTAACCGGACAATAACAGTATCTGCCATCCACCAATGGATGTACGTCAAGACCTTCAAATTCGCAACGATGTTCCTCGCCTTTCAAGGCATGAATCATCTCGTCTACGAGATCGTCAATATAAAGCAACTCCAGTTCTACACTTGAATCACTGACTTGTATAGGAAGATCGTTAGCGATATTGTTGCAGAATGTAGCAACAGCACTGTTGTAGTTGGGACGACACCATTTGCCGTAAAGATTCGGAAAACGATAAACCAGCACTTTGGCTCCCGTATCTTTACCGTACTGTAGAAATAAATCTTCACCAGCCTTTTTGCTGCGACCGTATTCACTGTTACCGAAACGACCAGCTAGCGAAGCTTGTGCACTGGAAGAGAGCATGACAGGACAAGTATTATGATGTTTCTTCAGTGTATCAAGCAATGTGCTTGCAAAACCGAAATTGCCTTTCATGAACTCGACATTCTCTTTGGGACGGTTCACTCCAGCAAGGTTGAACACAAAGTCGGCTTTCTGACACCAGACATCTAATTGTTCGGAAGTGGAATCGATATCGTATTCAAAGACTTCATCAATCTTCAGATCGCCATAGCAACGAGCCTTTCCGTTTTTGATATTATTAAGTTGGGCACAAAGATTTCTACCAACAAAACCTTTGGCACCGGTAACTAAAATATTCATAACTCTATTATTGTACAAAATTACCCTCGCCACTCAATTCCTTTTTGATGTAATCAAGAGCGGCTATTTTAGCCTTGGTCTCTTCTACGTTCAATATATAAGTATTATTAGAATTGAACTCCGTAAGTGTGTTACGTTCCGTTTCACCTTCTTTGAAGAACTTATCATAATTCAAGCCACGATTATCAGCAGGCACACGATAGAAATTACCCATATCTTCAGCCTTGGCACATTCTTCATTGGTGAGTAATGTCTCATACATCTTCTCACCATGACGGATACCGATAACCTTGATGTCTTCTTTCTTACCACCAAATAATTCACAAACAGCCTCTGCCTGAGTCCGGATGGTGCAAGCCGGAGCTTTTTGAACAAGGATATCACCATTCTGTCCATGTTCAAAAGCGAAGAGTACAAGGTCTACCGCCTCTTCCAACGACATGATAAAGCGGGTCATCGTAGGTTCAGTCAAAGTTACAGGATTGCCATTGCGGATTTGCTCTATCCACAGAGGAATTACAGAACCACGAGAACACATCACATTGCCATAACGCGTACAGCAAATCTTGGTCTTACCAGAGTAGCGGCTCTTAGCTACTGCAATCTTCTCCTCAACAGCTTTGGTGATACCCATAGCATTGATAGGATAGGCAGCCTTATCCGTAGATAGACATATCACAGCACCGACGCCAGCCTCGATAGCAGCTGTCAAAACGTTATCAGTACCGATTACATTGGTTTTCACAGCTTCCATGGGGAAGAACTCACAACTTGGAACCTGCTTCAAAGCCGCAGCATGAAAAATATAGTCAACACCAGGCATTGCGTTCTTACATGACTGCAAATTACGTACATCGCCAATAAAAAACTTGATTTTGTGTGCCACATCAGGATACTTTACCTGATACTCATGACGCATATCATCCTGCTTCTTCTCATCTCGTGAAAAAATACGGATTTCGCCGATGTCGGTACGGAGGAAACGATTCAACACTGCATTGCCGAAGGAACCTGTTCCACCAGTAATCATAAGGGTTTTACCTGCAAAAATGCTCATAATGATTTTATCTTTTTATTTTTATATAATCGATTTATGGATGTTTTTTAAATGTGCCATAATACTTAGCATACCACCCCGCAAACTTTCTCAATCCCTCACGTAGTGATGTTGACGGTTTAAATCCAAAATCTTGTTCCAAAGGGGTCGTATCAGCATATGTCACAGGCACATCCCCAGGTTGCATCGGTACTAATTCTTTGTGGGATTCAAAGTCATAGTCGTTGGGAAGTATACCTGCACGAATAAGTTCATCCTGAAGGATGGTTACAAAGTCTAAAAGATTTTCTGGAGAGTTATTGCCGATATTATATACCTTATAAGGAGGAATGGGCAAACCATCATCGCCATTTTTCTTCTCAGGAGCATGCTGCATGATACGGACGACACCCTCTACGATATCATCAACGTAGGTGAAGTCGCGTTTGCAGTTACCGTAATTGAATATCTGGATGGTCTTACCCTCACGAAGTTTGTTGGTAAAGCCAAAATATGCCATATCAGGACGACCGCAAGGACCATAGACAGTAAAGAAACGGAGACCGGTTGATGAGATGTTATAGAGCTTAGAGTAAGCATGTGCCATTAACTCATTGCTCTTTTTAGTAGCAGCGTAAAGTGATACAGGATTGTCAACCTTATCATCGGTACTATAAGGCACTTTCTTATTGTTTCCATATACACTACTGGAAGAAGCATATACTAAGTGCTCCACACCATAATGACGACAGGCTTCAAGGATGTTATAAAATCCAATAAGGTTACTTTCAATATAAGCATCGGGGTTAGTAATACTATAACGTACCCCAGCTTGGGCAGCAAGGTTCACTACTATCTGAGGATGGTAGTTAGTGAAAATAGACTCTACAATTTCCTTTTTAGCAATACTATCTTTAATGAAAACAAATCTGTCACCGTAAGCAGACAATTCTTGTAAGCGTTCATACTTTAAACGTACGTCATAGTATTCGGTAATACTATCAATACCGATGACTTTCACGCTATCAAACTCATTCAGCAAACGTTTCACCAAATTGGCTCCGATAAAACCGGCTGCCCCCGTCACCAAAACCACTTTGTTCTCTAAACTAACATTGTATGTTACCATAAAGTTAATCTCTTTGGAAAATGTCACGAGTATATACCTTCTCTTTCACATCATCCAGACAAGCATCGTAACGGTTGGCAATTATGGCCTGACTTATTTCCTTAAACTCGACCAGATTATTGATCACTTGACTCCCAAAGAAAGTTTCACCATCTTGCATAGTGGGCTCAAAAATCACAATAGTAGCACCCTTCGCCTTGATACGCTTCATAATCCCTTGAATGGCACTTTGACGGAA
>OIFE01000480.1_pt1 | contig 31529 bp, 35 predicted proteins | sample 1581921 | NCBI WGS metagenome assembly OIFE01 (sample SAMN04414075, study PRJEB24778) | human gut metagenome | material: faecal | host: Homo sapiens | reverse complement strand
AGCATTAGCCTTCCAAGCTGAGGGTCGCGGGTTTGAGCCCCGTCTTCCGCTCTTCAAAGAGAATCTGAGAAATTAGATTCTCTTTTTTTGTATAACTTTAAACCTCTAAGAACATGGAAGATTCTCCAACGCAATCACACGTACTGCAATTGGCACACCCCCCTATCCCAATTGTCCGCATCGGAATCATAGGATTGGGGAATCGAGGGCTACTCACCCTGCAACGTTATCTGCAAATAGAAGGAACCGAAATCAAAGCTCTCAGCGAAATCAGGGAAGGTAACTTGAACAAAGCCCAACTCATACTCAAAGAAGCAAAGCACCCCGAAGCCACGGGATATACCGGACCAGGCGGCTGGCGAAAGATGTGTGAATGCAACGATCTGGATTTAATTTTTATCTGTACAGACTGGCTCACTCACACCCAAATGGCAACCTATGCAATGGAATGCGGCAAACATGTAGCTATCGAAGTTCCTGCCGCCATGAATATAGCCGAATGCTGGCAACTGGTCGATACAGCAGAAAAGACAAGACGCCACTGTATCATGCTGGAAAATTGCTGTTATGACCCTTTTGCCCTGACTACTCTCGAAATGGCACGTCAAGGTGTACTCGGAGAAATAATGCATGTAGAAGGAGCATATATTCACGATCTCCGTTCCATGTATTTTGCCGAAGAGAGCGAAGGCGGTTACCACAATCACTGGGGCAAAAGATACAGTATCGAACATACAGGCAATCCCTACCCCACCCACGGACTAGGGCCTGCCTGTCAAATCCTCGACATCCACCGCAATGACAGGATGGAATATCTCGTATCCATGTCCACCCATCAGGCCGGCATGAGCGAGTATGCGCGGAAAAGATTCGGAGAGAACTCACCGGAAGCCCGTCAAAAGTATAAACTGGGAGATGTCAACACCACGCTTATCCATACCGCCAAAGGGAAAACGATCATGCTTCAGTATAATGTTTCGACTCCCCGCCCTTACAGTCGCCTGCAAACAGTATGCGGCACACTCGGCTTTGCACAAAAATATCCGGTACCATGCATTGCCCTGGATTCTCATGGAGATACTCCGCTTGAAGGCGAAGCACTTGAACAAGTATTAACTCTCTATAAACACCCTTTTAGCGCCACCATCGGCGAGGAAGCACATCGTAAAGGATTACCGAACGAAATGAACTATGTAATGGATTATCGGTTAATATATTGCCTGCGCAACGGACTGCCCCTTGACATGGACGTTTATGATGCAGCCGAATGGTCGTGTATCACCGAATTAAGCGAGAAGTCGGTATTGAACGGAAGTATTCCTGTAGAAATACCGGATTTCACCAGAGGTGTCTGGGAAAAACACAAACATTAGATTTTACCTATTTACCCCAATTAAACTATAAAAACACATGAGAACATTCCTATCATTAAAGACATGCTTACTATCTGCACTTTTACTTTGTGCAAACAGCATTTCGGCAAGCAAGATTATTTCCGTATCCGATTTCGGTTTGAAACCCGACAGCCGTATCAACGCAGTGCCATTTATACAAAAGGCAATCGATGCTTGCAAGCAATATCCAGGTTCCACACTTGTCTTTCCAAAAGGAAGATATGACTTCTGGGCACAACATGCTATCGAAAAAGATTATCACGAAACGAACACCTACGATGTTAATCCCAAAATTCTCGCCGTGCTATTGGAGCAGATCAATGATCTGACGATTGACGGTAATGGTTCTGAGTTTATTATGCATGGCCGGATGCAGCCATTCACTTTGGATCATTGCCGGAACATTACCTTAAAGAACTTCTCCGTCGATTGGGAAATCCCATTAACTGCGCAAGGTATTGTCACTCAATCTACCTCCGGATACCTTGAGATCGAAATCGACTCCCACCAATATCCTTATATCATAGAAAACAAACGACTGACTTTTGTCGGTGAAGGATGGAAAAGCAGTCTTTGGGCGATCATGCAGTTTGATCCCGACACCCATCTCGTCCTGCCAAATACAGGTGACAACTTAGGCTGGCGCTCATACGATGCAACAGAAGTAAAACCTGGATTAATACGCTTATCCGATCCTAAAAAGGAGGCTGATAAATTCTTCCCTGCGCCGGGTACGGTCCTTGTGTTACGACACAGCACCAGAGACCACGCCGGTATCTTCATTTACCACAGCATGGACACAAAACTAGAAAACGTAAAACTATTCCATACCTGCGGACTGGGAATTCTGTCACAGTATAGCAAGAATATATCTTTCAATGATGTACATATCATCCCTAACACTTCCAAGAAACGTGTGCTGAGCGGACATGACGACGGTTTCCACTTCATGGGATGCAGCGGATTACTCAAGATTGAGAACTGCAGTTGGGCAGGATTGATGGATGATCCTATTAACATCCATGGAACATGTTCCCGTATTATGGAAGTTCTTTCTCCTACCCGTATCAAATGCAAATTCATGCAGGACATGAGTGAAGGGATGGAATGGGGACGTCCGGACGAAACAATCGGATTTATAGAGCATAAAACCATGCGTACCGTAGCTACTGGTAAAATGAATAAATTTGAAGCACTAAATAAAGCTGAATTTATCATCGAATTATCAGCACCACTTCCAGCCGGAGTGGAAGCCGGATATGTAATAGAGAATCTGACCTGCACACCTGATGCAGAAATACGCAACTGCCATTTCGGAAGTTGCCGGGCACGTGGTCTGCTTGTATCTACTCCCGGCAAGGTTATTATTGAGAACAATGTATTCGAATCCAGCGGCTCTGCCATTCTGATTGCCGGAGACGCAAATGCATGGTACGAGTCAGGAGCTGTCAGAGACGTGCTGATACGTAACAATGATTTCCGTTATCCTTGCAATTCTTCGATTTATCAGTTCTGTGAAGCCGTGATCAGCATTGATCCGGAAATTCCGACATCGGAACAGAAGTACCCCTATCATCGCAATATCCGCATTGTGGATAATACCTTCCACCTATTTGATTATCCGATTCTCTTCGCACGGTCGGTAGACGGACTCACCTTCTCCTCCAATACACTCATACGTGATACGACTTACCAGCCTTATCACTATCGTAAAGAAGGTATTACGCTGGAAGCATGTAAATCTGTGGTTATTTCAAACAATAAGATTGAAGGGGATGTATTAGGACGTACTGTTAAAATTGAAAATATGAAACCTTCGGATGTCAAGATTAGCAAGAACCCTTTCTTTAAACTGAAAAAATAAAAAACACCATATAGGCAATTAAACGTATTCAGGCTCAAGCATGAGCATGAATACGTTTGAGTCTTTATCCCATAAATACAACAAATAAAGGAAGGTTCTCTTTGATGAACTTCAATGCTAAGGTAATCTGCCGTTCTATTGCTTTTTCACTGACTGCACAACGTTCCGCGATTTCCCGATTAGATAGATGCTCTTCGCGGCTCATTCTAAAGATCTGCTGCCGTCTGGCCGGAAGTTGCGAAATCAATTTATCAATATAGTTCTTCAAATCAGCAGCATCCAATTCCTCTTCTATATCATAAGAATTTTCAAGTCCTTTCAGAACTGTCATTTTAAAATTCAGCTCATTAAAATGTCTACGCGAATAATTGAATATAATATTACGGGTAATCATAAAAAGCAACCCATCAAAATTCTTGGTAATATCAAGAAACTCTTTGGACTCCCAAACTTTCACAAAAACATCCTGAACTACTTCTGAAATCACGGAAGATGAAGTGACATAAAGTCGTGCAAAGTTATAAACCTTCAGCCAATAAAGGTCATACAGCAAAGAAAATGCAGCCGCATCTCCCGCTTTTACCTTTTCCAGAATTATTGTCTCCTCCATCTCTTTTCAATTGTGTTACAAAAATAAAGAAATAACCATTAACCACAACATTTTTTTTGATTTTTATCCACAAAAAATCGGCATAAGACGCAAAGAAAAGCAAAGTTCTACTTGAATAATTGGAGGTCAGTATTTTATATGCAGGGCGGATTGAAACAAGCTTTGGCATAAAACGCTTGAAAATACCCCTTTCGGACAAAGTTCGGCTACTAAGCAGCTACCAGTCCTAAAGAGGATATATGGGATATAACAAGTTCTGTTTCATAACTATGCGTTGTTTTGCATAACTCTTGGTAACAAATAATTAACTACCTTTAGAAACGAAAATTTTAGAGTTATGAAAACAAAGAGAAGTACGTTTGCAACCTCGTTCTACATCAAGAGATCGGCAGTGAGAAACCGGGACGGAAAAGCCCCCATCATGGTGAAGATCTCCATTGATGGGGATGACAAAGTATTGGGAACCAAACTATTCGTTACGCCGGATTTATGGGAGAATGGTAAGGCAAAAGGCAAGTCTGCCGAGGCGACAGAGATAAACGGGCAGCTCAAAGAAGTCAGTGCCCGGCTTACCAACCACTATCACCGCATCCTCCGGGAAGAGGATTTTGTCACCGCCGAAAAGCTGCGTAACGCCTTTCTGGGTATCGGTGTGATGGAAAACTGTATCCTGAAAGATTTCGAGAACATGAACCGGGAATTTGAGGCGATGGTGGAGAAAGGACAGCGTGCCAAATCCACTTACAACAAGTACTTGGCCGTGTACAACCATTTTGCCACCTTCCTTTGGGAGAAGAAGAAACGAACCGATATGGCTTACAAGGAACTGACAAAGGAGATTATCACCGATTTCGACAAGTACCTGCGCGTGGAAAAGGGATTGAGTGACAACACTCTTTGGATATACACCATGCCACTGCTCAGCCTGACAGACAAGGCATGGCGGCGTGGTATCGTCCGTTCCGACCCTTTCGGCGAGTACAGCCTTGAAATGCAGGAGACAGACCGGGGCTACCTCACGGAAGAGGAACTGCGCACCCTGGCTAACGCCGTGTTCGTGAAAAAACAGACCAACCTCGTACGTGACATGTTCCTCTTCGGGTGCTTCACCGGACTTAGCTACATTGATATAAAGACACTCACCCATGACAAGATCCAGCGCATGGACTTCGACGGCGAGGATTGGATCATAACCCGACGCACCAAGACCCGTGTGTCGAGCAACGTTCCCCTTATGGAAATAGCCAAGGAACTGATAGAAAGGTACAAGGGACTTGCCGGAGGCGATTTCGTATTTCCCATGCCCTCTAACGGTACATGCAACAAGCACCTCAAACAGATTGCCAAAGCCTGCGGCATCAGCAAGGAGATCGGATTCCACCTGAGCAGGCACACCTTCGCCACGACCGTCTATCTCTGCAACGGCGGCACGATAGAGGCGCTCTCCAAGATACTCGGTCACAAGCACATCAGCACCACGCAGATCTACGCTGAAGTAACCAACAAGATGGTAAGTTCAGATTTCCGTGCAATCTCCGGCAACCTCGCCGCCATGCAGCGGAGCGTACTGGAGAAAAGGGACAGGAAGCAAGGTAGGAAAAAGGTGCACCGGTCCCTCCGGGAAACGGCTTGACACCTTTCTCCATGCGAAACACGGCAAAGGCAGGAACCCCGATACAGTGCTCCTGCCTTTGCTGCATTTTCCGATGTATATCCCCGTGCGTTTATGTTGGACTTTTCCCCCGTTTGCGCTTTTGTCTCATGTCCACGTAATTTTCTTCCAGCATACGCAGCAGATCCGACTGGCGGTAAAGCGTCTTGCCTGGCAGCGATATGTACGGGATCAACCGTTGTGTGCGGTAGCCCTGCAACGTCCTTGACGTGATATGTAACATTCTGCACACATCCTCACCCGTGAAATAGACCTCGCCGTTCATCGCCGGACGGAAATGCGCCGTCACCGTATCAATATACCTCATGCCCTCTTCCAGAGCCTCGAAGTACGCACGTACCTCTTCCGTGTCTTTTGTTATCACTTCCATGTCACTCGTCCTCCATTATTTCCCGGCTCATGGATTCCACGAATACCTCCACGTCCTCCGTCCGGTAGTAAATCTTATGGTTGATCTGGCTGTACGGCAGCAGTCCCCGGTCACGGTAGGTCTGCAACGTCCGTTTACTGATCCCCAGTTTCTCGCACACGTCCGCCCCGTCCATCCAGTTCATCTTCCCGGGCGGGCGGTAACGGGCGCAAAGTTCCTTCACGTGCCGTGAGAAGCAGCCGAACCGCTCCTTCATCTCCTCAAAGGTCTTCTTTTCAATACTTACTATTTCCATCGTTCTGATACATTTTTCATTATACTTCCCTGCAAATATATGGATTCATATAAAACTATGTATCAAAACCGTATAGCTTGTCACCGTTTTGCTTCACGTTCGTAGCCTTGTCGTACCCCAAACGATGAAAGGCGGGGAAAAGTCCTACATAAACGTACCCAGTTCAAGGGTACGCACGAGAACGGAATCCATAGCACCAATTCCGGATGGTTCAAAGGAAAATGTGTACTACGCACCGACTTCACCCTCATCCAGCCACGATGCAAGTTGATGGGGCACGGGGCAAATTTCGTCACCGGCTTGCCCCTTGTCAAAGCCATCTCTTTCGAAAACGGACTGGAATAGTTATTTTACTTTTGCGGTAATTTCATCTATCAGGTTCGTGATCTTCTCAATGGAATACTTTTCTATCAATCTCCTGTTTGCCGCTTCTGCCTTTAGTCTTTCATTGATTAATTTTAGTTGTGGCAAATCTGATTGACAATATTTGCTCAAGTGTTCTATTTCACTGCCCCAAGAGGTATATTTATAACGGAACTGTAAAAAATGCAGAAAGGTGTTACGTGATTCGTTGGACAATCCCAAAATACTTTTTGAAACCTTATCCGCATCAGCCTCTTGGAATATTGAAGTATCCCTATAAAGACGCTGTTTGACCGGGACTACATCATTCAATGCCGGATTCAGGCGTTCGCAAGTTTCATCCGTCAGATTTTCCAGCATGACAGACACTTTATTAGGGCATTTCTTCAATCTTTGCCCGAATAGTTTTTGAAAATACGCAACCAGTCCATTCAAAATTCGATCTGAACCAATATTAGAATGATTCCTTCTTGTACCCGCATGTACCTTTGAGTTACAATTCAACAAACCCTCCATGTCGCTGATACCTTCCATCAGCCTGTCTATGGAGTGCTTGCCTTGGGCTATGATGTCTTCCTCGGATACGTGAACAAGGTTGTCGCTATATAAAACCGATAGTACAGATATAATGACAAACAATTCTTTTAGATCAACGCTTTCATCCGCAAAGTAATATCGTACCGTTTCCCCGTAGTGTTTCTCGTATTCCCCGTTATCCAGTCTCCAATAGTCGTACAGGTAATCCCAACTGTTCAAACTTGCGTCTTCGGCTGCAAAATATTGTTGCAGGTAGGTCGTGTCAAAATACCCGCTTTCCAGATAGCAGACAATTTCATTAACGATGAATCTATCAAAAATATCCAACTGTTTACCTATCTCTATAAAACGGTATTTGGAGAGGATTTTTTCACGCTCCTCATCTTTCTCTTTATCCGGGAACATGTCATACAGGCTGTTGAATAGGCTTCCGATCCGAGTATTCCCACCCTTATACTCGCAGTAAACGGCGACAAAATTTGCCAACAACGATGTTATGACAAGTTTGTACTTGGGAGATTTATGATAATGCTCCGGCAAAGCCATGGCTATCCTGTGATAATCGTTCAGACATTGCCGCAGGACTCTTAAATTATCGAATTTAGAGGCATGGAATATCTTGATGATAAGCTCTTTGTTCTCAGACAAGAGGTTCCTGTTGTTGGTGGATATCTCGCCAATGAAGAAATCGAGTGTCTCCCCTATATTTAATTTGATCTCAAAAGTACGCCCGATAGTCTTTTCCTTGAAATCCTTGAATTTCAACTTGCACTTATCGTCCTCTTTTTCGGAAATCTTGTTCTCATCGCCAATGATGATGACCTTGCATTTACAATGTTCCGAAAAGTAATTGATGTATCCCAACAAGGTTTCCAGTTTTACATCACATCTTTCAAGGTCGTCAAAAATCAGAATCTTGTTTCCTTTTATTTCGGAATTTTCTTCTTTCAACAACAAAATGGAGTCCAAGTCACAGGTTACACTCCCTTCATCCTTTCCGTCACCGTCGATGTCATATTTCAAAGCGATTTTCGAGGCGGCTTTTAATATATTCTTGGCCAGTTTCATTCCCTTGCTGTACAGCCACGGGGATATTTCCTTGTTGATTTGTTCTGTGATTTGCTGGGTAGTGGTCAAACCATATAAAGACACATATATGGGCCGCCATTTTAACTTGTCTGCATCTTTATCGTTTTTCAGTTGCTTTATCCATTGGCGGATAAAAAACGTTTTGCCGCATCCCCAGGCACCTCGCAGCATGATGGCATATTGCGGATCGGGTATTTCCGCATATTCATTTAAAAAGGTGAGTATGTTTCTATTCATAGCCATGTTCATTAGAGGTTTCAAAATTACGGAAAAGAGTCATAATTCTGATAACTTTTAAGAAATAAGTTATTACGGTCAATTCGTGTTTCCGGATGATTGTCGGAGCGTTCCCCTTCGGGTCGGGCTTTCCCCTGCAATCCCTAACGTGGGTGAAAGGGTTTTCACTGTCTTGCGCTTACACCTTGGCGCACGGGTTGTCCCGTCCCGGCGTCCGCTGCCGACCACTCCGGCAGGCTGCATGGCCGAAACCGGACATCGGGGCGGAAGGACAAACGGAACACGTCCGTCCGTGCCGTCACACGGGGCTTCGGCTATCGCCGAAACTTCCCGTGCCCCCTCCCGTCCGAAAGAGTTCCCCCGTGCTTGTCCGGAAGCCGGAAGCTGACAGTCCTCCCATATACTTCTCCCGCACGTATGTCCTTGCCTTGGGAAACGGGCGTTCCCGGCTCTCCGGAAGGCTTCTTTTTCCCGCACCCGGCAAGTAACCGACCATTGACAGGAATGACTGACAGGGCATTTTTTCCCTAAGCTGATTGGAAAAACATTGACGAAGGTAGGCGGAGGTGAAAGCAAATCCGCAAAAAATGCCAAATCTCCACCCTGCGGGTAGTATTTACCATTTTTTCAGATGGTTGCCATTCACCTTTTCCGCTATCAATGATTGTCAATGTTCTTCCCAATCAGCCAAGGGAAAAAAATGGTTGGGGCGACAAGCGATGAAAACAGAGTAATAACGATTAAAATTTGTGAGTTATGGCAACAACGAACAGCACCATCGAAAAAATTGCACCGATGTTCACCGAGTTATTGATAAAGAAAATCGAGTGCCTGAAAACGGATTGGCAAAAACCGTGGATAACGAGCCTTGAACAAGGTTTGCCCCGCAACATCAGAGGGACGCTCTATAATGGCGGCAATGTCTTGATGTTATTGTTCTACACCGAGTTCATGAAATTCACTTTGCCCGTGTTCCTCACGTTCAACCAAGCGAAGGAAGAGGACTTGAGCGTCAGCAAGGGCGCACGCTCGTTTCCCGTCTATTATTGGTTCAAGTTCGTGGTACACAAGGAGACGAAAAAGACAATCAAGTACGAGGAATACCGCAAGCTGCCCGCAACCGAGCAGGAAAATTACAAGGTCATCTCGCAGATGAAGTATTACAACGTCTTCAACATCGACCAGACCGATTTTGCAGGGAAATACCCCGAACGCTACGAGCGCATGAAAAAGGGAGAGCAGCCCGAAGACTATTCGGACGGGATGATTTACGAGGCGTTGGACGAGCTTGTCTATCTGCAAAATTGGTATTGCCCTATCAAGGTGCAGTATTCGGACAGTGCCTACTATTCGCCCTCTTCCGACCATATCGTTTGCCCGCAGCGTGAGCAGTTCCCGCAGGGAGCGGAGTTTTACGGCACGCTCCTGCACGAGATGGCGCACAGCACGGGAAGCCCCCAGCGGCTGAACCGCACGTTCGGCTGCTTCTTCGGGGATGCGCTCTATGCCCGTGAGGAACTTGTCGCCGAACTTACCGCAGCCCTTTGCGGTGCGTTCTTCGGCTACGCAACCGCACCGCAGGAGAACAACGCCGCCTATCTGAAACACTGGCTCACCAAGCTAAGGGAGGAACCCGCCTTTTTGGTGGAGATATTGGGGGACGTGAACAAGGCGGCGAAGATGATTGCCGACAAGGTAACCGAACCGGTAAACGAACCCGCAGCAGCCTAAGCGGGACAACAAAGGAACAAGAGTATAAACCAACGGGCGGAGCAATCCGCCCCACTTAAAGACATAAGACGATGAAAACATTATCAGAAAAGGAATTTAACGGCTTTAACGTTAATGCGATGTTTACCGAAAGAGCGGAACGGGCGAAAAAAGAGCTGTCTCCACTCATGCAGGAGATAAGGAAGTACATACCCCAAGCGGAATACGGCTACCACGTGGAGAGCGGTGAATATCCCGCATTTTACGGCGTGCGCATAGAGTTCACGTATAACGGCATCCGTTTCCATGTGTGCAAGATATACAAAGAGAACAAATACAGGATAGCCGCCGACATGGAGCATTTTGAATATGTCAACCGCTACGACATCGAAAGGGCGGGCAACCAATACGAAAAGCCGTGCAATATCGGCGTGTTCACCGCCAAGAAAATAAACGATTGGATAAACTACTACACGCAGATATACAGGCAGGTGGAGCAAGAAAATGTGGAGAACTCGAAAAAGGTCGCCGATTTCTTGAAAAGTATCGAGAATGAACCCGTAAGATGGGAAGGGAACAACCATTCAAAAGGGACGATAATCCGCAACGGCTTGCGCTTCACTTTCTACATAGAGGAAGGACACCTCTATTTTGAACTGTCCCTAAGTTATCGGGGAACGGCTGATTACGACACGTTCCGGCTGATAGCCGATAACCGCTATATCCCGAAAGGAAACTATTAAACAACCACGGGCGGATTCCTCCGCCCGACAATACCCGAGAACATGAAAACGACATTCATTTACAGACTGGTTTACCGCCTAATCCTTTGGGCTTCGGCGGTGTACTTCCTCACCACCACCGCAGGGCAGTTTTTTGCCCTATCCGCTACTTTGCTTCTGTTAGGCTTCGTGGCACGGCTTGTTTTCGCCCTTGCGTGGCGGTTGTTTGTCGGCTTCATGTTCATCTTGATAATCATTCTTTTAATCATCTGAATCATGGAAGGAAAGAAGTTTAAACACAAGTATCTGCCGTACCTCACTTGCGTGGTCGTGGCAGCCACCCGAAAAGGGTACAAGGTTTTGGAAACCCAAGTTTTGGGCGGGCGCAGGAAGCCCAAAACAAAGACAGCCTACTACTACGACATTGATTTTGATAAAGAGCGTGGTTTGTGGCAGGAAGAAGGCAAGTAATAACCGATAAAAAAATATCAATATGGAAACAAGGACATTGGCAGAAAACGGAACACCCGTTACGAAAGAAAAGACGGTAGCCTTTTCGGGACACCGCACCAACCGTATAGCCAAGTTCACGGCAGACCGTGAGAAACTCTTTAGAGAGGTGGCGTTCGATACATTTGTAGCCATCGAGAGTTATTGTATCAAAAAAGGCTACCATACCTTTTTGTCGGGAATGTGCGAGGGCTTCGACCTTATCGCAGCAGAGGAAGTCTTGAACCTCAAAAAGGAATACCCGCATATCCATTTGAAATGCGTTCTCCCCTTCAAGGGACAAGCCGAGCGGTACACCCAGGCCGACAAGCGGCGTTATGACACCATTTTGGCGCAAGCCGATGAAGTGGTAACCTTGCAGGACGGATATACCGAGGGCTGTTTCCTACGCCGTAACGACTACCTTTTGGAAAACTCCGCTTTTCTGATGGTCTATTACGATTCGGTAGCCGTGGGCGGCACGTTCTACATCCTCAAACGGGCGGTAGAGCAGAAAAAGAAGTTCGCGAACGTGTGCTATAACCGCAGGTAAGCCGCAAGGGCGGACTTTCCGCCCGCTACTTTCTTTCGTGAGCCGGAGCGGGGAAAGAAAGATAGCAAAGAAACCGATTTCCCGACCGGAAAAAATTATCAAAAAGAACAAGAATAAACAATCAACTTAAAAACAAACGGATTATGAAGACAAAAGCAAATCAATCAGCAGCAGAGAGAAACATCACGATGGTAGCATTGGCAAACATTCAGCCGAGCGGTTTCAACCCACGCAAGCGTTTCGATGAAACGAGCCTTTACGAGCTTGCCGAGAGCATCAAGCGGCAGGGTGTGTTGCAGCCCATCACCGTGCGCCCCGTTGACGGGACAGACCGTTACGGGATTGTTTTCGGGGAACGCCGTTACCGTGCGTCCGTCATTGCGGGCAGGGACGAAATTCCCGCAATCGTTTCCGAGTTGTCGGACGAGGAAGCCGAGGAAATGGCGATTACTGAGAACTTGCAGCGCAAGGACGTGACACCCGTGGAGGAAGCCGCAGCCTATCAGCGGCTTATCGAGAGCGGACGCCACACCGTGCAGACCTTGGCGGTACTCTTCGGAAAGAACGAGAACTACATCCGCACACGGCTGAAATTCACCGCCCTTATCCCCGAAATCGCCGCCCTCTTGGATGCGGATGAAATCACCATCAGCGTGGCGGCTGAAATCTGCCGATACGGGGAGGACATTCAGCGTGAGGTGTACGAGAAACATTTGCAGGACGAGGGAACGTATAACAGTTGGCGGGGACTGAAAGCCGCCGATGTTGCAAGGCGCATTGAACAGAACTTCACCACCGACCTGCAATACTACCACTTCGACAAGGCCGAGTGCGCCACGTGCGCACACAACACCAATAACTTGCTGTTGTTCCATGACGGCGGGTGCGGGCATTGCGCCAACCGCACGTGTCTTGCCGAGATGAACGCCTCTTTCCTTATGGAGCGAGCCGTGCAAATCATGCGGAACCAGCCGGAGGTGTCGCTCTGCCGTGACTGCTACACCGCCAACGAGACGGTAGTAGAACGGCTAACCGCTTCGGGCTACGAGGTGGAGACCCTTGACAGGTACACCGCCTTTCCAAGCTGCCCCAAAGAACCCAAAGCCGAAAATTTCAACGACCCCGAACGCTACGGGGAAGCCCGCACCCGCTACGAGCAGCAATGGGCGGACTACATGGAGCAGGAGGAGGAAATCACCCGCAGGAGCGGAGCGGGGGAAATCACCGTCTATGCCAAAATCGGGCAGAAGGAGATTACATTCTGTTACGTGGAGAACGTGACAGAGACCGAGACAGCGGACGGAACGCCCGCACCCGCACCGCTCTCTCCCGTGGAGAAATTGGAGAAGCAGTACAAGCGCAATAAGGAAATCGCACTCGAACGCACGGTGGAGGACACCAAGAAACAGATTCTCGAAGCCGACATCACGGGCGGCAAGTTCAGTGCCGATGAAGACACGATGCTGTACTTCTTCCTTCTGTCCTCGCTCCGGAAGGAACACTTCGCAGCCGTGGGGATTGCGGAAGACAAGCCGTATATCACGGACGAGGACAAGATGGGGATTATCGGAAACCTCACGGTAAAGATGAAGACCATCATCCGCAGGGACTTCCTTGTAGCCAACTTCAAGGGAGCGTACGGGAACAACACCGTGGCGACCCTCTTGCTTGACTTCGCACGCAGGCACATGCCGGAGGAACTCGCCAACATCGAAAGGGAGTACAACGGGGTGTACGAGAAACGTCACCAGCGCATCGAGGAAAAGAAAGCCGTCCTATTAGTGCAGGAACGGGCAAGGGAGCGCAAGGTAACGCAACCCGAGGAACAACCGCAACCCGAAGAGATTGCAGCCTAAAGACAAAGGGCAGGGCGGAGAAATCCGCCCGCTACTTTCTTTCGTGAGCCGTAGCGGAAAAGAAAGATCGCAAAGAAACCGATTTTTAAACTTTCAAATTTTCAAACTTATGCGAACCGTACAGAGAACCTATACACTATTCGGCATTGCGGAACTGGAGGACGAAGCCCGTCAAAAAGCCTATACCGACTGGCTTGCCAAGGGAAACGATTACCCGTATGCTTCCGAGAACTGCGACACACTCGAAGCCTTCTGCAACCTTTTCCGCATTGCCTGCACCAACTACTGTTACGACAGTTGCACATACGCTTACCGTTTCCATACCGGACACGAGGAGGAGACCGAAAGGCTTTCGAGCGTCCGCTTGCTGGCTTACCTCTATAACAACTTCCATGCGGAGCTGTACAAGCCCAAGGTCTATTGGACGAAAGACCGCAAGAAAAGACGCAGGAGCCGTATCTCCGTCACTTGCGAATGCCCCTTCACGGGGGTTGTGTCGGACGAAATCATCTTGCAGCCCCTCATGGACTTCATGCGCTCGCCCGACACACGGAATTTCAAGGAACTCATGCGTGACTGTCTGGAAAACTTCTTCCGCTCGTGCCGTGACGATTGCGAGTATTGCGAGAGCGAGGAATATTTCACGGACGAGAGCCACAAGAATAATTGGGAGTACCTTATCGACGGGACACTTTTCATAGAAACGGCATGAAGCAGGAAATCAGACAGAACGGGAAAACCGTCCTTTACAGCGAGGACGGTTGCAGCATCCCCATGATATTCAACAACCTTGTCGGGAAGAACCTCAAAGGCAGGGAGTATTCGGACTATATCGCTTTCGTAGCCATTCCCGACATGGGATTTACCTACGGGAAGATAGCGTATTATTCGGACGGGAATTTAATCGCAACGGGGGAAATCAAGCCATAACATTCCCCCTCTATGTTTCATCGCCGGAAGTCCGGGACGGGTAGCGATCCGCCCGGACTTCTTTTTTTACCCGCCCGTGGGAAAGGATTGACCCATTTTCGGACGCACTTCTTTTTCTTTCGGTGAGCCGTGGGCGGGAAAAGACAAAGAAGCAAAAAGAACCCCCTCGACTCACCGGATTTTTTAGCCAAGCTCCACACTCATTTTTTAGCAAACCTACAGGGAAAAACGGACAAGTAGCAAGGCTGAACCTGCCGGTTTTGCGCACAATCTCCACACCTTCGGGTCGTATTCCACGCAAAAGCCTTGCATGAAGTCCGTTCTTTCCCCGTGCCCCAAAGCAAAAAATAAATGTTTCACTTTTAATTTTTTGCATTATGAATACACTGTCTTTCCCTCAAATCACCGTAAGTTACAAGGACGCTGACGCATCCAAGAGAGTTAGAATCCACTCTTCCAAGGAGTCTTACGACATCCTCAAGACTTTCTACGAGGACTGTATGCAGCACCACGAGGAGTGCTGGGCGATGTACCTGAACGGCGCAGGCAGACTGCTGGGCGTTTCGTGCGTCTCACGCAGCGGCATGAACAGTACGGTGGTGGACATACGCATCGTCCTCCAGACGGCTCTCGTCTCTCATGCCTCGGGAATCATCCTCTCGCACAACCACCCTTCCGGCTCGACCGTGGCGAGCACGCCGGACAACAACCTGACCAGCCAGTTGAAGAAAGGCTGCGAGGCAATCGGCATACAGCTTTTAGACCACATCATACTGACCGAGGACGCCTACCTTAGCTACATGGACGAGGGGATGCTTTAAGCGTCCCTTTTTTTGTTCGCTATCCGTTTCGCACTTCTTTTCTTTCGTGAGCGGGGCGGGAAAAGAACAAGAAGCAAAAGAAACCGGAAGGCGGCAGGGCGGATATGGAAAGCATCCTGAATGATGCTTTCCATTTCGTCCGGCTCACGCTACATCTTCAATCCCCGTTTTCGCTCCTGCCGGATGTCGGAGAAGGAGAAGCCTCCCGTCTCCTTGTCGAACTTCACCGACTTGTCCTTCTGCACGCCGCCCGGCGTCTCCATCCGTTTCACATTCAGCGGCTTCCCGTTGTAGAAGTCCGTCATTTGCCGGTAGCTGAACTTTTCCCCCGTCAGGCTTTCCATCAGGCTGTTCAGCGTGTAGATGCTGTCTTGGTTATGCACGCTCTCCGGCACGAACTCCGGGTGATTCTTCACTATGTCCGGGTACAGCGTCTTCGCCATCAGGCAGACCTCCGGCGAGCGTTCCGCCCACGGAATCATCATCAGCGACTCCCGACTGTGGGCGGCGCACCTGACATACACATCGGGCGTGAGCAGGCTTTTCGGCACTCCGCCACGCCCGACGGCGGACATCCCCGACGTTTCCACCGCCACCCGCACCCGCTCCGGTGTTTGCAGGTGCACGGGCAGGATGCTGATACACCTGCCGTCCAGCGGCAGCAGGAAGTCCGCCATTTCGCCATTCATCACCTCCGGGCGGATAGCCACCGCCACCCCGTAGAGTTCTTCCGGGTTATTCTCCCGGCACTCCTTCAGCACCTCCATGCACACCTCCGCAAAAGGGATATGCTGAACCAGCCCCCGGTGGAAGTCGTTCCCGAATCCCGCTTCCGTTTCCAGCGCCTTCCGGCACAGTTCCGGTGTCTTCATCTCTTCGGGCACATTCTCCAGCTGCCAGCCGTCCTCTTCAACGGCGGCACGGCACACCTCCGCCGTGCGGTCGTACCTGCATATCATATCCAGAGGCACCTGATACATTCTTTCTTCTTGTTCCATGTTTCTGTTTTTTTAGATAGGTTGTCTCATATTTTCATTCCGTTGCGCCTCTTGGGTGCGTCGTTCCGTTCCGGCTCTTGCTGTTCCTGCTGCCTCTGCTCCTACCGCTGGCTGAGAGGGGCGATGCGGAACGTCTCTTTCTGCCGGTCGAAAGTCACCTCACGGTCTTTCAGGAAACCATCGGGCACCTCGATGCACTTGACCGCCATCGGCTTTCCCCCGTAGAAGTCCGCCATCTGCCCGCAGGTGAATTTCCCGCCCGTCATCTGCTCCATCAGGCGGCACAGCGAGTACACGTTGCAATAGCTGTCCACCGGTTGCGGCACGACATGGGGATGGGCATGGATCATCCCGGGATAGTTCAGGTACGCCGTCAGGCACGCTTCCAGCAACCGTTCCCTCCACGGAATCATCACGAATGACATCCAGTTATGTTCGGCGCATCTCCGCCACAGCTCCGGCGTTTGCAGGTGGACGAGCAACAGGGACAGGTACCTGCCGTCCTCCGCCACCAGAAAATCCGCCATCTTCCCGTCGAACACCTCCGGTCGGATTGCCGAAGCCACCTCGTAAAGATCGGCTCTGCCCTCGCCGTACCAGTCCCGTATGGCTTCCATGCAGACCTCTGCGAACGGGATATGGTGCAGCAATGCCAGATGCCCGTAACCGAGTTCCGCACTCGCTTCCAGCGCACGGCGGCACATCTCCGGGGTTTTCATGTCCTCCAGCACATACTCCAGCGACCATCCGAACTCCCTGACGGTATCGGCGTACCGCTCTGCGGTGCACTCGTGCCGGCACAGGTCTTTCAGTTCCGCCAAAGCCGGCACTTCACTCTTTCCCAGTTCCACTTCCATCCGCGTCCTCCTTGTCGTTGTCCGCATTGAAGTCGTATTCCAGCTCGACCGCCTGACCGTCCGAGTCCTCCACCCAGACGGTGAAGCTGCTCTGCTCATCCGACAGCGGGGTGAAATAGAGCCGGAACGTCTCTTTCTCCAGCGGGTAGCGGTCATTGGGCAGCAGCACCGTACCGTCATCCAGTTTGAGCGTCCCTTCCCCGTCGAAGAGGAACCAGCGGATCGTGTACCGGGCGTCCTCCCAGCGTCCTTCCCGTTTCAGCTCGCACCGTATCTCCGCCGTCTCGTTCATTTTCAGCTCCTTCGGGACGGGCATCGTCTCCACCGTGAACGGGTATTTCGTCTGAATGTCCAGCCCGTCATTACAGGCTGCGACCAGCACGAGGGCGGCCACGATGTAGCAGCCCGTGAATATTTTATAAATCATTGTCCTCATATATACATTATTATATTATACAACAGTTATCGAATTATGAAGCGGATTCCCACGCCGACCTGCGTGTGGAACTTCCCGCAGTCGCCGCCGAACAGCACCCGTTGGCGACCGTTTACCAGCAAGACAATCTTGTCCGTCACGTAGGCGGACAGCTCCAGCGTCAGCGCACCCCCGTAGATGAAATTGTCTTCCTCCGTGAGCCGGGGGCCGTCCGTCAGCAGGCTCTCGCCCCAGTTCACCGTCTCGTACCCGGCAAGAGCGGACAGCCCCAGTGCGGCGAAGAACGTCTTCTTCCGGTCGGAAAGGAAGTTCAGGTAATAGCCGCCCTCGCCCGTGAACTGGCTCGCCGGATAGAGGCAGTCTCGGTAGCCGTACCGCTTCTCCAAGTATTCCACACCGATCACCCAATGGTGGGCGTTCTCCGTGTAGGTGCTCACCGCTATCCCGGCGTGGTAGCTGAAACCGTCGCCGTTTTTCCAGCGCATGTTGTCCGACAGCCCGCCCGTGAGCTGTATGCCCCTCATTCCGGGCAGGCACCGTTGGGCGTGTGCCCGGTTCACATGCAGGCACACCCCGAAAAGCAGGATAATGAACAGTAACCTTTTCATCGCTTACTTGATTTTCAGTTCGTTAATCTGTTTTGCCGCCACGAGGTCGGCGTTCTCCACCCGGATGGTCTGGTGCCTGCCGCCGTCCTTCTCGAACAGCTCGATGACCAGCAGCTTGTCGTCCGGTATGGTGAACTGCGGGACGGCATACACCGTGCGCACGTCGCTTTTCCCCTCCGTCACCAGCACCTCGTTGTAGCTGCGCACCGGGTCGATCACCCGTTCCTGAATGGCGGTGCGCTTCGGCACTTTCTTGTCCACGACCTTGAACCGGATAAAGTCCGTCCGGAAAGCCACGTTCGACCTGTTCCTCGTTTCCGTGTGGAAATAGAACAGCCCGTTGTGCGAGTGGACGGATTTCAGGAGGAACTGCACCCCGAAGCGTTTGCAGCCCAAGTGCCGGATCTCCCGTCTGTCCTCCTTGTAGATGCTCTGCATGATCAGCTTTACCAAGAGCGGGCTTTCGCCTGCCAGTTCCCGGAAATGGAGGTTCATGCGGGTATGCGAAAAGTCCGTCGTGTTCCCGTTCTCCAAAAAATCCTTCATCTCGATGTTCAGCATCTCCGGCTCATGCGCATACCGGGCATTGAACGAATAGAAACTTCCGTCCTCGCAGATAACGGAAAAGTTCGTTTCCCCCGGAAACCCCTCGGTGGTCGCCTTCACCCGGATCACGTTCTCCGCACCGTCCGCTTTCCCGGCGATAATCCAATTGCTTCCCAAGTCCACGTACCGCACCGCCGAGGGGAAGATGATATGCACCGTCTTGGCGAACGTCACCTGCACCCCGTGGGGCGTAACCATCTGCCGGTAGGGTAGCTTCCGTGTAATCCCCTGATACAGGTCGTTGCCCGTAACCCGCTGTATCGTATCATTCACTTGTGCGTTCGCACCCGTCACCATGCCCATAAGCAGGGCGACCCATCCAAAAATCTTTTTCATTTGTCCTTTCTTTTTAATGGTTTTATAATCTGTCGATCTATTGTTGTTTGGCGTAAAGCATCAGCTCATACCCCGCTTTCAGGTGCACCTTTACCGTGCGGAACTTCTTGGCAAGGTACTGGCTGCCGCCCTGCATCAGCCCACGGGTGATGTCCATCGCCACCTGCTGTCCGGCGCTCCGTGCGAACGAGATGCTCGTTCCCAACCCGCCGCCGATGTTCGCCATCGCCTCCTTTGCCGCTTCCTGTTCCAGTGATGAAGAGACAGACAAGCCTTTCTGCCCGTCACTGTCATACACCGCCAGCTCCACGGGCAGCAAGTTCCCCCGATATTCGATGGACGACACCACAATATCCAGCCGTTCTCCCTGTACCTTTCCCGTACCCGCAACGAGCGTGTTCTGCGGAATCACAAGGTTTCCCGCTTGCAGCGGTTCGAGCAGCCTGAGCTTCACCGTCTGTCCGTCCATAATCGTCTGATCTCCGTGGATGCACGCCCGTATCGTGTTCTTCCCCATAGCGTACCCGCTGCCTACCGCCGTGTTGAAGCCGTAGTTCCTCGGCTGGCTGTACCGCCGCATGAACTCCGCATCGCTCAGGGGCTGTTGCAGCCCCGATACCGTCCGCTCCCGTGCCACCTGCACCGCCACGGCGGGCTGTCTTGGACTGTTGTCGTTCTGCATGGCTGCGCCGTCCTTCCCGTTCTGTCCCATGTACTTGGCGGCAAGCTCGTAGCTCTTCTCCATCAGCGCCACCTGATCGTCGATTCCGCCCGCCTGCCGTTCCCTTTCTTCCAGCTTGGCGGTCAACTCCTCCACCTGCCTTTTCAGCTCCTCCTTTTCCCCGTCCACCTTCGGTTCCTCGTAGAACGAGCCGAGCTGACGGTTGATGTCCCGGTAGGCGGTAACGGAGGAACGGCTGCCGCCGCCATTGTCCGAATAGTCCCTGAACGGTTCCCGTTCCGGCTCGCTGTCCGGCAGTTCCATTTCCACCCCGTCCGTATCGCTCTCTTCGGAGAAGGCGAAGTCCTCCAGCGAGCGCACCTTCTCCGCCTGCTGTTTCTCCGCCTGCGCCTGCTCGTAGGCTTTCCGCTTGTCGCCGATGATCCCGTCATTCTCCGGCAGGGGGATGTCGGCGTTGAACGCCCCCACGGTGTCCCGGTTCACGTCCCGCTCCTCCGAAGGTGCGAATATCAGCCACATCGAGCCGAGGAACAGCAAGCCCATCAGCGGATATACCATCAGCTTCTTCCGTTGCTGCAACTGTTTCGGCGTGAGCGGCTTGGCTGTCTTCTTCTCCTTTTTCCCGCCGCCCTTGTCCTCCTTCTTTCCGTTCCCCGTCTCCGGGGCTGCGGCATCCGCCACCGTCACGTGCTGCGTTGCCGTTGCTTTTTCTTGGTTCTGTTCTTCCATCATGTCAAAAATTTATAGTTGTCCTACTTTCTGATTCTCCTCCCCGGAGGCTTCCTTCTGCCTGTCTCCCCGGTTTGCCGCTTGCCGGGCGGTTCCTTCCGTTCCCGTTTGAGCGATGCCGTGGGACTTGCCCGGTTGTCCGCCCGCAGGTGCGCAGCCTTCCGTTCCCGGCGGAGCAGCCACTCACTCAACTTCTCCACCAGTCCCATACCGTCCGCTTTCAAAAGGGTTGATAATACTGTCATTGGGTAATTGCAGGCGCCTAATATGCTCTATCCCCAGTTCCTTCCCGTCGTTCCTGCCGATGCGGTAGATGGAGGAGACGGTCATATAGACCGACAGTGAGCCGAACGCCACCAGCGTCACGAGGATGATTGCCACACGCATGTCGGGCGAGATATGCCCGGCGAGGCGGCGGAGCTTCCCGTCCGCCCAATCCTGCGCCTTTGTGATGAATTTCCTTATCATAGCCGTCAGCGTTTGAGGGTCTGCAAATCCTTGTTCTCCGTGATCTCGAACCCCTCGATGATGAAGCCCTGCGGGTTGTTGTCGCTCCTGACCGCATCCAGCAGGCGGCAGCGGGTCACAAGGCTGCGCTCCGTAACAGAGCTTTCCCGCAGGATGATCTGTCGGGCGAACGTCCGCACGCTGTACGGGTACTTGTCGAAGTCGCACCGCAGGCTGTCTATCTCTATCATCTGGTTGATGTTCCCCGAGATTATCCGGTTGTAATACCCCTTTTCCGAGAGGTCCTTGTAGTAGTTGAAGGCGCTCTTGTCCGCCAGCAGCAGCGAGCGTTTGATATTGCCCTCGATAGCCGACTTGTCGGGCGAGAGCGTGAAGAACAGCTCGTGGAAGCGGCGCACGTGCTCCCGTGCCTCCACCGGGCGGTTCTGCCGCACGTCCTGCGAGAGCGCCAACATCAGGCTCTTGCCGTTGTCCAGCACGTAGATCTTCTGCCGCTGCGCCTCGGCGAAGCTGTACGACTTCCACAGGGCGAAGCCCGTCACCACGGCGCACAGGCAGGCGAATACCAGCGTGAAGAGCCGTATCTGCCTGAAGCTCGTTTCGATATTTTTCAAACTCTTAAATTCCATGTTTCCGGTTTTTTATTCGTTATGACTCATTTTCTTGTGGCATCCGCCGCTACTTGATGATTTTTCCGGCGATGTTCCCCACGGCGGCACCCGCACCCGCTGCGGCGACGTTGCCGACCTTGTTTGCGGTTTGGTTCATCGCACGGTTGGCTTGGCTCACCCCGCCCGCCATGATGATCCAGTTGGCGACCGTCGGGATGGTGAAGTACCCGAATATCCCGATGATTAAAAAGATGATGTACACCGTGTTCGAGCTGTCCGGGATGAAGGTCGGGTCGCTCATCGCCTCGATGTCACGGGTGAGCATCAGCACTTGGATGCGTGCCAGCACCGAGCTGAACAGGTCGCTCACGGGCAGCCACATGTAGATGGAGATGTACCTCGTTATCCACTTCGTGAGCGTGCTCTGGAACCCGTCATAGACCGAGAGGGCGAACGCTATCGGACCGAGGATGGAAAGGGCGATCAGGAAGAACGTCCGTATCGTGTCGATCACCAGCGCAGCCGACTGGAACAGCAGTTCGAGCAGTTCTTGGAACCACAGCCGGATGTTCCGCTTCATGTTGTATTCCGTCCGGTCGATGTACATCACCGCCATCGTCTTCAAGTCCTTGGGCGACCAGCCCAGCTCGTCGAGCTTCTTGTCGAAGTCCTCCTTGCTCGCCAGATATGCCTTCTCCGGGTCACGGCGGAACGCCTCCCTCTCCAGCGTCTCCTTCTGCTCCCGGTATCGGTTCATGTCGAAGGTCTGTGATTCGAGCATTCCGTGGCAGCCCTTCACCACGGGCGAGAGCACCGTGTTGATCGTGCCGATGACGAAGGTGGGGAAGAAGAGGATGCACAGCCCGATGGCGAACGGGCGCAGCAGCGGGTACACGTCGATGGGCTCGGCACGGGCGAGCGCCTGCCACACCTTGGCGGCTACGTAGAACAGCGCACCCAGCCCGGCGATTCCCTTGGCTACACCCGTCAGCTTCTCGCAGAGCGGCATCATGTCCTGATACAATGCCTGCAATATCTCGTGCAGGTTCGTGAAGTCTATCGCTAACAACATAGTCCTGTATTTTTATTATATGTACGCATACGTTATTATATATTTGCCCGCCTCACCAGTAACGGTCTTCCGCATCCCCGTAGAGTGCCACCACCCGGTCGGCGTCCTTTTTCTTCTTCGCCCGCAGGTAGCTCACCGAGATGTTCTTGTCCGTGTAATACTGCACGAGGTTGCGGTACTCCAGCAGCCGCTTGTAGCTCTGGTCGATGATAGCCAGCCGCTCGGCGTCCGAGAGCGACATCCCCGTCACGTTCACCACGTTCTTCAGGTCTTGCAGGATGTCCGCGCTCTCGGAGAGCAGCTTGGCGTACCCGAACGAGATGGTTGACAGCTCGTCCGGCGTGTAGTTCGGGTCGCCGAGCATCTTCTGGTAGTTGCGCACGTAGATTTCCGAGATGTCCGCCACCATCTCGATGGACTTTTTCACCTTCACGCCGCCTTTCACCACGTCATGCACCGCCTTGAGCGCATCGTAATACTTCCGTCCCTGCTCGAATATCTTCGCCGTCTCCTTGAACCCGTCCAGCGTGTGCTGTGCGGTGGCGGAGATCTCCACGATCTCCTTGGTCGTGTTGATGATGCCCTGCGCCAGATTGCCGGGATCGTGTACGACCCACTGGGCGTTGGCCGCACCTGCCGTCAGGCACGCCACGCCCACGATGATTGCCTTTATCGTTCTCATGTCCTTACTGTTTTAGGGTTCCGTCACTCTTTCTCCTGTACTCTCCGCCCGGCGACAGCCGGATGCGGTCTTTCTCCCGGTCATAGTCCATCATCACGGCGAAGCCCGTCTCGATGAACAGCACCCCTTCCGTTTCCCGGACGAGGTAGGTCTCCGCTTCACTGCCACCCTTGTGGTTCCTGTGCATGACCGTTACACGGTACTTGCCGTCCTCTTCCCAGAGGGTGAAGGGCGGCTTGCCGCCCGTGCTGACCCACTCGCCGCACATCTTTTCCAACCGTTCCGCATTTGTCTCCTTGCAGGAAATGACAAACGCCAGCGCCGCCGTCACCGCCGACAGCAGCAGGATTAAATTCAATCGTCTCATCTTGATTCCGTTTTTTTAAGTTTTACAAAATTTTATTCTCTCCATGCCGTTTAGCCGTTTGTACATCCAGCCGTTTAGCCAGCCAGCCGTTTAACCGTTTGACCGTTTAGCCGTTTGGTCAACCATCCGACCCTTCAGCCGTTCGTCCGGTCAATCAACAACCCGTCCGGCAGCCTGTCCGCCACTTCAGCACATCGGCACATTATTTATACTTCGTCTCTGCCAGCCGCTTGATGGCAAGCTCCAAGTCGCCGCCCAGCTCTTCCGCCAGTGCGAACACCTCCGTCTTCTCGCTCTCCTCGGTGGTATAGGTCAGGTACTCGGCAGCCGACACCTCCGTGGCGTACACCGCCGACTGCACCCCGTTCAGACCGATCCAGACCTCCTTGTACTTCCGTCCGGGATGGTTGGAGAGGTTGATGGAGAGTATCTGCGACTTCTCCTTGTCCGTCAGACCGAGCATCGACTGGATGCCGTCGAACTTGTTCATGTACTTCTTCTGGTCCAAAAGGATTTTGCAGTCCGAGTTGGTGATGATAGCCTCCTTCACGATGGGGGACGAGATGATGTCGTCCACCTCCTGCGTGACGACAATCGCCTCGCCGAAATATTTCCTGACGGTCTTGTACATGTACTTCAAATATTCTGACATGCTCGGCGAGGAAAGGGCTTTCCAAGCCTCCTCGCAGATCAGCATCTTCCGCACCCCTTTCAGGCGGCGCAGCTTGTTGATGAAGGCTTCCATGATGATGATCGTAACCACGGGGAACAGCTCGGCGTTGTCCTTCACGGCGTCGATCTCGAAGACGATGAACCGCTTGTGCAGCAGGTCGATGTTCTCGTTCGAGTTCAGCAGGAAGTCGTAGCGCCCGCCCTTGTAATACTGCCGCAGCGTGGTCAGGAAGTTGTCAATGTTGAAATCCTCCCGGCTCACCTTGATGTCCCTTGCAGCCAGCTCCTTCCGGTAATCGTTCAGCATGTACTCGTAGAAGGTGTCGAACGAGGGGGCGATGTCCCGGTTCTGTTGTATCCGGCGGATGTACGCCGACACCGCACTGCCCAGCTCGCCGCTCTCCGTCTTCGTGACCTTCTCGTCCTCGCCCTTCCACAGCGCCAGCAGCAGCGTCTTGATGCTGTCCTTCTTCTCCACGCTGAACTTGTAGTCGTCCGTGAAGAAGGGGTTGAAGCTGATGGGCTTCTCCTCCGTGTACGTGTAATAAATCCCGTCCTCGCCCTTGGTCTTGCGGTGGATCAGCTCGCACAGCCCTTGGTACGAGTTGCCCGTGTCGATCAGCACGATGTGGCTGTTCTGCTCGTAATACTGGCGCACGAGGTGGTTCATGAAGAACGACTTGCCGCTTCCGCTCGGACCGAGGACGAACTTGTTGCGGTTCGAGATCACCCCTTTCTTCATCGGCAGGTCGCTGATGTCCAGATGCAGCGGTCTGCCCGTCATCCTGTCCGCCATCTTGATGCCGAAGGGCGAGAGCGAGTCCTTGTAGTTCGTCTCCTCGGTGAAGAAGCACAGGGCTTGCGGGATGAACGTGTAGAAGCTCTCCTCGAAGGGGAAGTCCCCCTCGTTGCCCGGTATCGCCGCCCAGAAGAGCGTCGGCACGTCCACCGTGTTGTGCCTCGGCTTGCACTCCATCAGGGCGAGCTGGCTGCCCACCTCGTTCTTGATGCGCCTAAGCTCCTCCCGGTCGTCGCTCCACGCCATCACGTTGCAGTGGCAGCGCACCGAGGTCAGCCCTTTCGAGTGCGCCTCGTTCAGGTATTCCTCGATCCATGCCTTGTTGATCTGGTTGGAGCGGGAATAGCGGGAGAGCGAGTGCATGTTCCGGGCGGTCTGCTCGAAGCGTTTCAGGTTCTCCCCGTGGTCGTCGATGAAGATGTACTGGTTGTAGCAGTGGTTGCAGTCCAGCAGCAAGCCCACCGGGGCGGCGAACGACAGGCGGCAGTCCGAGCGGTCCGTGGAAAGACGCTCATAGCGTCCGTCGGTCCGTACCCTGCCCGGCAGGTCGTCGAGGTCGGAAAGGGTATGCAGGCAGAGCCGTTTGTCGCCGATACGCATCCCGTCCGGGTTCAGCTGCATGTCCTGCAACATGACGCTTCCGTCCGAAGACAGGGTCAGGTACCTCTCGATGATGCCCGGGCCGTCTTCCGTTCCCGTTATCTCTTCCGTGGACAGCCGCTCCAGCCTGGCAAGGCCGCTGTCATTCACGATACTCTCGAACTGTCCCACCGACTCCATGAAACGCTCCATCGTCTCCCTGTCCTGTATCTCCTTCGGCACCAGAAATTTCCGGCACAGCGTGTTCCAGTTGCTCTGCTGCCGGGAGCGTTCCCTGGTGGTCTTGGTGAGAAACAGGTAGCAGGTGTGGTTGAGGTAGGGCCGTTCGTTGAAGTGGCGTTCAAAACTGCGGGAGAGGAAGCCCGGGCCGTCTTTTCCGATGTCGGGCCTGTATTTCTCCGTGATGAAAATATCCTGCTTGTGGATGATTGAATAGTTCGGCAATACCTTGATTGCCTTGGCTCATGTGGCGTGCATCGCCTCATATTCCGCGGATGATACCGAAAACACTTCCGGCAGTGTCACCCGGAAAGCCACCGTGATGTCGGCGTCCTTGCTGACGATGCAGCCGTGCTCCACCGCCATGACGGGGAATTTGCTTTCCAGTGTGGATGTTGTCAATGTACTTCTCATGATTTACGATTGTTGTTTTTTAATCAGACGTGTGATACGTTTGCGTGAGAGGATTCTCCTGGGATGCTGCCGGGCGGCAAGGAGCTTCATCAGTCCGTGGCTGCCGAAACGCCGGTTCAGCGAAAAGGTCAGCCAGACCACTGCCGTGGCAGCCGATACCCCGAAGCCGATACACGTCCATTGCCCGATGCCCGCCGTGTACATGATGACGAACACCACGAACACGGCAAGCAGCCCGAAAGCAAAAATAAAAAGGTACTGGGCACGGAGCCCTTTGAACTCCACCTCACGGCCCACGCCTTTGTTTATCTCAAAGTCAGACATAAGCTATTGTCTTTTATCTGTTCTTAGAGGAAGAATGACCTCAGGATAGTGGCGGCCACTATCAGGAAAATGCAGGCTCCGAACCATGAGCTGGCGGTTTTCGAGGTGTCGGGGTCGCCCGAACTGAATTTCTGGTAGACCTTGACGCCGCCTATCAGGCCGATAATGGCACCCACCGCGTACACCAGTTTCGTGCCCGGGTCAAAATATCCCGTCACCAACTGCGTGGCTTCCGTGATGCCCGCCTGTCCGTTTCCTTGTGCCATTGCCGCACCCGCTGCCGCCAGTACGGCCAGCATCATAATCAATCTTTTCTGTTTCATTGAATTCCGTGATTTTTAAGTGATTTAAAAAGCCACGGGCTACCCCTTGCACTATCCCCATAAGGCAGCCCGCAGCCGCTTATGGTTTAATGGTTCAGGGGGTAAGTTCCGGCAGGCAATCAGCCGGAGTCAAAATACATCTTTCGCATGGTTACATGATTGAATGGTGAAACTTCATTGTTAATTCTCTCCCGGGATGAGGGTCTGAATCATCCCGAATCGTAATAGCCTTTTGCTCTCATTGTCTTTACTGTCCTTATCGGTTTATTTCAAATATTCCCCACACTTGAATCCCTTGCGGGGCATATAGTTCTCAAAGGAGGAGGATTTGAACAGCCACATCCGGTTCGCCCACCGGGCAAGGTCACGCTCGTACCGCGTAGGCGTCCGTTCATTTCCATAATCCCGGAAAGGGATGACAAAGGGGGTAATTCCCAGTTCCCTGAGTACATTTAACCGGAAGGTCCTGCTCAATGGTCGAATTGAATCCTATCAGTACGTAACAGGTTATCTTGTAGGGCTTCACGTGCTTTACCATCTCTTTCAGGCGGTCCCTCAGGTCAAGCTGCGGCAGGTCCCATGCGATATGGATGTTCTGCTTCATCCTGAGCCTGTTCAGGTGCCAGGCCTGTTCCTCGTCCATAATCCTTACGTCCACGCCGTGCAGCTTCACGGGCTGGCCCGCTTTCATCAGATAGCTTACCGCACTCCTTCACTGCGGGTTCGCAAAGAAATTGTTGTCCAGCACCTCAATCCATTTCCCTTTCGGGTTCAGTTCCACCGGTTCCACGGTCTGAATGTATCCTTCTTTCTCACGGACGAGGCAGAAAGGACACTTGCGGATGCAGCCTCTTGAAAAGAACTGGAGCGAAAAAGGGTATTCGGGGTAAATGGAATAGTCCATCATCCGGCTGTTCTCCACTGCTTCGGGAAGCCTGCCGGCTATGTCATACCCGGTGCCGCCCCTTACCACTTCCCCCACATCCAGCAGGTCATAATCATAATCAGGCGTGAAGGTGAATACCTTGCTTGCCAATACCTTGTCATACCGCTGTCGCAGTGCCGCCCATTCCACCCGGTGCCCTTTTGCCTTGTAACAGGCCGAAAGGCGCATCAGTGCGAAATTGGGGAAGTTATGCCCGTCCACATCTACCAGTCCTATGTTCATACAAATAAAATTTAATGGTGAATAGTTCCTGTTGTCTTACCGGGTGAATGCCGCAAGCGGTCTGTCATCCCGAATCGTAATGGCCTTTTGTCATTACCGCTGTCGTTTTATGGATAAGTTAATGGAATGACTGTCTCTCCGGGAGTCGGTACGTTTCCCCCATAAGGGGAAGCCGCCGTTTGTCAACTTGAATCGAAATACGTCATAAACATGGATGATACGTTTTGTTGTTGGTATTCCTGCCGGTTCTCTCTTTTTACAGTGATACGGGCATCAACCCGTATCGAAATAGCCTCTTGCCATTGTTACCTCCTTTTTTAATCGGTTAGTCACTGTCCGGAGCAGCCCCGCCCATTTGCTCGACTTCATCCAGAAATTTGCTGATACGGCTGTCGCTGCCATTGATACTTTCCAGTATCGAGCGTTCAATCTGCGTATCCCTGATATGGTGGATCGCCCTTAAAAGGGACAATCGTCTGTCTGTCGGAATCTCCCTGCCGTTGCAGAGGTCGATGATTAAATCAAGCTCTTCCGGCCCTATGCCGGTTGCCCCGTCCGAATAATCTTCGCGGACACAGTTCAGATCTTCCAGTTCTTCGTTCAACTCGTCGGTATCCACTCCGTCACCGTTTCCTCTCTGTCCGTCATCGCCTTCATGTCCGCCGGAACTCCCGTCCGGGGAAGCCCGCCACTCTTCCACACGCTTGTCCCGGAACAGATCCGGGATGCGCTCCGGCGGCACTTGTGCAGCCTTTGGCGGTGTCGTGTCCCCGTTTCTGCCAGCAAAAGTAGAGGCATTTTCCTTACCTGCAATAGCCCCGGAACCGGTGGCGTTCATTGGCGGCTGCTGGCGTGTCCCATAGCTTTTCGTGACGACAAGGCTGTCCGTTTCCGACTGTTTTTCCACCGTTTTTTCACTGCTTCTCTCCGCAGTCTTTTCTGTGGGCTTCATCGCCGCCTTGACAGGTGGAAGCTCTTTCTCCTGCCTTTTCACGACTGTCGGAATCTCTTTCCTGCCCGTTTTCCCTTTCGCCTGTCCACGTCCCTTCTTCCGTTCCTCCTTCACCGGATCGAACCAGCCTGCCGCACCCCGCAGGGCTTTCGCCATGCGGCGGCGTGCCTTCCCGAAACATATCTCGCCAAGCTGCCCCCTGAACAGGAACTTGTCCATGAACAGATAGGCGAACAGCAGCCAGAACAGAACCGCTCCGGCTTCATAACATAATCGCATATCCATAGCTTAAAAGATTTTGTTGTAACTCTTCTGGCAGTATGCCTTCACCTCATCCGAATGTTTCTCGAAATGTTCCCGCAATACATTGTCAATGTAATTGCCCACCGTCAACTGCCGTTTACCGGCAATGCCGACGATGACCGATATTTTCCGGTGTAGTTCCTTGTCTATATAGACACCCTGCCTGCCTTCGCATTTGTAAGGGGTGAGGAATCTCCTCATAAATTCGGTCTGTGCGGCTTTCAACGTTTTGGATGCGGCCTTTTCCGGCGTCTCTTCCGCTTCAGATTCCGTCTTTGCCTTTTCAGCCGTTTCCCTGTCCGTTTCCTCTTTGGGGGGAATGGACGGTGTTACCTTTTCCGGCGGACTACCCGCCATCAGGCTGCGCAGGTAGGCTTCATCCACCGGATTCTGTCCACTCGTTTTCTTTACCATGACTATACAATTTTGATTGTCCGCATGATTTCATCCATAAGCGCATCAAAGCCGCACTCCTTCGTAAAGCCCGCATCCGGTGCAAACAGGGTGCTCCGGTAAACCGGGCCGCCCGTAGTGGAGAGGTCTTTGGTGAAGTTACTGCGCACGGGGACACGGGTTTGGAGACAGTCCAGTCCCAGGAGGGAGAAACCTTGCTGGTAAATGTCATATAAGACGGTACGTTCCCTCCGGTCCACCATATTCCAGAACATGCACAAGGCTTTCAGATTGGAGATGCCGGTCCTTATCAAGCGGTCATTGACAGTCGTGGCAAAGTTCAGCGTGCTTTCCAGCACAAGGCGGTCTGCCTTTATCGGTACGAACAGATAATCGAGTGCACTGATTGTGGCAATCACCCCGTCACTGCCCATTGTTCCGGGCAGGTCGAACAGCACCACATCATAATGCACGTCTGCCTTTTCCTCAAACGCCCTTCAGTCCGTCATGCAATCCGCCGGGGTACTGCCGATAACAGGGTAAGCCTTCTTCTTCAACCGCCCGGCCTGTTCCACCAGAAGATTCTGATAGACGGGTGTGGTCTTTACCACTTCCATATCCCGTTTTTTCTGTTTGATGATTGAATGCTGCGGATAGTCACAATCCACTATCGCCACATTCAGACCTTTCACATAATGCAGTCACGACGCCGCATAAATCGCAAAGGTTGATTTACCCACGCCGCCCTTCTGGGAGGCGAACGAAACGAACACGGTTTTCTTTCTCTTTTCCATTGTTACTGATTTAAATGAATTAATTGATTTATAGACAGCCAGATGAACAGCCGTCTGTCTTTGGGGCCATCTGTCCGGTTACTCATTCTGTTATCTGTTTGTCCAATTAGCTATATAGTAATTTAATTATGCGGCTACTTGGCTATCCGGCTATCTACTTATATAGCTACTCTATTACATGGCTATTTAATTATGTAGCTATTCAGCTATCTGTCTATTCGGCTATGTAGCTATATAGCTATGTACATATTCGGATAGCTATTCACATATCCGATTGCATAGCCATTTATCCGAATAGCTGTTTATCCGTCTATACATTTATATATATGTATAGCTATATATCCGGATAAATGCCTGTTTGAATATCTACCTGATTGCATATCTGTTTATCCGTTCAAATAGCTATCCGGCTACAAATAAACCTCAAAAAGAGCATCCATGAAGTACCCCCGGCTCCAAAGTCATTCATTGGCGGGTGTTGGCGTGATACGCCATGATGCACGGACAGAAAGAACTATCTACCTTTGTCGCAGGGAGAGCGCAGCCCGTTCTCGGTAAGAGAACGTAAGACAAATCCTTCAGACCTTTAATCCGGCACAGCCGG
>OIFE01000476.1_pt1 | contig 31717 bp, 31 predicted proteins | sample 1581921 | NCBI WGS metagenome assembly OIFE01 (sample SAMN04414075, study PRJEB24778) | human gut metagenome | material: faecal | host: Homo sapiens | reverse complement strand
AGGAGTTACTAAATCATTCTGCGAAAAAATTCTAATCCAATATGAATAAACATATCCATCAACGAAGTAAGATTTATTTAACGATTCACGTCTAATAGTAATTTCACCATTAATAGGGACATTCAGTTTGTATGAATCATAATATTTTTCATAATATTTATCATACGTATCAGAAAAATCGCAACTATCAGTATAAACCGTATCAAACTCAACCTCGTGTGCCGAATTTACCCAACCACCTGCAAGAGCTGTTGAATTAAAACAAAAAAGTGAGCAAATAATAATTGATGTTGACATTATAATTGATAAAAGTTTTTTCATTGAAATATCTCCTTTAAATTAGATTTGAATATATTTTACTGCAATTTGATGGATGGAGTTGGGCGAATAGAACTAAAAGGGTTTCCCATAGTTCGTAAACATGTGCTGTCGCACCGTATCATTTATGCTCGTTTTTATACTTTATCGATAGAGCGGGAACTTCCCGAAACAGAGGATTATATAAGAATCCCTGCGGGACATTTATCTGATTATGCATTTTCTCGCCTGACTCTTGATTATTTGGATGAAATAAACAGGCAGAAACTGGATAACACATTGTTTTGACGAAAGACATGTATACGGGGTGTCCGTTTTTTAAGTTGTGTAAGTTTTATCAATGCCGTTTCAGTTGTATAACCAATTGTCTTAGCCCTTTCTGTATGGGTTGGGCAAGAATGATGAGGGATACGGCAGAGATAATGAGTATAAAACCTAAAGCAATGGTTGGGGTCAAGGGTTCGGCAAAAACCAGAATGCCGATGCTTAATGCAGTAAGAGGTTCCATGGCTCCTAATATAGCTGTCAGTGTAGACCCTATGTTCTTAATGGCATATACTAGTGCCAGATTTGAAACGACAGTCGGTAATATAGCCAGCATGAGAATGTTCATGAAAGCCTTTCCATCGGGTATACTTTGTACACCACCTTTTAGCTGTGCATTCAGCAAAAAAATCAGAGAACCTATCATTAATACGTAGAAGGTCAGCTTTGTTCCGTTCATGTTGCGCACTTTTGACTTATTTACCCTTACAATATATAGGGCATAACTAATGGCAGAGATGAGAACAATACCGATACCGGTCAAATCGATGCCCTGTTCGGTGTCGCTAATGGATAGAGAGGCAACACCACTGATTGCCAGTATAATGGCTGTGATAATGATTGCAGATAGCCTTTCGTGATAGATAATGCTCATAATCAAAGTGACAAAGACAGGGTACATGAAATGTATCGTTGTAGCTACACCGCTGGGCAGATAGTTGTAGCCCCAGAAGAGAAACAGAGCCGACATGACGTAGAACAAACTTAAATAACAAAGGGTAGGGAGTTCAGATTTTCGGATTACGAACGATTCCCCCCGTATAGGCAGTAATATGCCTATAGCCACACCGGCTGTCAGAAAACGGTAGAATAGGATAGAGTCGAATGTCATGCCTTGTGCCATGAGCGGCAGGGTAAACAGAGGTATCAAACCGAATGTAGATGACGACAGTATCCCGGTCACCAAACCTTTAAAATTTGCCATTATTCATTTACCTCCTTGTTTGCAGGGTTGCGGAAGAAACTGAAATTTACACTTCCGTAGACGCGATGCTCTTCAAATTCGGGAAGAGATGAGAAATCATTGTTTTTAGAGTGTTCTACAACCAACAGTCCGTTTGGTTTTAATAAAGAAGACGAAAGAATAAGTTTCGGAATTTCATTTAGTCGGGGCAAATCGTATGGAGGGTCAGCAAATATGAAATCGAAACTCTCACGGCAGGAGGATATGAATTTAAACACATCCCCTTTTACCGGAATCAGCTCTTTGGCTCCTAAAGTTTGTATTACTTTTTTGATAAAATTGTACTGTACGTGATATGCCTCGACACATATGACTTTGGCACAACCGCGAGAAGCGAGTTCAAAACTGATGGCTCCTGTACCGGCAAAAAGGTCGAGGGCAGAGATACCATCGAAATCGATTATATTGTTGAGTACGTTGAATAGATTTTCACGGGCAAAGTCCGTAGTAGGCCTTGCCTTTATATTGGCCGGAACATCGAACCGGCGTTTTCCGTATTTACCGTTTATAATTCGCATAGAGGTGTAATGATTAAGTCAAAAGGTGCATTGAGCGTGTCTTTTCCCATTTTGAATAATTGTGCCGGGAATATCGAAGGCATGACACAAGATATATATTCTTGAATGATAGGAACGATTATCTTTTTTTGTTCATTCTTGCCCGTCAAGTGCACCTCATCTTTTTGTTGGTCGAAATTTAGCTGTTTCCACACGTTCAGTATGTAATATGCTGCATCATTCGTATGCTCGTATTCGAAAGTATTGGCAAGGAGCAACCCTTTTTTACCAAAACAGATAATGTCGAGATATTTGTTTTCGATGTTGACATACATTTTCTCATTATTCCCCATGCGGCTTTTAGTATAGAAATACTCGCAAAGAGGACTGAGGTGGTGGAGAATGACCGGCAAATCGAACGTTCGTAGCAAGAAGGCATATATGTCGTCATCTATACCGAATAGATTGTATATGCCATTTTGTTCCAGTCTGTTTTCCAGAATTCTGTCTGATGTACCGGGAAAGCAATATCGGTAATAAATGTCGGTTTCTCCCGAAGGTTCGAAATCGCGAGGCACAAAGGTAAACCTGTTCGATTGCAACAGGATATAAACTTTTTTATAGGGTTGCAACAGTTCCGGATATTCATATACGAAATTCTCAAGAGAATGCAGATAGTCTTCTCCTGCCGGGAATTTTTCGGAACAAGCTTGGAACGAATTATTGACAGACGGGTTATATATCGAAAAGTATATCCCTGCCTTTTCTAACCGAATAGACAGAATATATTGTCCGGGATGTTCTATCTCTATCTGTTTATGTTTAGATAAGTCTGCCATTGTATACCTAATAGATTCCGATACTGTTATGAAATTCGGTTTTGTATGAGCCGATTTGGAAATTTCAAAAGTTATCCCCTTTACAGTCTGGGTAGACAATAATAGAGATATTTTGGTAAAATTTAATCGGACTCCGGTTATAATCTTTCTGCAAATGTAGAAAAAGAAAATCGGATGCACTATTTTTGTAAACGACTTTATTTATAAAAGATGATAAATGACTTCTTTGTTAGACAGATAGAAAACAATCTTCCTTATACTCCCAATGAAGAGCAGAAAGAGTTGCTCTTGCGACTCGGTGATTTTATGTTTCGTCCGGAGGCCGAGTCCCTGTTTCTGTTGAAGGGATACGCTGGTACCGGTAAGACATCGCTGATTGGAGCTTTGGTAAAAACACTGGATGCCTTCCAGCGCAAGTCGGTATTACTGGCACCTACCGGTCGGGCGGCCAAGGTATTTTCCGGTTATTCAGGACATCCCGCCTATACTATACATAAGAAGATATATCGTCAAAAAGTTTTTACTGGAGATTATGAGGGTTTCCAGATTATGGATAATCTTCATAAAGATACGTTGTTTATTGTCGATGAAGCTTCTATGATAGCCAATACTCCGGCCGATACCCACATATATGGCACCGGTCGTTTATTAGATGATTTGGTAGAGTATGTTTATTCTGGTGAAGGCTGTCGATTGATACTCTTGGGAGACAGTGCCCAGTTGCCTCCTGTCGGGCAGGAGAGTAGCCCGGCTCTGGATGAGACACATTTGTCAGGTTATGGTTTGTCCGTTGAGACTTTTGAGTTGCATACCGTTGCCCGGCAAATGCAGGAGTCCGGTATTCTGTTCAATGCAACTCGTCTGCGTGAACGGATGTTTTCATTGCCGTTAGAGACCCCGCAGATACGTTTTGGGCGGTTTGACGATATTCAGAAAATATCGGGAGAATACCTTATAGAGTCTATTTCTACAGCCTATGACCGAGATGGGATGGACGAGACGATTATCATTACCCGTTCGAATAAACGGGCGAATATATTCAATCAGGGAGTTCGTAATCAGATATTGTATCGGGAAGAAGAACTTACTTCAGGTGATTATTTGTTGATAGCCAAGAATAATTATTTCTGGTCTGAAACTTATAAAGAAATCGATTTTATAGCCAATGGAGATATTGCCCGTGTAGTGAAAGTCAGAGGCAGGCAACAGCTGTATGGCTTTCGTTTTGCCGACGTAGCGCTTTATTTCCCTGACTATGATGTGGAAGTGGAAGCAAAGATAATATTGGATACGTTGACTACGGATACTCCGGCTCTTTCGGCCGAGCAGAACAATCAGCTGTTTATGTCGGTGCTGGAAGACTATTTTGACATACCTTCGAAACGTGAGAAGATGAAAAAGTTGAAGTCTGACCCGTATTTCAATGCTCTTCAAGTAAAGTATGCCTATGCGCTGACTTGTCATAAAGCCCAGGGCGGACAGTGGAAAAATGTATTTATCGATATGGGATATATCCGTTCCGACTATTTAGGCCTCGATTTCTATCGGTGGCTGTATACGGCCTTTACACGGGCTACGGAACGGTTGTTCCTGATAAATCCCGGTGATGAATACTGCGAAGACCATAAGTTGGAATAAGTATGTGACTATAAAACCGGGCTGAGCAATCTGACAATCGATTCTTTTACTTTTGAAGCCACAGGACGTCTGCGCCAGTACGACCAGGGTATGCGTCTGCATTGCTGTTGGTCGGCTATAAAAATATTTTTCATTTTGACAGCCAGTTCTTTGTCATACATAAAGGCGTTTACCTCAAAATTGTGATCGAAACTACGAAAATCGAGATTCGTAGAGCCTACGGTCGAGAACTCGTCGTCGATGACAATCGTTTTTGAGTGGATAAATCCTTTTTGGTAAAAATAAACCTTTACCCCGGCTTTAAGCATGGGTTTTATATAGGAGTGAGAAGCCAGTTGCAAAACCGGGGAATCTGATTTTTCGGGAAGCATCAGTCTTACATCTACCTTAGCCAGTGCTGCCACTTGCAGTACTTTCATCAGGCTTTCGGTCGGCAGGAAATAAGGGGTCTGTATATATACATATTGCTTGGCGTTACTGATGGCTTTAAGAAAGGTTAGCGAAATTTCTTTCCACTCGCCTATCGGGCCGCTGGTTATGATTTGTATGCAGGTATTTCCCTTCGGAGCGACAACCGGGAAATAGAGTTTTTCCGACAATAACTGACGGCTGGTAAAGCACCAGTCGACGGCAAATGACGATTGTAATCCCTGCACTGCCGGCCCTTCGATGAGGATATGGGTGTCTCTCCATATTCCCCAAGGCACACCGTCCCGGTAACGGTCTGCGATGTTCATGCCGCCGATAAATCCGCAAGTTCCGTCGACAATTACAATTTTCCGGTGGTTCCGATAGTTTATCTTATTTGCCAGTTGAGGAAATGTCACTTCCAGAAAAGGATATACCTCTATACCGGCAGCAGTCATTTCTTCAAAAAAATGTTTTTTCACTTTCCAGCAACCCACATCATCATAGATTACCCGGACTTCTATCCCTTCACGAGCCTTTTCTATTAATATTTGCTTTATTTCATTTCCCAGTTTGTCATTATTGAAAATATAATATTGCAAGTGTATGAATTTGCGGGCTTTCCTCATTTTGGATTTGAGCATATCGAATTTGCTTTCGCCCTCAGTGAAAATCGTTACCTTATTACCGGGATATGGGATGAATTCTCCCAATGCGTACCCCAACTTTATTTCTTGTATGCTTTCTGAAGATAAGAAAAGTGGCAGATTGCTGATTTCATTTTCTGAATAGTTGATATTTTTAAGAAGTTTGCGTTTGCCTTTACGCGAAATCATGCGTTGGCGACGATATTCCTGTCCGAAAAAAAAATAAAAGACAATGCCTACTACCGGTAGGAAGAGTAGTACCACAATCCATGCGATACTTTTTACAGGATTCCTGTTTTCGGAAAGAATCACTACAATCGTACTGATTACAGTGATAAAATAGATAATATAAAGGCTGGTATACAGCCAGAAATTTATGTCTTGAATAGCGGCAAGAATCATTATCTTATTATATTAAAGACTAAACAGGCTCTAATATCATAAAAAAAAATGAAAATTTCAATATTAGAACCGAAAATGTTATAACACGTTTCAGCAAAGAGAGTTTAGGCTCTTAAAATTCGTCTAAGAATATTTTTATAAAATTTAGACCGGACCTATCCGAAATATTTTCGTAATGTTCAGGATAAATAGTTGTATTGTAACAAAAATTTTGCATAAACGATTTGCTTTTTTAAACCCTTATCATTATCTTTAAGCAACGTTAACCTTAATAGATGATAGTATGATGATATTTACAATTGGAGAAAATGCCGGATTGGTATGGCAGATGTTAGATGAGCAGCATGAGATGTCATTGGCACAATTGAAATCCCGTTTAGGGTTGAATGATGCTGCATTATGGGCAGCTATAGGATGGCTTGCCCGGGAAGGAAAGATTTATTGTCGGGCTGTAGATGAGGAACTATGGTTCAGTAATAGTTTATCGGATGGTTTTATAACTTTCGGATAGAGAAAAATATCGGGGATAGGCTCCCCATAGAAAGATGATATAATCGACAAGGGCATCTGACAATACGTCGGATGCCCTTGTCGATTATATCGTTTTTCCCTTGTCGCGTTCAAAGTTGTTCGTATAACATCACGGCCTTTATCAACTTTAAGTTTTCGTTACAGAACCAGGGGAAGTCTATACATCTGAAATCGATATTGCTTTCTTCGAGAAGGTTAAAAAAGCGAATGTCCCGTATCAACATATTTACAGAGACAAACAGCAACGGGCATTTTTTCTTTTTGCAGTAAAAAAGGACCTTTTGCAGTTCCTCATAGGCAATATCGGTTTTATTTCGAGACTGATTTATTTTATCATAAAACGGAGGGCAGGCTTCCTGTAAATTATGCTTTTTGAGATAGGTATCTACCAGTTCCTTTGTCTCCGGAGAAGAGATGTCTCCGTACAACATCACATATTTATTTTCCATAGACTGTATCTTATCCGGTTCTACCGCTTTCAGAGTCGGGGAGAGACTTTCATATTGTTTGCTTAGAGAGTTTTTGGTTAGCCTTTTAAGCTTTTCCAAAGAATAGAATACATACCTGAATATAAATTTGTCACCCTTATTTTCTATACATTCCCTTTCCATGTAGAAGGCATTTAAGCGTTTCTTATTTGCCTGGAGTACATGTTTGGGAATGCCTTCATATACAGAGCTGGTTCTGTACTCGACAATATCCGTTTTCATATAGTATGGCTGTTATTTTTCCTTCTTGAGAGGATGGAATGTTGTGTTGCGTTCGTCACACGTGATATGTGTGTATACCTTAGAGCCGGTCTTAATCTTACTCGGGCCAGATTTGAGAGTTTCTTTCAGAGATGTTTTGGGGCAAAGTCACTCCAAAATGCATGTTAATGCTCTGCTATTCGAATCAGAGTAGGAGCTCCGAAAGAAGATTCCTTCAGGACGATTATTTCCCCATTCAGTTTTAGTTGTTGTATCAAAGAATATGCCCGTAAACTCTCAACACCTGAATAGTCTATTATATCATCTACCGAAGCTGTACCGCCATTCTCTTTGAGATAGGTCAGTATTTTTCGGCGGTCCAGACTTGCATAATCCATGATTTGATATTCCGTATTTTACCAGTTCCAGTCAAAATATTCGACGTCGTTATCCGTAAGTCGGTCTCCGGTTTGTACCTCGATGATTTGGAGGTTGGAGACTGCCTTTACAGCATATCGGTGTCCCTTACCGATATGAATGATATCTCCACGCTGGATATTTCTGACCTGCCCGTCCAGCACCAATGTTCCCGAACCGTCGATACATGTCCATGATATATCCCGGTATTGGTGTCCTCTGTAACAGATGTCAAAGCCGGCTTTGAGCTGTAACAACTGTGTCAAGCTTTGGTATCCACCGGCAAACGTAGAGAAATCGACAACCTTATACGTGCCCCAGCTACATTCCCCATACATGGGACGGGAGGGAAGCTCGTTTACATAATCTTTGATATGTTCGCATGACTCTTTTCCGCATACCAGAATGCCGTCATAATTGGCGGCAATAATCAGGTTATCGATATCGAAACACAATAAAGGAATGTTTAGTTCATTGATTACATGTGTATTGTGAACATTTTTACCGGCAGTCACGTTCCCGATATAGTGGGTAAGCTCTTCCGTCAAAGAATTCCATGTACCCAAATCTTTCCATTGGCCGTTGAAAGGTATCACGGCAATAGATTCGGCTTTTTCTACTACTTCGTAGTCAAAACTGATTTTGGGGAGTTCCCTATATCGGGAATGCAATTCTTCAAAAGAGTGAACGTCGAGATAACGTTTCACAATATCGGTCATATATCCCAGTCGGAAAGCAAATACGCCCCCGTTCCATAGAGCACCGTCAGCAATCAGAGACTCGGCATGTTCCTCATCCGGTTTTTCCGTAAAGCCTTTCACGTATAGAAACGATTTGTCGGCATTTTCCCTTACCGGAACGATATAACCGAATTTTGTAGACGGATATTTGGGCTTTATGCCCATAAGTACCAAGTCTGCAACATTATTTTCCACGGCAGTAGCCATTTTCGCAATGGTTTTGAAGTAGTTTGCGTCAGTGTAAGAGTCGCAAGGCATCACTATTACCGCCTCATTGTCATTGCACAGCTTTTCCTTGGCCAGGTAAGTACAAGCCAGAGCAATGGCCGGGAATGTATCCCTGCGCTCCGGTTCGGTTACGATATCGGCATCCGCTCCCAATTGTCCGGTAATGATTTCTTGTTGGGAGGCACTGGTAGCTATGGTTACCGAATCGGAGATACCTTCCTCTCTGATTTGGCGGACAACCCGTTGTACCATGGATTCGGTACCGCCTTCCGGTGAATTCAGTAACCTGAGGAATTGTTTGGAACGAGTATGGTTTGACAATGGCCACAGCCGTTTTCCGGAACCACCGGAAAGCAATATGATTTTCATGTCTACAAATGTTATTATCGTTCGGCTCTCATAGGGTTATTGAGAAAATCCTCATAAGAGAGACGTATGCCGTCTTGCAGTTCCGTTTTATACGTCCAGCCGAGAGATGCAGCTTTCGAAACATCCAGTAACTTACGAGGTGTGCCATTTGGCTTGCTGGTATCCCAATGGATTTCACCCTCATAACCGATTACTTTGGCAACCAGCTCTGTAAGTTCTTTAATGGTCAGTTCTTTACCGGTTCCGGCGTTGACGGTCTCATTGCCGCTATAGTTGTTCATAAGAAATACGCACAAGTTGGCGAGGTCGTCTACATAGAGAAATTCACGTAACGGACTGCCGTCACCCCAGCAAGTTACATACGGTAGTTTTTGCTCTTTAGCCTCATGGAAGCGTCGTATAAGAGCCGGCAATACGTGGCTGTGAGTAGGGTGGTAGTTATCATTCGGACCGTAAAGATTAGTCGGCATGACACTGATATAGTCAGTACCGTATTGTCGGTTCAGAAATTCGCAGTATTTCAGCCCCGAAATTTTAGCCAGAGCATAAGCTTCGTTTGTCTTTTCCAGTTCAGAAGTCAGTAAGCAACTTTCTTTCATAGGTTGTGGAGCCATGCGGGGATAGATGCAGGACGACCCTAAAAATTCCAGTTTTTTACAGCCGTTTTGCCAAGCAGAATGAATCACATTCATCTCTAAAATCATGTTATCGTACATGAAGTCTGCTAAAGCACTCTGGTTGGCGACAATGCCGCCCACTTTAGCTGCTGCCAGAAAAACATATTCAGGTCTTTCCTCTGCAAAGAATTTTTCCACAGCATCCTGGCGGCATAAGTCCAGCTCCTTATGAGTTCTTGTAATGATATTCGTATAGCCTTGACGTTCCAATTCCCGTACGATGGCACTGCCCACCATACCACGGTGGCCCGCTACATATATTTTGGCATTCTTTTCCATGATGATAATTTAATTTTATTTCAATAAACGCAGCGGCTCAGCATAGTTCTTCAAACAAGTTTTGAACCTCTGCTCTCGCCTTTCGGTTTATTTTACAATACCTTTTTCGAGATATTCAGCAAGATTCATACGGATATGTTCACCGGCTTTTTCTACAGCAACTTTAGCCATATCTGAGTCTACCATAATGCGGACCAATTCTTCAAAAGACGTTTTGGTCGGGTTCCAGCCCAATTCAGCCTTTGCTTTCGAGGGGTCTCCCCAAAGATTTACGACGTCTGTCGGGCGATAGAAGTCCGGAGATACCTCAACCAGGACCTTGCCGGTAGCTTTGTCTATACCTTTTTCATTCTCCCCTTCCCCTACGAATTCGAGTTCTATGCCTGCATAGTGGAATGCCAGTTGGCAGAATTCACGAACGGAATGTTGCTCTCCGGTGGCGATGACAAAATCTTCCGGTGTCTTATTTTGAAGAATCAGCCACATGCATTCCACATAATCTTTGGCATAACCCCAGTCGCGAAGAGAAGAAAGATTACCTAAATACAGTTTCTCCTGCTTGCCTTGTGCAATACGAGCAGCAGCAAGGGTGATTTTACGGGTTACAAAAGTTTCCCCACGTCGTTCCGACTCGTGATTGAAAAGAATGCCTGAACAACAAAACATGTTATATGCCTCGCGATATTCCTTTACAATCCAGTGTCCATACTGTTTCGCTATCGCATAAGGGCTGTATGGATGGAAGGGCGTATTTTCATTTTGAGGGACCTCCTCTACCTTGCCGTACAGTTCCGAAGTCGAGGCCTGATATATTTTACATGTCGAGGCGAGTCCGCATTGGCGCACGGCTTCCAATATTCGCAGTACACCGGTGGCATCTACATCGGCAGTGAACTCAGGAGAGTCGAAACTTACCTGTACATGGCTCTGCGCAGCCAGATTGTATATTTCATCCGGACGAACTCGGCCGATAACCTGAATCAGACTCATCGAGTCACCCAGATGAGCATAGTGCAAATGGAAATGAGGCCGTCCTTCAAGATGGGCGATACGTTCGCGGTAGTCTACCGACGAGCGGCGTATGGTGCCATGTACGTCATATCCCTTTTCCAATAAAAATTCTGCCAGAAATGAGCCATCCTGACCCGTTATTCCTGTAATTAAAGCTGTTTTTGTCATATCGATTATAGAGTTGATTTATTTTGATTTAAAAATTTTTTGACCGGTGACATCCAATACCTTATAAGCATAGCGTAAGCTTTCGAAAAAGATATTAGAGTACACACCATTTTTTTTGTACGCCTTTAGATGGTCCTTTAGTATTTGTTTATGGCTGGCTAATCCATTCGTTGACGCGCCACCGGTACGCATGGTTACAAAATCCATTGGGATGTATTGTGTCCGTATCTTATGGACGAATATCAACCGTAGTAAACATTCAAAGTCAGCGGCAACTTTGTATGACAAATCAAAACCTCCGTATTTTTCGTATAATTTTTTGCGGCAGTAAAATGACGGATGAGCGGGCATAAGCCCCAATCTCATTTGCCAGCGTTTGAATGCTTTGGAAGAGTAATAACGGACACATTTTTTCAAATCATCGTCGTTAACGTAATGTATATCACCATATACGGCATCTATGCCATTATTTTTAAATGAAGAAGCCACAGTCGCAAGGATATTATTACTGGTATAAAAATCATCACTGTTAAGTATTCCCACTATGTCCCCTGTCGCTATGGCAATTCCTTTGTTCATAGCATCATACAATCCTCGGTCTTTTTCACTGATATAACGTAATCGTCCCTGATATTTAGGCTCTAACTCATGTACAATTTCCATTGTATTATCTGACGAGCAGCCATCTATGATAATATGTTCTATATCGGAATATGACTGAGATAGAACACTTTCCATTGTATGGCGTATAGTTGCACCGCTATTCCAAGTAGCAGTGATAATTGATATTTTCATAAAATTGAGATGAAAAATTTCGAGAACTGATTTCGTTATGATTCAGAGATTATCCTATCAGCAACTTTGGCTGCAGGATTCCCACGATAAACGGAAAAGGGGGCAAGGTCTTTAGATGCGATGGAACCAACAGCGAGAACACTGTGCGAATGCATCGTTACTCCGGGACAGACGGTGGATTGAGCACCGACCCATGCACCATCTTCTATTGTAATCGGTTTTACTATGAGGTCAAATGTCGGACGTTTGTAATTATGATTTCCACACAATAACATTGCTCCTTGACTAATGCAGACATTTGAGCCGATGGTAACTTGTGATAGATTATCTATCCATACATTTTCACCAATCCAAGTATAATCTCCTATCGACAGATTCCAAGGATATTTGATATTGACTGAAGGTTTTATCACAACTCCCTTTCCTATTTGGGCACCAAAAAAACGTAGCAACCATATTCTAAAACCTGAAGAAGGATTCCAACTGCAATTCAAAAAACATATATTCACTAAATACCAGATAATCGCTTTCATTTTTCCGGCACCTATACTAAACCATGAATTATTATATTTAGACAAATCGACTTTACTCATATATGAAATCGGGTTTAGAACATTCACCTAATAGCCATTTATACAGTTGCTGCATCTGCTTTGCTACCATAGGTGCAGAATATTTCTTCTGCACAAGTTGCTGTCCCTTTTCGCCCATAGCGAGCAGTTCCAGAATAGGCATTTCTATCACTTGTTGCATTACTTGGGCGATGTTTTCGGGAGTACGGTCAATCCACCATCCACAGCCTATGGTGTTCAATTCTTCCCACGGAGTACCAAGGCTTGCCATTACAGGAGTGCCTACTGATAATGCCTCGGTTACAATCATGCCGAAATTCTCGAAGTCACTTGGCACGAAAAGACATGATAGCTGAGCCAATTGCTCATACTTGTCCCTACCGTTGACAAAACCACAAAATTTAACGCAATTCTCTAATCCGAGTCTTTTCGTTTCACTACGTAGAAATTGTTCATAAATATCATCTCCTTTACCCATTATGATTAATTCGCAGTCTTGCCGTTGAGGTAGCATAGACATCCCATAAAGGAGACTTTCGATTTTTTTTCTTGAATGTAGTCTACCAAGAAAGCCAAACTTCCTTGATTGTCCATATTCTAATAAGGACAGTTTGCTAGCCGCTACCTCGTCCAAATAGTTAGGCAAGTTGGCAGGATTTGGAATAACTGCCAACGCTCCTTTATACCCAAATTTACGCACATACTCCTTTTCAGCTTTGCAAGTCACATGCAAACAATCTGCATGATTAATGTCCTTACGGAAACAAAACTGTATCAGTGGCCATTTCTTCCAATAGGAGCGTTGTAACGCTTCTGGATAAAGCATTCCATGTGGCGTGATGATGTATGGCTTATTTTTGTGTCTTGCTACTGAGCAGGTGATGTGATTGCAATACATCCACAATCCATTGGTGTGGTAAAGTTCATAATCATTTTTTTTGAGGTATTGAGAGATGTTCTTTGAATATTCATATGGAGTTATCGCATCATTGGGCAATGCTTTAATCCAATCTTCTCTTTTCCCCATCAACATATCAGCTTTATTACTCACTTCTAGAGTCAATAAATCAACGGGAAAACCGATGTCGTGCATCGCTGAAATCAAGTCATATGTGCAAGTGGATATCCCTCCATATAATGCGCCAAATCCAGCGATACTCTGCAAAATTTTCATAGTCTACGTGTGTATTTTGTCTAGTCAGACTGTTTTTCACCTTATAGAATCACTACCGCCCCCCAGACAATATTTTATATGTTGTTGGACAATATTTATTCAGCAATTTTGCTATTGCAATGGATAACATCACAATCAATATTGGATTTATAAGAAAACATGTAATATATGATATTTCGCTTGTCCCTATCAAGTATAATCCCATTTTTTTTAAAATATTAAGTGTTGGCATATGAAAGCAATATATAAAGAAGCTATATCCACAGATACTTGCTATAAACTTGTTTTGCAATAAATTTTTCTTACATAAGATGCTTGTACCTGCCCACACGCTAATTACACCGATTAATTGGAGTGGTACCCCCCCCAAGACACTATATTGTTCACTTTTAAAATTGTCATTACACAATAAATAACGAATAAAATAATAATAGAAAATCTAAATATGCGGTTACGTAAAAAAAGATCTAGTCTTTCTAATGAAGTATTCATTGCAACACTCCCTCCTAAAACGAAAAAGAATAGATTTCCTTGATGTAGTTGATAATCTAATAATAACAATATTAATGGTATAAAATAAGATAAATATTTCATTCCGATGAAGAGAATTGGCGAAATAAAAACGTAACCAATTAAATCCCTAAGAAACCATAATTGAAAACCAGCAGGTTCCACAAACACTCTATGTAATATTTCAATAAGAGTGCCATTGGTAATCGTTGGTACTATATCTGAATTTATAGATATAGGCGATAGAAAGTATAATGTAAAGAAGTAAAATACAGTTATTAAATTCCATAATAAATATGGAATTACTAATGTCCTAATTCTCTTTTTTATTTTAACGAAACAATCTTTTAATCCTTTCAATTGATTAAAAAACAGAAAACCAGATAATAAAAAGAAGAAAGGATTAGCCAATTGAAATAGCCCGGTAAGGATACGTTGTATTCCTCCCGCTACAACATATTCATTTGCTTCTGGGTAATAACTGTGTAGGTAGCAAACCATCACAATTACAATAGTTGACAATAATGTTATTTTATCCCTATTATATTTACTTATCATTGTGTAATAAGTCTATAAAAGCTTTGAGTAAACATCCTGCCGTTTTTGCAGTGTTTGTTTGTGTGTAGATAAATGCCGCATTTCCAATTTTTTCTCTTAAGATATCATCTTTTATTAACATCTCGACTTTATTTGCATATTCACGATGATTGTTAAAAGGAACTAAATATCCATCAACTCCATTGGTTATTAAATCAGGGATTCCACCTACATTAGATGCAATTATAGGTAGACCAGCAGATTTGGCTTCAAGAATGTTGTATGGAGACATTTCCATATGGGATGGACACAGATAAATATCATATTTATATAATTTAGATCTTAACTCAACATTATCTATGCGACCACAGAATTTGAATTGATTACTAACGCCTAGATTATGAGCACACTTTACAATCTCATCTTTATATTCTAAATCTAAAATGTCCCCTATGAAGTCAATATTTGCCATTATTCCCTTATCTTTTAGGTTCTGTAGGGCATGGATAATAGTGATTTGACCTTTTCCTGGGTACACAACTGCAGTGTAGACCATATGTATATTTTTATAGTCTATAGAATAATCTGTTTTTCTAGTAAATAATTCACTTTCGACTGTATTGGGAAGATGAAGTATTTTTTGAGGGGGAACACCGTTTTTTATGACTAACCAGTAAACAAATTTAGCCAAGGCAACATATCCATCAGTTGTTGAGCGAATAAGTTTTGAAAAAAGCCAAACTTTATTACCATTTGCCCAAGACCGTGAATCATGAGATGTTGCTATTAGCAAGGGTCTAATGCGAGAGAACAAGAATGCTAACCGAGCAGAAATCATAGAATTTTTCTCATTTGTGAATACAACGTCAATATTGTTTTCCCTAACCCATGTCCGAATCTCTTTTATTCTTTGAGGAATGTATTTTAACGAAGTCACATTTGTAGTTGTTGACAGGACTATATATTTCTCATTTTCTTTATAAGTCCTGTTAATGGCAAATCTATTTAAATTTTCAACTGAGTCTATAACTAAAAAAACGTTATTTGCGAAAGAGCTAAATACATTTGCTATTTTAGTATTTTGTCCAATTATTAATACATTCATAGTTTATGGGATTTATTTTCAATCTTATGCATTATCTCATTCCATTGAATTGGGTTGAACTTATTAAACACCGTATTTGACTGGTTGGCATAATTAAGAAGTTCTGTTTCACTCATTTCACATATTTTCTTAATATCGTTCTCGAATTTATGGGGTATATTTGAAACTTTGATATATTTTAAATCTTGAATTTGAACATAATCTATTGTTGAAATAACAATTCTGTTATGTAATAAAGATTCGATCATTTTGGATGGGAAATTGCATTCATTGTCAGGATAATCAGGTTGCCGAGTACTAAGCAGGAAAACAATACTATGTAATAACTCAAGATATTTTTCATAGCTGAGCAATCCATGATAAATAATATTAGAATACTTGTTACAATATTTTTGTATAGTAGCTTCGTCAAACCCTGCTCCTGTTATATGAAGAGTACAATCTGGTAATTTTTTGAACGTCTCTAACAGCAGTGGAAGACTAGATATTGATTCATATAATGCTCCTGAAATTAGGAATGATTTTTCTATTCTTGTTATTTCTGGTGCCATAGGTTTTTTCAATGGGGTTACTCCAGCAAGGCATTCTGAATTTTTGCATGTAAATAATGGTGAAGTTGCTAATTTTATCATTCCATCAGCTCTATTTTGAAGAAACAAGAATAGGTTTTCAATACACCATCTGTTTTTAGGTGGCACAAAATCCAGTTCTATAACATAAAGCCTTACAGACGGCTTAAATATTTTCAATAAAATAAAGAGCAGAAAATTCAAGTATCCTAAATTGTAGAACCATACATTGGATTCTGAACGTATTAACCGATAAACACTGATTTGCTCCACTATCGTAGCAAGTTTTGATATAAAACCTCGACGCATCCTTAGCGAAGAATAAACAAAGTCGAAGTTTTTATTTTTTATATCATCAATTTTGCCTGTGACAAAAACAGGTAAGGTTGATATTACACGATTAAAAACTTTTCCGCTCATCAAATTAAAGGAAAAATTACAGGCTGCAAAAGACAATTTGTATTGTGCTATATATTTTTGTGGCAATATATGTGTAACAAAAACTCTTTCCATTATTATTTTTCTATTTTAAGGATTGTATCAGTTTCATAAATATCTATATACGCATATAATATCATTGAATATAGTACTATGACATTTATTAAAAATACGGGACTAAAAGGTCGTTGATAATATCCCAATGATAGTATAATTGCAGAATATAAGTATTTTTTATCTATCATTCCTAATCTGAATAACAGTAATAACGGGAGGTATACTATAATTATTCCAAAAACTCCATCGGCAGCCATAGAACTAATAATATTACTACTTATATCTTTAGTTTTATCTGCCAATTTTCCTAGATTCGAAGCACCTACTCCAATGATAGGAGACATTTTGAAAATTCTCCCTGCTTCTTCCAACTGATTTATTCTATTATCCCCTTTAATAGACCCTGTCTCTTCGTCATATTCCAAACGACCAATAGTTGATTTGTAATAATCATCATTATACATTGATATCCCTTTAAGCAGTATAAACAGAAGAATCCAAATACCCATAAGTTGTTTCCATTTATCTTTGTAAAAAAATAGAATGTAAAAAGTTACTTGGACGAAATATGCCAATGACAATGTTGTTATCAGTCCGATTAATAAAATTATTTCAGTTTTTCTATTTCCAATAAATAGTTTATTAAATAGAAGTGCATATATACCCCAACATGCTAAAGCTCCAGGTTCATCATAGAATCCTGCATTTCGGCAGATTTGCTCAAAACTATTTGTGGCGAATAATCCATAGAAAGCTCCAAGTTTTCCATTAGCTTCTACGAAAATAAAAAGTGGGTGTAGTATATTGGATATGACCAAAACAAAACCGATAGTACCCAAAACTACCTGAAGTAATTGCCAATTAGTGAATAATTTAACAAAATCCTTATCTTTATATTTGTATTGTAACCCTAACAGGAAAAATGTTGTTATAGCGACAGCTAATCGAGTAATATAGGAAGAGTCATGATGGATTGCACCATAAGCAATCCATATCATACATTGAATGAATAAGATGTTGAATATTGTTCGAGGAATGTATATTGCCCTTCTTGAGACAGCATACATGGCAACTATAGGGAATAAAATAAGATAATTTACTTTGTAATTTGGTAGTATGCCTATTATGCTGAAGATGCAAGGCCATGCAGCTACCAAACTTAGAAAATATAATAAATATCTAAACTCGAAATGTTTCTTTACTTGCATAACATAACAGATAAAAGGAATTTATTTAATCGTTCGCCATATGATTTCCAAGAAAAGACATTCAAAATTGATAAGTTTTGATTTCTTAGTATGTCTGTATTATTTATACTATTTTTTTCGGACTCTAAGATATTGTCTTTCAGACATTCCACTGTCAATTCATCCATTATCTGAATATGTGAAAAATCCTTCATAAGTCTCTGCATAGTCGTACTACCACAATTTTTACTTGCAATAATATGCAAGCCACAGGCCGCAGCTTGGCACAGAACCATGCCAAATCCCTCATCGAACGTAGGAAACAGGAACGTTTTAGCTTTTGTATAATAATCTATCAATTTAGATTGTGGAACAGGGTCAATGTGTAAAAAGTTATCTTCGTTAGGGAATTCCAAATCATCTAGCATTCCCACATGTATAAATTTATACTTTGTCCCCTTTAAAGCTTGTGCTATCAGGTAACACCCTTTACGTTTACTCCATCTTCCAACATAAATGAAATCAAATTCACCAGTCCATTTTGTTGGATGAAATTCATTGAAATGTACACCATAAGGGTTGCTGAACAATTTATGTTCTGGCACACCTTTTGAAATAAAAGATTCTTTTACATAATCACATCCTAAAATAATATAATCTGCAATTTGATACTGGTTTTCGTCAAGTTTCATATACCATTCTGTCATAGATGGTTGACCACTCTTTATGCTCATTTCATTGAATAAGCGCACATGATTCGCACCTCGGTCAAGTATAACTACTGACTTATAGCGCTTTCTGGCCAATTTCATGGCCCAAGTGAAATCAGGACTTGCCCCGATAAAAATATCACATTTGGGCATAAAAAGACATACCAATATGTCAATAGCATAAGAAAACATTGCTCGTGTGAAATTGCACGGTAGGTATATTGACAGTAATATAATTGGAGCCAATATTTCTGCAAAGGAAACGCCTCCTTTTACAAGACCATATTTTCTAAAATTTTTGCGTGGTGTCGCTGTATAAAATATTACATCGTGACCTATTTTCTGCAATTCTCTACAACAATCGAGCAGATGGGATCTCCCTTTGCATGCTACTATTATTTTCATTGTCAGTATTTTAATGGGATGATGTCATTCCGTCATAGATACTAGCAAGCCGCATCACATTCTCGTCTTTGTTATGACGGATTTTTGCGATAGATTGTTCCTGAATGGAAAGGTCGTTCAGTCTTTCAGTTCCAAATATTTTAATAATGATATTTGCAAGCATCTCGTATTCTTCATACCTATAAAGAAACCCCGTTTTACCATGTTCAATAAATTCGGGTGTCCCTCCAACGTATGATGCTATAGCAGGAATTCCTAAAATTTGAGCCTCACCTAAACTGTTAGGTGAGTTTTCTATAGCACTGGGCATTACATAGACGTGTGCATCCAGGAACTGCTGCTTCATTTGTTTTTCCGTCAAAGAGCCAAGGAATCGCACATGCTTCTGCAAGTGCAACCGTTTCACTAATTTGCGTAGATACATATGATAGCCTTGAAAACGGAGCATATGCTTCATATTGCGGCTCATTACGCTACTACCGCAAAAGTTGACCATAGTATCAGGATATTCCCTCAAAATAATAGGCAATGCTTTCAGTACTTGGTGAGCGCCCTTCAATGCTGAGCCACTATTGCTCACGAAAATTGTGTGTTTCTGACAATGTTTGTACTCCCACATGGGTGCTTCATAAAAAGAGTCTCGCAGCGTCTCGTTCATGAAGTGGTAGTGTAGTTGTGGATTGATTTTCATTACATGGTCATGATCCCACTGGGTACGTCCCACTACATCAGTAACATGGGTGAGTACATAATGTTCGCATTCAGCGCGATGTTTGAAGCTTCGCTTTGCATTCAGCAAGAATGTCCTTCGGTAAAAGTCAAGTGGGGTTATATTCGTCCATTTGTCCCACAACGAAAGACCACCATCAGCATAACGCATATATGGATCTGCTAGTCCTTGGATATTCACAACGGTCTTTATGCTACTTTCATTAGCTATACATACAGCTTTAGCAAGTGAGTGTTCTGTTCCATGAATATGTATTAAGTCAGGTTTAAAATCATCAATAGCTTTCTTGCAAGCCTCGACTTGTTTTCTAGAAACCTTACCCATTGACAAAGTGGGAATCAAATAATAGGACCTTCCATTTACATTGTAGTATTCATATTTTGAGCCATACGAATACACAATTACCCCTAAGTTAATGTTTGGTTTATATTCCAAAAGTTTTGCTGCAGAAGAATATAGCCAGCCGCAGTGGAAAGGATATGTCTCGTTTAAGACTTCACACAACTCTGGGAATTTGACTAATGATATCCACAATATTTTCATAATTTACTTCGTAGCAATAAACTCTGTACATTTACGAATCATTTTTTGAGCAAGAACTTTCCATGAATCCTTATTCATGGGGTGATTAGATGCTGTTATAGGCAATGTAGTATCAAATTGAGGAATTAAAACGCCTTTATCAATAGTAATAATATTGAATAACTCCCGCAATCCCCCCATTCTACAAAGGCTTGTTTCAACGTCTTGACCATTTTCTATATAAATGACGGGAGTTTCAATACCTAAGCAAGGTAAAGCACAATGTATTCGAGATGTTATTACTAACTGTGCTGTAGAATATAGTTTTACGAGGTGTTCAGCCTCTTCAAGAAGTTTTTGATTTGATTTACATTTTTCTTGATGTCTACTTCCTTGGCTAATGTAAATAGATTCCATTATTATTTTCCTATCGAAAATCCTTGTGTATTCTTTATAGTAAAGAGCTGTTTTTATATATTTATTTAGGATATTTCGACCTGAATATAGATAGAGACCTTTTGTTCGACAAAGTTTGAATATCTCAAATGGGTGAAGTAGAGTTTCATAAATAGCTCTAAAGATATTCCATCCTTTCAGACTGCCGTTATATAATGGATCTACTATATATGTCGTTGTTTTTTTTTCTTTTGAATAATATTTCTTCCCAAGCGTTAATGTCATACATCCCGAGAAATAAGCTTCAATGCCATTCTTCGTTAACAACTCCATTGTATTAAGATCTCGGCAGCCTATTGGTTGGTGACTTTTCAAATATGCTTTACTTGATGGGGAAAGCAATTCTTTTTTTGCCTCACTATTTATATGAAATGCTACAAACAATGGAATTATTTTTTCTGTTGGTGGCCAGTTTTTGGGATTATGCATATACCATCCATTCATAATTACTTTGCATGGTTCACCGCTGTAGTCTTTAAGATCTTCATCTCGATCGATGAATCCATCCACTTGCGGGAGAAATTGCGATGAAGCAAGTGCTTGAACATAATCTCCTATGTTGATTCTTGACAGTTTAGGAGATTTTGAAACAGCTAATAACTTGTATTTCATATTTCACTTATTTTTATAGAATTAGTATATCACCCGATTAAGTACTTTGCTATATACCTCTAATATTTTTCCTCCATAATTCTCGATAGAGAAATTATCTCGTGCAAATTGTTGGGCATTCAGGATGATTTCTATGTTATCTTCTGAAACAACCTTTTGCATTGCGGCTATGCAGCCATCTAAATCATCAAATAGCAGTCCAGTCTTGCTATTTAACACAAAATCTTTTGTTCCTCCAGAATTACGACCGATGACTAAGCAACCATAAAACATGGCTTCTATAGATACGCGTCCTAAACCTTCGTTTTCGGAACACATCAGGAATGCTGTGGCCCGAGACATGTGTTCTTTGACTTTGTCTGTACGACCGATAAAATCCACTGCGTCAGTTATATCGGCATCCGCTATTATACGTCTTAACTTATCTACGTATTTGGAATGACCTTCTCCGATGATTCTTAATTTATACCCTTGGGTAGCCAATCTTGATTTCGCGAAAGCTGATATAGCAAAATCACATCCTTTACGTTCTGTCAAGAATCCTGCACAAAACAGAAAATATTTTTCCTTAGGCATTATAAGACAGGTATCGTCTTTGCTTCGCACGGCATCAGAAATGGCATATGCATTCTTGTTTCCCACGGAGATGAAATGTTCAAGCACCGTTTTGGTGATGCCAATAACAGCATCTGTTTTAGAGATCGTTTTCTTATATTTCTTCCAGCCTTTCAGCGGCATCCACCCAAAATCTAAATCCATAAATCCTCGTAAATGCCACACACATTTCGCATGGAGAATCTGTGCTATATCATAGCCAACCGACATGACAGTGTTGTTGATGTGTACAATCTCTACATTCCTTTCCTTCAGAATTTTTGCAACCGTTTCAATACATTTGCGATTCTTTCTATTGTATTTCAGATGGTTAGGGATATATTTGAGGGCATATTTTATGTATTGGTAGAATTTTACAGGCTTTTCTACTAAGTCTTCTTTAAAGTCGCATACGATACACTCTACGTCATTAGCTGTGAAGTAATCAAATACACAACCTTCAGTCCTGACCATAACGATGGGGTACACATATTCCCGGACAGACTTTATCAAGTCCATAAGAGAGTAAGTCGCACCGTCAAAATTTTTTGAGGCAAATGTTACATATAATACATTTATCATCCTTTTCTTATTTATTTGATTTCTAAATCACTGAAAACAGTTTCCACCACATTTTCGCTATCCGTTCCTGTGAGAATCGTTGCGAGGAGATGATAGCTTGCCATGCTATACGTTGTCGTAGTTCTTCATTTTGCATCAGCTTCAGCATGTGGTGTACAAATCCGTCCACATCACCTTCCATGATGACTACACCGTTTTCGCCATCGGTGATAATTTCACGTAATGAGGCATAAGTATCAAAGGCAATGGGTACCACTCCCATCTGTTGCGCCTCGGTCAATGTCAACCCCCACGATTCACTCCTTGAAGTCATCAGGAAAATAGACGCCTCTTTGTAGTAAGGGACGGGGTCTTGTCTGCCTTCGAGGCTTACATCGGGGATATGCTCGTTGCGTATGATGTGCTCATAGAGCTTGAGGTCATTACCGTGTCCCACAATGCGGAGCGTCCAACCTTCAGCTACAGTGTCTTGTTTCACACGTGCCCAGATACGAAGAGCTAATGACAGTCTTTTTTGAGGTTCGTCTAAGCGTGAAACAATAAGAGCCACTTTGCGCTTGGTGAGCTTGTCTGAGCAAGGCGTAAAGTCGAATGATAGTCCATTGGGAATGATCACGTACTTCGATGTATCATGTATCCTTGCAAATTCACCATAGGGTTTGATGAAGCTTCGACAGAGCAACACTACGCGGTCAGCACATTCATAAGCTTCTCGATAAGCAGCGGAAAGTCGACGTTCTTTTTGCAATGCCATCAGGGGATACATTACTATGCTTTTTACCCATCTGCAAAAGTCTGCCATTGACTTTGGCTGATGTTTGATTATTTTATCAAAACGTCCGAACACGAGTTCCCATCGTGGCTCGAAATGATGTGCAAAGATGATTTTACATGTTATATTCTCCACGGCAGCTCGGAATCTAGGTACGTGAATGAATGCCCCTTGTATAATGACGCAATCAATACGGTTCTCCACTATGATACTCCTAAGCACTTGAGCATTTTTTTCCAATTCTTTCTGTGGAGTCCAATGGAACTCTTTGACGAAGCATTCCTCTTTGGGTGTATCAGCAGGTGCCTCATAGATGGAAAAGCACCTGATGCCATATAGCCTTGTTAAAGCCATGGCTACGGTGATAGTGGCTCGTTCTGTTCCACCCTTAGTGGAATGCACTTTTCCGTAGGTGTGGTATAGGATGTTCATAAATTGTATTTAGCTTTTCTTAGTTCGAATGGACAAACATTAATCAAAGGGTTCAGATCGATAAAACCTCGTTTCCATCTGGAAGCCTCACTATCGATAAGTTCCAAAGGTATTTCCTGCTCATCAATGGTAATTGGTTTTTTTCTATCGCGATGAATGGAAAGAAAAAAATCATGGAACTTGAAATGACCTCCAATTAGCGGTTTACCAAATTCAATCCAAACATTGGGTATATGGTAGGTTTCGGCTATGATAAGTCCATGAAGCGATGAAGATAAGATGATTTCACATTCACAGATTTGGTCAATAATGTCATGCCAATGAGCATACCGTCCTAAATGTATGATTTGCACGTCCTCACATTCGTTCAATGGTATCCCGTTGAAGAGTAAGGTTTCTACAACCATTTGATTGGACACATGGGATATAATACCATACTTATAATGCCTATATTTGTTTGGCCTATAGTAGAGAGGGATGAGCATGGCAGGGTCACCATATATTTCAGGACAGTCCACTCCTTCGGCAAGCAGTTTTGCTCGGGAAAGTGGTCCACGAACAGCATAGACTTTCTTTGGTTTAATCTTTAGAGGTTTGTTCCCATCAATAATACCGGCTCCCCATACCTCAGTGTTTTGTGTACATAACATATCGATGGTTGAGCCAATCACCAGATAGTTTTGTAGTTTTAGTCTGAATGCTAAAGACGTTCGGTTAAAAAGTACGACTGGATATTTTATTATCTCACGAAGGAAATAATAATTGATATCATCGCCCCAGTTTTCATGTTTAACACGTTTGTCTTTTTGGTAAAATACAAATGCATTAATTATGACGGGATGTAAGAAAAGTTTGAGATGTTCTATGATGATTATTGAAAACTTAATCATAAGTTTTATGTTTTAAAGCATTTATTTTATTGTGTATCAGATTTCTTTCGGTAGTATTTAATCCCGCGAATAAAATAGTAATTGCAGTCACCACTATTGTCAAGATAATTACTATTATTGTTTTCAATAAGCCTAAATTAGGTACTATATAAAAGATTCCTATTGACATACTAGAAGCAAATGTAAAAACCGAAATAGTTGGTAGTAATACCCTATGTGCATATTGTACAAAAGAAAATGATACCATACGACCGACAATCACAACTCTGCAAATAAGGGCAGCTACAGAAATAATCAAATGAACAATGAAAACCATTTCTGGATTGCCGCCTAATTTGAGTGTTATATAAGCAATCGGAAGTATAAGAAGCAAAAGTCCCCCTACAACACTTTGGTAGACTTTTAGTCGACCAACTGCTTGCGATGAAATCATTAATGGATTGGATAACGCATCTATAAGTAAAATGCAAAGTATTATACGAGCAAACCAAACCGTGTGAGCTGGAACAATCTTCAACCATACAGTCAGAATCGTCTGTGTTTCAAGCATAATAGGCAGCACAATAAGTAACAATAAGAAAAAAGAGTACTTACTGCTTGCAAATATGAGTGAGTGCATGCGATTCAAATCCCCAATTGCATAACTTTTGGTAATTTGCGGGTTCAACGCCATTTGGAAATTGTTTACAAAACCCGTTACGACACCCTGTATAGTAACAGCTATTGCTCGTGCTGCGTTTACCGCAGGACCAAAGAACATATTCAAAAGCACATTTAATCCCTGTGTATAGAATACGCCAGCGATGTTCCCAAACAAGCTCCAGCCCGCAATATTGGTCATTTCTTTGAATATTTTTTTGTTGAAAATTAGTTTCACTCGTGCTTCTTTGAAATGATACTTACAGTATATACCATATATTAATCGGTCAAGAAGAGAAATTCCTAAAAGTAAAGATGCATAAAAAATTAATCGGTCAAATGTAACTATAGTTAGTAGATACACTATTACTAATTTCAAGAGTGCATCGAGAATCGATATGTAGGCAAAAGCTGACATTTTTTCATGTGCAATAATTGCTGCATTATATGGGATAGAGACAATTGATACAAACGTTGTCAGTATTGAAAATTGGTACACCCAAATAGCTGCTACAAATCTCTCTTTTGGAATAACCAATTTATGGCAGACAAACCATAATCCAATAGTTTCAGCAATAATTACAATTAATAAAGCGATAACAAAATGGATAATTGCTGCAGTTGAAAATGTTGTTATTTGTCGTTTCTCATCACCTCGTGCAAGCTCGAAAGTAATAAATCGTTGTGTTGCATTAGACATTGCTCCATTTAAGAATGAGAAAAAGGCAACAAATCCTCCTACTACATTATATATGCCATAGTCTTCTACTCCAAGTGTATTCAATACAATCCTGCTGGTATATAGCCCTACGCAGAGAATAAATATCATTCTCAAATATAGAATGAAAGTATTTTTGGCTATTCGTTTATTCGAGGAAACAGAATCAGACATGAATCTTTAAACTGATTACTTTGATTTTTTACTGATGATAATATTCAACCCCAATCTTCTAACTAAATAGTCTAGAGAACAGATAGAGATGTGTTAAAGACAAACACGCATAATATAAAAATAAAAAGGGTTATGAGATATGAAGTAGCTATGAATTCTAATTAATAAATAATCATGGAATGGCACAAATAAATATCGAAAGAATTTAGAGCTATCCATTGATAAGTTTGGTAGTCTCTATTTTTATTTTTCATTAGAGCTATGATGATATTCGGAACCATATCCATAATGATATCCGTATCTGTAACCATACTTATGGTATCCGTAACGGGTATAAGCATCGGTTGTGCCGTTAAGCAAAAGGAACATATTTTTGTATTTATGAGTTTGGTAGAATTTTTCTATTTCGGGCAACATGGCTCGTTCCAGTAATTCTGCCCGGATGACAAACAGGGTTTGGTCTACATATTTATTGATGATAGAAGTATCTGCTACGATTTCTACCGGAGGGCAATCGATAAAGATGTAATCGTACAGGTTTTTCAACTCCGAAAGCATCTGCTCGAGATGATTTTCAAATAATAATTCTGTCGGGTTAGGAGGGATGGTGCCTACGGGCAGGATATCGAGATTGGGATGGGTCTTTCCTTTTACGATGACTTCATTGTAGGTATTGACCTGACCGATAAGGTAGTTGGTAACACCTTCCCCTGGAGACTGGATATAGGTGCTTAACGAGGCTTTTCGTAAATCGAGGTCGATAGCCAATACTTTTTTCCCTTTGATGGCCAGACTGGTAGCCAGATTCATGGTGATGAAAGTCTTTCCACTACCGGGATTCATGGAGGTAACCATAATTATGGGGGAATGACCATTTTTTCCTTGCATAAATTCCAGATTGGTGCGGACTACCCGGAAGGCTTCGTTGATGACATTCCTGTTCTTTTCCTTGACTACAATGGAATATGATTCCGGTTGTGGTTTGCGGAATGGCAATCGTTTCTTTTTACGGTAGGAGAGGGGGATTTCTCCAACGAAGGGTAAAGTCAGGTTTTCTATATCTTTCTTACCCCGAACCCGGGTATTCATATTTTCCATAATGAAAATGATGACAACGGGGATAAGCAGACCGAGTGCAATGGCTACCATCAGGATATTCTTTTTGACCGGGGCAGTCGGTATCATTTTGCCATACGGAGGGGTGATGATACGGGTGTTATATGCCGTAAACGCCTGGGAAAGTTCGTTTTCCTCCCGTTTTTGCAGTAAAAATAAATAGAGGGCTTCTTTAACCTTTTGTTGACGCTCTACCGATAACAGGTATTTTGCCTGTGTGGGACTGGCTGCAATGCGAGAGGTGGTTTGTTGTTCTTCCTGTTGCACACTTTTTATTTGAGCATTTAATGTAACAATAAGATTATCGATAGAGGTGATAATGGCTTTGCGCATCGATTGCAGGGACTGGTCGAGGTCGATTACCAGGGGATTTTGTTCGCTACTATTGGCGACCAAGTTGTTTCGCTGTAACTGTGCTGTATTGTATTCGGATATCTGGGTTTCTATGCTTGGACTTTCGATACCGGAATTGGCGGGTAAAAGCTGGTTTTTGCCATTGTTGCTTGTCATATAGTTGTGGATGTAGCGAGCCATATATAACTGGTTGTTCAATACCTGCAATTGAGATGTCGCTTCGCTCGATTGTTGCATATACATGCTGGATGCCGCTTCGACATTGGGTAACAGATTTTTACTCTTGAAAGATGAAATGTCTTCATCGACATTGCCCAGTTCCTGCTCGATAACTGCCAGACGGTCGTTGATAAACATGGAGGTACTGATGGCTATCTGGTTTTTGTCTTTGACCCAGTTCTCGTTATAAACGGAGATAAGTGTATTCAGTACATCTTCTGCCCGTTGTGTGGATACATCGGAAAACGAGAGGTCGACCACCGAGCTTTTCTCTTCACTTAAAGAGACGGCCAGATGTTGAGCGTACCGGTTGGCTGTAGATAATGTGTTTGATTTGCTAACCTGAACAGGTGTATTTGATTTCCCATTATAGTATTTGGTCGGGGAGATTACGAGTTTTCCGACAGGGGTAGAGAGGGTATCTTGTAAGTTGCCTTTTATTTTTTGTGCATTTTCGCAAATTTCACCGTTCAGTTGGAAGTCATATACCTCTATCAGGTTATCAGTGAGCAGAGATACAGCGCACTGTGCCGTTTCGTTGTCGGGCAAATCGATAAAGAAAACGGTTATCGGCTGGTTGGTACCGTATATCACTTTGTCGTGAAAGCTTCCCGGAATGGTATAGTTTATGTCCAGATGCAATCGCTTTACCACATCGAGCATAATAGCCGGAGACTTGAGAGAGAGAATTTCGTTATTGACATTGGTATTGGTCTGGAACAGACCTATATCGGACAACCCGCTTACATCTCCGGATAAAGAGCCACCTTTGGTATCCTCTTTTATCAGGATGGATGCCGTTCTGACATAGGTAGGCGGTGTCATCTTGATATATAGAACGGCAATTGCCAATGTTATAGCCAATGAGATAGCAAACCAATACCATTTGGACAGGCATAGATATAGTAAGTCTTGTATACTAATGAAATCGTCGGTTTGTTTCGGGTTATTTGATGTTGCAGACATGTTATGTTAAGAATAATTATTTTACAAATAGTACGGTTATGGTCGTTAACAAAGACGCCAGAGATATCCAGAAAGAGGTAGAACGGACGTTGTTCCCGTTGACTGTGGACTGACGGGCACGAACGGAATTGGGCTCTACATATATCACATCGTTTTGTTGCAAATAATAGACTGGTGAGGAGTATACATCTTGAGCAGACAGCAGGTTGACCCGATAGCTCGTCTGTTTTCCCCCTTCATTGCGCATTACATATACGTTTTCCCGTTTGCCGTATATGGTGAGGTCTCCTGCCATACTGATAGCATCGAGCAGGGTTATTTTGTCCCGGTCTATGTTGTATCTTCCCGGTTTACTGACTTCACCCAGGACTGATATGGCAAGATTCATAAACTCTACGGTAACGACCGGGTCTTTGACCAGATTCTTTGAAATAAGTTCGTTTTTGATATGAGAAGCTATTTCTTCCCGTTTCATACCGGCTACGTGTATTTTCCCTAATACGGGGAAATCTATATTTCCTTCTGCATCGACAGTATAGCCGGAAACTCCTTGGTTACTTCCGGATGAAGAGGTAGAAGTTTGTCCTATCTGACGTGTTATAACTGGTAGGTTGAATAGATTGGCCAGTTGAGGGTCTTTGCTGTTGACCAAGATAGATATTTTATCCTCGGATTGAATTTTTATCTCTTGGGGAGATATGATTGTTTCTTTAACTCCCGGTTGCATATCCTGAAAATAGCAGACTTGTTTTGAAGAATTGCATGAGCAAAGAAGTGCTATAATTATCGGTATGAATAGAATATGGATAATACGCATGATTTTATGACTGTTTTTTTATAAATAAATTATATTATCGGTAATTGGGATTCAAGTTCCGGTGTTCTATTTTATTGGTCAGCCAGATGTTGGCTCCGGTCCATACAAGAATGTCCATAATTAACAACAGGTTTATATTGATGTATTGGGATAATACGACATTGCACAACGAAAATATAAGGGATAGAGATACGATGGTGACCATGGCTTTACGCTGCGGCATACCGAGTGCGAGCAATTTGTGGTGTATATGGCTCTTGTCCGGCATGAAAGGATTCTTCTTCATCCGGATACGGTGAATGAATACCCTGACTACATCGAGACATGGAATCATCAGGGGGGAGAAGGCGAGAGCTGCCGGATTGTACAGGAATGTATCCCGGGTAGGTGTATAGAGAGAGAGTTTGATACTGAGGAAACTCAGCATGATGCCTATGGTAAGGCTGCCGGTATCTCCCATAAAGATTTTCCTGCCGTGTTCCGGATTCCCGAAAACATTGTAGTAAAAGAACGGGACGAGTACCCCTAATGTAGCAAACGATAACATGGCATAGATATATTGCTGCAAGTGCATGAATGCCAATCCGTAGGAGAGCAGGGCCACACCGCTTAATCCTGATGCCAGTCCGTCGATACCGTCGATGAGATTGATGGCATTGATGATGAATACCACTACCAGTATGGTAAGCGGATAGCCTATCCATGCAGGCAAATCGGAGATACCGAAGATACCGTACAGATTGTCTATCCATACGCCTCCGGCAATGAATAATACAGCGCATAAAATCTGGACGACGAATTTGGCCCGATAGCGTACACCGATGAGGTCGTCGGCCATTCCTACCAGGTAGAGAATCATAACCGTGCAGAATCCAAAAGAAAGTTCTGCTACATTGGCTTCTAACTCAGCGAAGATTTCCGGTCGCCCCAAGATAAGATTTACTCCTAACAGTAATGCGATGGAGAAAAAGATAACGGGCTTGAATGCTATGCCGCCTAACCGAGGGACAATACTGGTGTGAATCTTACGTTCATCAGGAACGTCGAACAGTTTTTTCCGGAAAGAAATAAGCAATATTTTCGGAATGAGTATTCCTGCAAAGAAAACGCAGAGTAAAAATACTAAGCTAATGTTGATGATCCAAAAATACATAATATATGAGATTTGTTTATATTTTTAGCGGATTGTTACGCTAATATCGGTACTGTATTCCCTACCTTGTGTTTTCCAAAGAGAACGGGCAACTTTCTTTTTGGTTTTTGTTTCAAGATTGAGATATGACTTCGATCAAATCGGGTTGGATTTCGGCTGTGACTACGGCGGTAATTCCCGGTATCACTACGACTACTCTCCGGCTTCGGATACCTTTTATTTTTACAAAGATTCCTTCGACACCATCGAATGTCCCTCCGAGTATGCGTACTCGTGTACCTTTTTTCAGATTGATTTCTTCCGGTCTTAGGTAAATAAGCTGCTCGCTATTTGTTTTAGATACGGTGATGAATTGCTGCATTTGCATATCGGGCACGATAACGGGAATGTTTTTTCCATTATCTGTCCGGGTGATATATTGGAGAATCGATATCTGCTGTTTGGTCTCTTTAATAATTGGACGAGTTGTGCGTACAAATATGAGATTGTGTATAGCCGGTACCAATACTCTGGTTTTCTTGTTTTGCTTGACAGATACTTTATAACACATGGGAATGAAGTTTTCGATAGAGCGATTGTCAAGCAAACGTTTTGCTTCTAATTCCCTGCAATAAGGAGCACTCATTGCGAACCAAACCAAATCTTGTTTGTTATTGTTATACTCCATTATTGCTGTGTGTTTAATATTTTATATAAAATATTATGTTTTTATATACAAAATAATTATATCTTTGGCTCCTGAAATATATTGTAATTTTCTATATTT
>OIFE01000463.1_pt1 | contig 32526 bp, 22 predicted proteins | sample 1581921 | NCBI WGS metagenome assembly OIFE01 (sample SAMN04414075, study PRJEB24778) | human gut metagenome | material: faecal | host: Homo sapiens | reverse complement strand
ATTTGAGACAGACATAGTACAACCCATCGGTTTTTGAGGTATTTATAAGCCTAAAGAGCACGTTTTGTAAAAATATTTCTATAAAATATGGATAAGCTCTAAGCTTATACTGCAAAATTATGTCTACCTTTGCAGCCGAAAAATAAAAGGACATTTTATCATCCATATATGATTATGAAACGGGGGTTATTGCTTTTTTTTAGTGCGGTATTTTGTATTCCGGCGTTTACTCAAAGAAAAAATTTTACGTATAATTTTTATGGCTTTGTAAGGGCCGACTTATTCTATGATACTCGGAATAATGAGACTACGGTATCTGACAACTTTTATCTTTTTCCCAAAAATACGGTTTATGATGCGGACGGAAAGGATTTGAATGCAAAGCCCAGCGGCTCATTCTACACATTCTGTACTCGTCTGGGCTTAGATGTCACCGGCCCACGGATATGGGGTGCCGAAACTTCGGCTAAAATAGAGACTGACTTTGGAGGTTTCTCGTCCAGTACTACCATGTTGCGTATACGACAAGCGTATATCAATCTGGCCTGGTCTCATTCTTCATTGCTTATCGGGCAAACATGGCACCCGCTTTTCGGAGAGGTATCGCCTACTGTGCTGAATCTTTCTACCGGGGCTCCGTTCCAGCCGTTCAACCGCAGCCCGCAATTGCGATATCGGTATAACCATACATATTTTACAGCAACTGCCTCGGCTATTTACCAATTGATATACCAGTCGACCGGTCCCAAAGGGAAAAATGCCGAATATTTGAAAAACGGAATGATACCGGAATTGTTTGCGGGAATCGATTTTCATAAGAATAAATTTCTGGCCGGAGTGGGTGTCGAAATGATTTCTCTAAAACCTCGTACAGAAGCGACCGTAACGCAAAACGTAGGAGGAGAAGAGGTATCCAAGACATTCAAGGTAAATGAGCGCATTACGACGACTTCGTTTGTCGCTCAGATAAAATATACCGAATCTAAATACCGACTGGCAGCCAAAACGGTATATGGGAAAAACCTTTGCCACTTATCTGTTCCCGGTGGTTATGGTGTAACTTCGGAAGATCCCACTAACGGAAGCCGTAAATATACTCCTTACAGGACTTCTTCAACATGGGTAAATGCTGTATACGGGACTAAATACCAGGTAGGCATTTATGGCGGATATGCCAAGAATCTGGGAACGTCACAATCTCTTGCCAACGTCGACAACGGTCGTTACGGGAGTGCTCTGGATGTAGACCAGATGGTATGCGGTGCCGCGCATTTTGCATACGTTCTCCCTCACTGGAAAGCCGGTATCGAACTGAATTGTACAACGGCTTATTATGGCGATATAAATATGTCGACAGGAAGGGTCGGCAATACGCATGCCGTTACCAACTTGCGAATCTTGGGTCTGGCTATTTACTATTTTTAAGCGGCTCTACTCACGACATACCCCGCCTCCTTTTTCGGGAAACGGGGTATGTCGTGTAAAAATTTCTCCAAACCAGTCTTAAATTCCGAATAAAAAAGTCAGGGATTTACTGTCTTTAAAGTCTTTTGCCGTATTTCCTGCATAGATTTCTCCTTGTGTCAAGGATAATTTTTTTACCGGACTGCCCGGAGCAAAATTCATATCTTTCAAATCGACCCAAAATATATCGGGGCTTAATGTAGATTCGAAATAATAGACTTTGTTTCTTTGGTCTGATACCGTACGCCAACGTGTCGAGGCAATATTGGGCTGTTCGGGGACGGATATCCCCAACGGGACGGAAACGTTCCGCATTACACTAAATACCCCGGCTACTGCCAAGCGAAAGTCCGGAGTGAGCGGCAAGGCATTGATATAAAACGATGCCCGGACAAAACGGTCGGATGCGCGATTTGTCCCCGGCAACATCACCATACCTCCTATTTGTTTCCAATAATCATTTAACGTCAGTTGCTTGTCATATGTAGGTGAATTGGTCATCACCTGACATTCCTTACCTTGATGTATTATCAGATTGCCGTCAATATATTCAAAAATCGCACTATTCCCTGATGCATCGGAAACGGACAAGTGCAAAGTAGATTTGTAACCATTGGGCAGGTCGGGTGCATCGATTCTGAACAGCTCTTTTTTTAATTCAGCAACTGTTTCTTCTACTGTGGAAAAATTATCCAGCACATACTGGGTCCATATGCTCAGTCCCATTATGGGGCGATTATCGTTTTCTCTCTTATATGAAGATTCTGTCAGAAAGAGCAAATTGGCAACCAATCCTTTTTCGTTCATTCCGTCACATACTCCTATATCGTATCCGGCAGTCACGACACTTCCGTACTTGGAGGTCCATTTCACTGTATTTTCCGTTATTGCGCCTCTTTTTTGCATTCCTCTCGGAAACATATATATGTTTGACTGGGGATCTTCTTTCCAATCCATGGTTCGTCCAGTCACTATCATGTGATCCGGGCCCAAATAAACGGCTCGCGTACAGGCTCGTGGTTGTTCTACACAGATAGCCAAGCCAATACCCAGCATAAGGAACGGTATATTTTTTTTTGCTTTCATAGATGTATTTTTTATAATGACTTTATTCTCATAGTTATATAACAAATGTTCTCGCTGCATTGTTTCTAAGGCCCTGTCTAAATTTTCCGATAAAAGTAACTTCTGCCAAGTCCTTTTTACACTTTCTTTTAAGGGTGTTCTTTTTCGTCCGTATTTACCAAATGGACTGCTATCATCTTCTTAAATTCAGAAAAATATCCCTGAAAAGAACTCTCAATGCTGACCCAGTCAAAATTTAGACAAACTCTTAGAATACTCAGGGGTTTATCACATAAAATGATTATATTCGTAGCGGAAAAACTTCAGAGTCTGTTTAAGCCGGCTCTTCATAATTCAGTATTTAATATCATGCGGAAAGAATTTCTTTTTATCGGTAGTGCTCTAATCGCAAATGCTACACTTCTCAAAGCTGAGAAACATCGTGAAAACCCGGTTAATGTCATTTATATTCTTGCTGACGACCTCGGTTACGGAGATATAGGTTGCTACGGTCAGGATAAAATAAAGACTCCCCATATAGACCGAATGGCACAAGAGGGTATGTTGTTTACCCAACACTATGCCGGATGCACGGTAAGTGCGCCGTCCCGTTGTTCTCTTATGACGGGATTGCATACAGGACATTCACAAATACGAGGTAATAAAGAGATAAAGCCTGAGGGACAACAGCCCATGGAGGCAACGACATATACATTGGGCCGGCTTATGAAATCGGCAGGATATGCAACTGGCATCTTCGGTAAATGGGGATTGGGGTATCCGGGTTCTATGTCGACTCCCAACAAAATGGGATTTGACGAATTTTATGGGTATAACTGCCAGAGGCAGGCCCACAGTTATTATCAAGACCATTTATGGCACAATGAAAATAAAGTCATATTTGACGGGAACAGGAACAATGAACGGAAGGTCTATGTACAGGATTCTATCCATGCACATGCATTACAATTTATACAAGAAAATAAGGACAGGCCTTTTTTCGCCATGCTGACATATACTTTACCTCACGCCGAGTTGAACTTACCTCACGATTCCATTTATAGAATGTATGAGAATGCCTTCGAAGAGATTCCGTACAACGGCCAAAGAGGTTATTATCCTTCGGAGAAGCCATACGCTTCCTTTGCCGCCATGGTTACCCGTCTCGACATGTATGTAGGGGAGGTAATAGCCCAGTTGAAAGAGCTGGGTATCGATAAAAATACAATCGTTATCTTTACCAGTGACAACGGCCCTCATCAGGAGGGCGGGGCCAATCCCGATTATTTTAAAAGTTACGGCCCGCTCAAAGGTCTCAAACGAGATGTATATGAAGGGGGTATCCGGGTTCCGATGGTTGCATGGTGTCCTGACTTGATAAAACCGGAAACCAGAACCAACCACATTTCGGCTTTCTGGGATGTAATGCCGACACTAGCTGAACTTACCCGCACCAAACTGCCTCAATCGGGAGATGGCATATCATTCCTTCCTACCCTATTGTCAAAGGATGGGCAAAAAAAACATGATTATCTCTACTGGGAATTTCATGAGCAAAACGGCAGGGTGGCTCTCCGAAAAGATAACTGGAAGCTGATAAAACAGCCTATCGTCGGGAAGACGATTATCGAGCTATATGACTTGAGCAATGATATACATGAAGACCATAACCTGGCCGGACAATATCCTCAAAAGGTAAAAGAACTCGAAAAAATATTGGACCAGGCCCGAGTGCCCTCTCCTATTTTCAACTTCGGCAGACCGGAGTGAGTTCCCAACCGGTAATTTGCTCTCATTTTTGCCATAAAGGATTTAGCGAAACTATAATAATATTGGTATTGTCAAAGATTCATTATTATTTATATTGTCTTATTGATTAAATATAATTACCTTTGCACGCTGTTTATGTAAAGGTAATTTTTCATAGAGAGGTATGTGAATTATCGGATTTCAAGTATAGTAGAGACGGAAAATTATAAAATTTCCGAGAGGTGTACCTGAACTTAATTTATACAATAATATAAAAATGACTTGGATTGAAAATCTTCTGTTTACCACTGAGTCGGTCGCGCATACCGTATTTCTATACGCGTTTGTGATAGCTTTAGGGGTATATTTGGGGAAAATGAAATTTTTCGGAATTTCCCTGGGTGTTACATTTGTGTTATTTGTCGGTATTGTCGCCGGGCATTTCGGATTTGTCGGAGAAAAGAATATCATGCACTTTTTGCAGGAATTCGGACTTATTCTTTTCGTCTATTCCATCGGTCTACAGGTGGGACCCGGATTTTTCTCGTCTTTCAAAAAAGGAGGTATGCGACTGAATATGCTGGCAGCCGGCATCGTGTTGCTTAATATTGTCGTGGCATTTGCCATCTATCTTATAGCTAATGGTCGTATAGAAATGCCTATGTTGGTAGGTATCCTTTCGGGAGCGGTAACCAATACACCGGGACTCGGTGCTGCACAACAAACATTGGCTCAATTACATTTTGACGGAAAGCTGGATGTCGTACCGGAAATCGCTTCGGGATATGCGGCCGCGTATCCGTTAGGTGTTGTAGGTATCATTGGTTCTATGTTGATAATCAGAGCTTTGTTTAAGGTAAAACTGGATAAAGAAACGAAAGAAATAGAGGAAGAAAATAAAGAAAGTTTGCTCACCCCTCATCTGGTGACTTATAAAGTGGAAAATCCTCTGATTTTCGGTCGTACAGTGCTGGATATGGCACATATTATCGAACGTAATTTTGTCATTTCGCGTATTAAGAAAAAGAATGACGAGGTTATCATCCCCAAATCGGATACGGTTATCGAAGAGGGAGACCTTCTTCTAACTGTTTTGTCGGTACAGGATGAAGATGCCCTGAAAGCTTTTATCGGGAAACCGGTAGAGATGGACTGGAAAGCGATTCCCGCTCCGGTCGTTTCTCGTCGTATATTAGTCACCAAGCCGGAATTTAACGGCCGCAAAATCGGTTCGCTCCGTTTGCGCATGGGTTACGGGCTGAACGTCACCCGCCTCAACCGTGCCGGTGTAGACCTTGTTGCCAATCCTAATCTGACTTTACAGGTAGGCGACCGGTTGACGGCAGTAGGAAAGATTGAAGACATCAACCGCCTGGCCGAGAGATTGGGTAACTCCATGAAACGTCTGAACGAACCTAATATGATTACTTTGTTCGTAGGTATCTTGTTGGGTATTGTCTTAGGTAGTATACCTCTTGCCATACCCGGTATGTCCTCATCCATGAAATTAGGATTGGCAGGCGGCCCTCTGGTCGTGGCTATTCTTATCGGTCGTTTCGGATACAAATTCAAACTGGTCACTTATACCTCGACCAGCGCCAGCCTCATGATACGTGAAATCGGTATCTGTCTTTTCCTTGCCAGTGTAGGGTTGACTGCCGGTGGCGGTTTTGTGGATACGGTAGTGAATGGAGACGGTCTGTTATGGGTATTGTGGGGATTTCTTATTACAATCATACCTCTGTTGATTATCGGAACCATCGGCCGCTGGCATTACAAGCTCAATTATTTTACTTTAATGGGACTGATTGCCGGCAGCAATACAGACCCTCCCGCATTGGCATATGCCAATAAGGTAGCCAGCAATGATGCTCCGGCCGTAGCTTATTCGACAGTGTATCCTCTGACGATGTTTTTAAGGGTACTGACTGCCCAGCTCATGATATTGGCTTTTGCTTAAAAGTACAATTACATCAATAATAAAAGCCAAACGACCTGGTCACGTTATTGTGAGCAGGTCGTTTTTTATTATAGCCATGTACTGCTTTTTGGGAATACTATGACGGAACAAAGCCTGAAGTTTATTTGTTCTAACAGAAAAAATAAATTTTTTAGTCTGTGAAAAATAAGAAAACCGAAGCCAACATCTGCATGGTCATTTCGAAAACATTCAGCGGATTGAATATGAATGCGCTGAAATATTTGTTACCTTTATGGATAAGTCCTCTAACGGGAGTTACACTAAGGTGTACTTTTGCCGCTATTGCATTCTGGATAATCGGCTTTTTTGTACCTAAAGAAAATACCACCCGTAAAGAAAAAGGTATATTGTTTCTTTTGGGGGCATTAGGAATATATGGATTCATGTTTTTCTACCTTACAGGGCTCAGCAAGACTACACCGGTTTCGAGTTCCATATTTTCTTCACTGCAGCCGATATGGGTCTTTGCCATAGCGGTTCTTTTCTTTCGAGAACGTATCACCAAGATGAAGATTATCGGGATTCTGGTAGGACTGGGAGGGGCCTTGCTCTGTATCTCTACTCAAAAGAGCGACGATTTGGCATCTGACGCATTCACGGGAAACCTTCTATGTCTGCTCAGCTCCATGATATATGCCGTTTATCTGGTTTTAAGCAACCGGTTGCTCAAGTCGTCCGGGACATTCACGTTATTGAAATATACATTTACCGGAGCTGCCGTTTCGAGTTTGATAGTCACAGCCATTACCGGTTTCGACGCCCCTATCCTGGCACAACCTATACATTGGTTGCCTCTCGGAATACTGTTGTTCGTGCTTATATTCCCTACCGTCATCAGTTACATGTTGATTCCGATAGGGCTCAAATATTTATCTACTACTCTCGTGGCTATTTACGGTTATCTTATACTTATCGTAGCTACGATAGTCTCTCTTTCTATCGGGCAAGACCGGTTCAGCTGGACACAGATGATTGCTATCTTAGCGATTTGTATCGGTGTATATCTGGTAGAAATTGCGGAAAGCAAAGATAAGAAAAGCCCTGTCTCGACAAATCAACAGACATAATTACCTTCAGGACAGAGTACCTCTGCTCTCTAACAAATACGAACCGAAAACTATCTGATACCCGTTGTATAACCTTTGCCTCCACATGAGGGACACCGGTCGTGGCTATGCGATTGGGGTACTTCTCTACGGCATTCGTCACACCAATATGTACCCATATTGCCATATGTAGGAGTCTTGGAACCGGCAATCCAACCTTTGCCTCCGCACAAACTACATCTACTTTGCGTAACAGAAGAGCCGCTATTATTACTGTTGTTTATCGGTACATTGTTGTTATTGTAATTGATATTCCCATTACCTGCCATAGCTGATTTTAACTGGAGCATAAGTTTTGCTCCTTCATGCCCTTTGGAGGCAGCAAGTGCAAGCAATTGTACTTGTAATGTGTTGGCTTCATTGGTATTGAACGTATTCGACATGGATGCGGCCAGATTCATAGAGGCAACTGCACCCAAACCTTCTTTTCCCAATCCGACAATTATATCCTGTATCAATGTGGCATATCCAAATTGGGTATCAGCATCGGACGGGTAATTACTTTTCAAAACTTCTTTCAAATACCCCAATGCCGCACTGCTGTTTCCCTGATTTATATAATTTTTCACGATTTGCTCATCATTTTTCAGCGTATTTTTCAACGGTTTAGCAGATGACGACCGCGAGGAGGAAGCTAAACCATTACCTTCTCGAGAGGTCAGATATTCCTGATAGGTCATTACATTTTCACTGTCTTCTGCCACCATGATACGCTTATATTTTGAGGAATATCCGGCCCAGTAAAACAGGCATGGAATAATTTCTTTTCCGCTTATGTCACATACTCCACATTTGGCTACATGATTGACAAATTTTTGCACTGAAAAATAGTTTCCTTTTTTATGATAACCGATAAAATCGTACTTACCGGGCGATATGATTGTCTTGCCGTCGGTATCGCGGACACTGCACGTTTTCGTCTTGGTCTCCGGAGACTTTTTTTCTATTATTATGTATGGACCGGAAATGGATACATATTCATATTCATCACAGGGCAGTATCACTTTACCGTCTGCACGATAAATGCATTTTTTTGTATAAGTAGGGTCAGTGCACTCGAAACATAACCAATTGCCAGCCACTTCTCCTGTTACCATACTGTATTTCGGAGCAATTATTTCTTTCCCATCGGAACCACATGCTCCCATCTTCTCTCCTACTGTAATTTCATACCAAGAATAATCGTCTTTGGTCTGATAGCTTACCTTATCGGCATTATACTTTTCTTTAAGAGATGCCGACATCTTTATGGGAGCCATAAAGTCATCTAATTCCGAAAAATCGGAAGTACTCTTTGCGGTTTCTTTTTCCTCTGCCGCAATGATTTTATCCAACTCTTTCCGGAGCGCATCCCTTTGTATAACCAGTGACTTTTTCGAGGCTTCGTCTTTTGTCGTGTTTATCTGCTCATCCAATTGCCGGACTTTATTTTCCAGCATCAATTTCCTGGTTGTGACAACGCCATATCCAAAACTTGCTTCACATAAGCAGAAAAGAAAAAAAAGAAGGATTGTACACGTACGTTTCATAATAAATTATATTGACTTGTTATATGCTTAGGACCCGCTTAAATCTAATAAAAGTGTTCGGTTAGTTCTCCATTTTCTTTCGTCAAACAGATTGTATTCTCTTTGCAAAAAACTGAAAAAACATCCTTAAAGAATTGAAACGGGGTGTTGCTCTGAAGAACAAATATAGTATTAATTATATATACATTGTACTCGATTTTCGTGAAATCTTCTTTACATTTTAATTTTCCAATACAAGGGATTTTATCAGGCCTTCTTTGTATTTTCCTTCGTCAAATAACCCGCTATTATCTTTCAAATCCTCAAAATTGACTCCGGTTCTAAGTCACATTTCACAACCTTTGGCAGCATCTCGCTCAGACCTATTTAAGTCACGCATCTCATCATAACACACCCCTTTAATCCCCTCTCAAGAGGGGAAGTTGCTCATTCAAATATCTTATTATCAATAAGAAAGCTATATACATTTCTCCAGATAAGATAAAAAAAGAGCCTGAACCCGATTAACGGTCAGACTCTTTCCCATATATTTATTTACCAATTAGTCGTTCATAGACAACAGCAATTCTTGGTTCGATGAGGTCTTTTCCATCTTGTCTTTAATAAATTCCATCGCTTCCAAAGAATTCATATCCGAGAGGTATTTGCGTAATATCCACATCCTATTCAATGTGTCTTTGTCGAGCAACAAATCGTCACGACGAGTACTGGAGGCTGTAATATCTACTGCCGGGAAAATACGCTTATTGGACAATTTACGGTCTAACTGCAACTCCATATTGCCGGTACCTTTGAACTCTTCAAAAATCACATCGTCCATCTTAGAGCCTGTATCGGTAAGGGCTGTTGCAATAATAGTCAAACTACCTCCGTTCTCGATATTACGTGCTGCACCGAAAAAACGTTTGGGCTTGTGCAATGCATTGGCATCGACACCTCCCGACAAGACCTTACCCGATGCCGGAGAAACTGTATTATAAGCTCGAGCCAAACGTGTGATGGAATCTAACAATATCACGACATCGTGCCCGCACTCAACCATACGTTTTGCTTTTTCGAGAACAATGCTGGCTACTTTTACGTGCCGTTCGGCCGGCTCATCGAAAGTAGAAGATATAACCTCGGCTTTCACACTCCGTGCCATATCGGTCACCTCCTCGGGTCGTTCGTCGATAAGCAGTATTATCATGAAAACTTCGGGATGATTTTCCGAAATAGCATTCGCGATGTCTTTCAACAACATCGTTTTACCGGTTTTGGGTTGTGCTACGATAAGTCCCCGCTGACCTTTACCTATGGGAGAGAACATATCTACTACACGGGTAGAAATGTTTCCATAACGGCCTGAAGTCAAATCGAACTTTTCTTCGGGGAACAATGGTGTCAGATGGTCAAAGGGGACACGGTCACGTACATATTCGGGTGAGCGTCCGTTGATTTTCTCCACTTTTACCAACGGGAAATATTTCTCTCCTTCTTTCGGCGGTCTAATAGGGCCGTCTACAACATCTCCGGTCTTCAAACCAAAGAGTTTGATTTGGGATTGAGAAACATATATATCATCAGGGGATGTCAGGTAATTGTAATCGGAAGAACGTAAAAATCCGTAACCATCGGGCATCATTTCGAGAACTCCGCTTCCGGTAAGTATTCCTTCGAATTCGTAAGATTTCTCCACCACTTTAGGTTCAACGGTAACATTGTTGTTCTGATTATTAGCCTGCGCCTGATTGTTTTGAGGTTGTTGAACCGGAACAGACTGTTCGTTTGTATTGGCCTGGTTGTTATTGTTGTTATTATTATTATTGTACCGTTGTTGTTGATTGCGAGGTACAAAGCGCTGGCGTTCGCTTCTGGGGAAGAAAGTTTGCAAATGTGAAGTACCCGGAGTCGGGATATTCAAGTCATATTGTCTACGTTCACGCGGTTGGAAATCGTTATTTTGAGCCGGTGTTGCCGATTGGTCCGACGCGGTTTGCTGGTCAGCGTTCTGAGCATTTGCAGGTTTCTGTTCGGAAACGACTTTACGTATAATTGTTTTCTTTACTTTCTGTATAACAGGGCGAGCGGGTTCACTCTTTTCTTCTACGGCAGGTTCTTGTGCGGGAGCTTCTTCTTTTTTTACAAGGTCGGCAGAGGCGGGTTCTTCGTTCAAAGGCAATTGCAGTTCCACCTGATCTTTCAATGCCGGATGAGCAAAATGTGTCTTTTTAACTTTCGTCGGCTCAGCTTTTTTTTCTACCGCCGACTGTTCTTGGGCAGGATTCTGTACTTCATCAGCTACAGGTACCGGCGAGGCTTCGAGGGTTTTGTCCTTTTGGACGGACTTACTGCTGCGAGCTTTCTTTACAGGTTTAGCTTTTGCCTCTTCTACTACTTCAGCAGCCGTTTCTTTAACAACGTCCTGCACCGGTTGCCCGACTGCCGCTTCTTTTTCAGGAGCTTTTTTAGTCTCTGCCCGGGTTGTCTTTTTCTTTTTAGGAGCTGCCTCCTCAGCTTTTGCCGCCATTTTTTTGCCAGCAATGTCTATGGCTTGCTGATCCAAAATTTTATAAATCAAGTCTTCTTTTTTCAGGGCGTCGACTTTTTTCAAGCCCATTTCTTTTGCAATGACCTTAAGCTCTGCCAAGAGCTTGTCGTTTAATTCCACAATGTTATACATGAATGCTTATACTATTGCTAGTGATAATTAAATTTTTCAAATAATATTCATCTATCTACGAACCTCTTCTGCTTTAAGACATAAGTGTAGAAAATAAATTTTGTTTTTTGTTTGGATTTATTGTCAGAAAATGTGTTTTTACACACGAACCTTGTAGGTTTTTTATTCACGACAAAAGTAGATTGTTTTTTCGATATTACAACAAAAAGCGTTAACGTTTAGTTTAATTATTAACTATTTTTCACAAATAATTTGAAATATCAACTTCGTTTCACATTTAACCCGGACTTTTTCACTGATACGCTCACCCATTAACCAAATTATTTCATCACCTGAACATAACAACCATGCTTTTTCCTTATCTATACTTGAGTATTTATGGTCGTTAAAATAATCACTTAGTTTTTTACTTCCTTTCATTCCGAAAGGTGTGAAACGGTCACCCTTTTTCCAATGCCGGACAATCAATGGGAACTTAAGTTTTGCAGCATCAAAGCAGGCAATATTCCGGTCGCGGGGAATTTCATAGTGCTCCTCATTGGATATAAAAGCAAATTTCAGTGCGACCGGTACATTTATCCTCGACATGTTTTCTGTTATTTCGAAGGAAACATCAGCTTCTTTTTTTTTCGAGGTAAGAATCATCCTATTCCGGTCTTTTATCAACCGATAATCGGTCGACAAAAATTCTTTCCCTGAATGAGCTTCCAGTGATTCCCATATATCATCGACCTGTGACGAAAGAAAGCCATATTCCCGGACCATTTCGAATAACAATGCCTTTGGTGAGGGCTGTTGCAGCAACTCTTCGATTTTAATATAAGTCTCTTCTCCCGTTTTTATGAGTACTTTGTTTTTTTGTTCTGCAATGGAATGCCGATAGACGGTGGCTACTTCCTTCAGATGGTTCATCGTACGTACTATTGTTTCCGGCACAGCAGGATTGACAGACTGCAACAGAGGTAACACATGCAGCCGTATTTTATTGCGGGTGTAATTATCTTCCCTATTGGTACTGTCCACCACATACGGCAATTGCCTGAATGCCAAATAGTCTTCTATATCTTTGCGGGAGAGCGATAGCAGAGGCCTTATCACTCTGCCATATACCGGTTGTATGCCGCACAATCCGGTGATACCCGTACCTCGTATCAAATTCATCAACATTGTCTCCACAGAGTCGTCCCGATGGTGAGCTACGGCAATCCAGCGGGCTTCGAGTTCGCACCGAAGTTTTTCGAACCATTCATAGCGTAACTCCCGGCAGGCCATTTCGATAGAAACTTTCTTTTCGGCAGCGTACTTATTCGTATCGAAAACCGTTTCATAAAAAGCCACTCCTAACTTCTGCGCCATTTCATAAGCAAAATTGCGGTCGCGAACTGCTTCGTTTCCTCTTAACTGAAAATTACAATGACATGCAATGCAATCGTATCCCAACTGCAACAAAATATCTAACAGGGATACAGAATCGGCCCCGCCACTCACCCCGACCAGTATCTTGTCTGTACCGGAGAGCGGAATATTTTCCGAGATATATGATTTTACTGTTTTTACTATTTTCTCTTTGTCCATGAGAAAGGATAAGTTTGTATACAAACGTACAACTTTTTCGCGGTATATAAAAGCAAAAGGTGCAATTATAGCATTCCCAGCAAAAGTTAATAAACGAAAAAATGAAAATGTGCATTTAACTTCGTACGCCACCAAACATCTAATTAAACAGAAATGTTTTATAGAGGGAGCTTTCCCCTATTTATGTTTAATATTTAAATTTGAAAATTATGAAGACAAAAATCGGTATTTTATTAGTTACCATCTGTTTCTCTACTGTAGCTTTTGCCCAAAAACCTAAAGAAAGAAAAGAATTCTCTCCCGAACAAATGGCTCTGAAACAAGCAGAAATGCTCAAAACCCGCTTACAGCTGAACGAGACTCAAAAGAAAAAAGTCTATGAGTTAAACCTGAAGTACAACAAAGAAAACAAAATGTTGATGGAGCAAATGCAGGAACTGAGAAAGAAAATGCAAGAACTGAACCAAAACAAAGAGGCCGAACTGAAAGGAATGCTGACTCCAGAACAGAATGCAGCTTATGACATGTGGAAGCAAGACCGGAAACGGGAAATGAAGAAAAATTTCAAAACCGAAAAGAGACCGGGTACCGCACAGCCCCGCAAATAATATTATACTTGCAACAGCTGTCCTATTTGTCAATATAGGACGGCTGTTATTGTAAGCACAAAACCGATACGGCTGTATTGAAAAATATGGAAAAACGAGCGAGGAATAAAACCAAAATAATAGGTTTCAATCTCCCCCGTGTACTTTATTTTCTTCTTTTGCTTTCTCCAATGTTGTGGCCTAACTTCCATCAAAAAAAATACCATCTCATTCTATTTTTGCAGACAGGACTTTCAGTCATTTTGGGAAGGTTTACATGTCATGCCATAACCAAGTGGAACGTACACCGCCTAACAAAATAAGAACGCCTTTCTTACATGACTCATCAAATACACAAACATGTTTCAGTACTGAGTTGTCTATCGTCATTTGCATGACAATCTGCTCGATGAGTTTTCTCCTCACGGTTCTTTAAGACAGACTCACTGTGAAATATCTCTTGCTAGGCGAGTTTACCTTTTGTTCGTTCAACTCTTTGAAATGGAAAAACTATCATCTTGTAAGCTCGTGACACGTTTCCTAACTATTAGATAACCTAATCTGTTTTCTGTTACAAAATAACTTTTTCCATACAAGTTTGTCAAACTAAGTCTTGACTAATTTAAATTTTTAGTATCTTTGAGTTTAGATTGAAACGGTACTATTCTCTCCTTGATATACTAAAATTCCGATGTATTATGCACTACAAAATATAAAAATTTCAAACAATGAATAAAAAGTAAGAATGTTTCATATAGCAGTATTCAAAAAATAAAAAACAATTCATGGCAAAAGCAATAATCAACTTATCATACAAGAATGAATTTGAATGTTCACCGCTATTCTTTATGCAGGTGAAATCAAAAGAAGTTCAAAATAGTTCTGATAGGCATGCTGTTACTCTTAAATATCACTGGGTTTCAGCTGTATCACAAGTAGATTGTACCATTGAGAATAAAGAGATGACTATTGATGGAATGTTAAAACTCATGATTGCCGACTATCCATTTACCTTTTCAGAAATCCAATCAGAAAAAAATGAATCGTCAAAAACTAATGGGAGATTATCCTATCAAGTTCACCTATTCTCTCCATCATCATACTATGATATGTGGTTTCTCTTAAACTGCATGCTTATTCGCAAACAAAATTGCAAAGATAATTTCTATTTCCAAGAATTATTATGGGTATTAGACAACTACGAATTCAATGAGAATGCCATTACGCAAGTGCTTTCTCATTATAATGAATTTTATGTAAATGAAATTCTTAATGTTTTTCGTGATATAGGACATTGTCTATCTTATGAAAAACAAGAGAGGATTGCAAACTATTTAAAAAAGCGGAATGTTGATTATAAAATATATTTTCCACATACATTGTCAGAGGCTTTAAGCAATACAGACAAAAAAATCCAAGAAGTAGGAAACAAGAGGAACATCTTTAGAATTTTATCACTTCTTTTGGGTTATAGTTTTTTATCCTTGATTAATAAAACTGGGGATGAATCGGAAAAAAAGCAATATGTGCATTACGAAGAAAATGTATTGAAATCATCATCAAATGATATTATACGCCTTTATCGTTGGTTGAAAGATGACAATTATAATTATGGTGATTTAGCCCCAATAATGAGACTTTTCTCTTTACTAAAACCGCAAATACAGTTGGATGTAGTTAAAAGGTATTTTCATGCTATAAGGCTAGGCCAAACTGTATACTCAGAAGAAATTCTTACAGCCTTTCTAAATAATCGATACAAGAAATTTGAACGATTTTGTAATGTCCTAACGGCTAATTTGTCGCCATTGGATATGACTGTACCTTTATTATGTGATAATATTCAATGTTTCATTAAAAGCAATGGAACCTCATTCCAAAGCTTTAATGGAGTGCTTGATCGTACGTTCATGAATGCCAATTCACTTTATAGTGATATGAATTTTAATTTGAATAAGATTCTACCCATATGTAATGGTGGAGCTGTCTATGATAGAAACTTTATTGGGTTTATAAATTATAGATTGATAATTGAATTAGTAGAAAAAAAATTTAAAGAAGATTATCTCAAACAGAATGTTATTAATCTTCTCAATGCAATTGGTAAAAGAGAATACAAATATATATATGCTTGTCATACAGAAGGTAAAAAAGAAGAAAATTTAATGCATTCAATGTGTAAGTCATGTCATATCGCTCAAAAAGAAAAAATAGATTTAAATATTTGGCAAGTATATAATGAACAATACCAGAAACTCTTTACACATATTTTAAATATTCCCCACCCCTCTAATAAGCCACTAATCATCGACTTTAACAATATAGATTTAACCTCATTTAGAGAAAGGTTGATAAGTTTTTTCAATGAAAAGTTAGAATCCCATGATGATAAATGGTTAATTAAACCCGATTTTTATAAAACTCATCTCACTTTACTACAAAGTTTTTGTAATATTTCTACAGTCAGGATCTCTATTCGAAACAATATAATTATTGGTTGCAATGTTTTGGATATTAATTGTGTGCCAGCAAAAGGTGTTGACTCTAACAAGGCAGCAGAAAAAGAACGCAGGAACAAGGAGGTAGAAATAACTATCCAGAGGGTGAAAAACGCCTTAGAATATATCACTGGATACAAAATCAACAACAATGTATTAGAGCTACCTTATGACCCAATCAAACTTGATAAACTTTGTAAAATATTTTATTACCGTATGGATGAAACAGAAGACAATCTCAATAAATTATGTTTTTTATCAAATAAATATATAAGTAAGCATTTATTATATTGTGCCCCAGAATATGAAAACAATATTAACGATGCTATCAATCTTCCATATTTTTGGTGTCAGCAAAAAGAATGTTTCAAGAATGTATTATCTAATCAAGTTTTAGCTAACACTAAATCATGGAATGAATATACATTATTTCATATGCTGGAAATCTGCGGTTTTCCTTTATTAAAAGAAACCATAGCTGGATTCGAAGTTAACGCTGTTATACGTAATCTTATTGCAATAGTCAATAAGATTAAGAATTTTTTTGAAAAGTTAAAATGTGAAGTTTGCGGTCATTTAATTTGGTCAAAACGTAGTGCTCCCTTTAATAATTATAATCGTTTTTTTTGTATAAACAATCTGTGTCCTAAGTACGACGATGAAGTGTATTTAAGCTATTGTAATAGCTGCAAAAAGGGATTAATAGATTCTCGCGTTTCTGCTAAATGTCCAAATGGTTGGAGAATTTGTCCATCATGTTATGGGTGTTGTAACGATGAGACAATTGAGTCTGTCGTACAAAGATATATAGTTTCACACAGAACAATTCCACCACGTATTGAAGAACAAAGGAGGAATGGACATAACGATAAGGGTATATACTTTTGCCCCAAATGTGGTGGCAAAATAATTGATATTCTAGATAAGGAACAAAATGATATAATTTATCAATGTGAAAATTGTGGTCATCAGAAACATCAACAATAAAATTGAATGGTTTTCTTTCTCATTTATGATTACTATACATTGCCATTAATCGATCCAAAATCTATAACCCATTTATACAATAGCAAAATTTAGTTCGGCAAGCGATATTGAATGCAAAAAAAGTATTTTTTGTATTTATTAACAGAAATCATTTGACTGTAAAAACTTGCAAATCACTGAATTTATAATCATTGCTAAGCATTACCTACTCAAACAAGAAATATTTCAAAAACAGGTTATCTCAAACGTAATACAATTTAAGGTTTCTTTCATCAAAAAATTCAGACAAGCTCTTGGACATAAGTCATCAAGATTAGCTATATAATATCGAAATAAAGTGATGTATCGTTTGCAAAACAATGCTTACCCGGCTTTGTTTTTTATGGGAAATAACTTTCTTCCGATAATTTTTGCGCATTATTATGAAACAAAGCAGTTTCTTATTAAATTTGCATCTGAAAAACAGAAAACAAGATCATCATGCTTGATAAAATCAATCATCTTAAAGCAGAAATAGAGTCTCTGAAGGCTTCTAAAGCTGACGAGATAGAAGCTCTGCGTATAAAATACCTGAGTAAAAAGGGCGAAATATCACAGCTTTTCAATGACTTCAGGAATGTAGCGGCTGAGCAGAAAAAAGAAATAGGAAAGTTGTTGAATGAACTGAAAGAACAGGCTCTGACCAAAATAAATGACCTGAAAAATGAATTGGGCAACGAGGAACAGGATGCTAATCTGATAGACCTGAGCCGTACATCGTATCCGATAGAGCTGGGTACACGCCATCCCATATCTCTCGTAAAGAATGAAATTTGCGAAATTTTCGGGAGATTAGGTTTCTCTATTGCCGAGGGTCCCGAAGTGGAAGATGACTGGCATGTATTCTCGGCACTGAATTTTGCCGAAGACCATCCTGCCCGCGATATGCAAGATACATTTTTCATACAGCGTAGCCCGGATGTGCTGTTACGTACACACACCTCATCGGTACAAACCCGCGTCATGGAGCACAATCAGCCTCCTATCCGCATCATTTGTCCGGGACGGGTTTATCGTAATGAAGCTATCTCGTATCGGGCACACTGCTTTTTCCATCAGGTAGAGGCTCTGTATGTAGACAAAAATGTATCGTTTGCCGACTTGAAACAGGCTTTGTTGTTCTTTGCCAAAGAAATGTTCGGCCCGGAAACCAAGATACGGTTGCGCCCGTCTTATTTCCCATTTACCGAACCTTCGGCAGAAATGGATATATCTTGCAACTTATGCGGGGGTAAAGGTTGTGCATTCTGTAAACATACCGGCTGGGTAGAGATTCTGGGTTGCGGTATGGTAGACCCGAATGTACTCGATGCCTGCGGAATAGACAGCAAAGTATATACCGGTTATGCCCTGGGTATGGGTATAGAACGTATAACGAATTTGAAATATCAGGTAAAAGATTTGCGCATGTTCTCGGAAAATGACCAACGATTCTTACAGGAATTCGTGTCGGCTCATTGAGTATCGGTGTACAATCTTAATCTAACTTTATACAAAAGACGCTGGGGACGAAGGGGGCATGAATACCCGGTCGGTACTGCGTCTTTTGCCGTCTAATTGTTATACTCATGAGAATACAGGAAAGATATGACAAAGTTATAGAATGGTTCTCGACGAACGTTCCGATAGCCGAAACAGAGTTACAATATAAAGACCCGTTCCAGTTGCTTATAGCTGTCATCTTGTCGGCTCAATGTACTGACAAAAGGGTAAACATGATAACTCCTCCCTTGTTCGAGGCTTTTCCTACTCCGGAGACTCTTGCCGCCACGACTCCGGAAGTCGTATATGAATATATCAAAAGTGTCTCCTACCCCAACAACAAATCGAAACATTTGGTAGGAATGGCGAAAAAACTTCTCAGTGATTTCAACGGGGTTATCCCCTCGGATGTAGACGAACTGCAAAAGCTGCCTGGTGTCGGTCGCAAAACGGCTAACGTAATCGCTTCTGTGGTTTTCAAAAAAGAGGCTATGGCTGTAGATACTCATGTGTTCAGGGTATCGAACAGAATAGGTCTCACCAACCAGTCGAAGACTCCTCTCGAAACGGAGAAAACTCTTGTCAAGCATATACCCGGCCACTTGCTGCCTATCGCCCACCACTGGCTAATCTTGCATGGACGTTATATCTGCGTAGCTCGCAAGCCTAAATGCCTCGAATGCGGAATACGGGAATATTGCAAATATTTCAATGAACCGGACAAAAGCAAATAAATAAATGGACAACTTGACATTCGATAAATATACTTTTGCTACGGACGAGCTTTCGGGGAAAGAGTTTTCGGAGTGCACTTTTTCCAATTGCAATTTTAGCGGAATGCGCCTTTCGGGAAGTGTATTTATGGAATGCCGTTTCGAAAATTGTAATCTGTCGCTTTGTCAGGTCGTGGGGACAGGATTCCAACAGGTTCACTTTTCAGATTGCAAATTATCCGGTGTGGACTTTACCGCCAGCAGGGATTTCCTCTTTTCGGTACAATTCAGCCGCTGTGTCATCGAATATGCCTTATTCTCCCGCAAAAAGATGAAAAAATCCCACTTCTCGGACTGCCGCATTTGTGAATGCGACTTTGCCGACTGTGATCTCACCGAAGCGGTATTCTCTCATTGCGACCTGAGCCGAACGGCATTTTACCACACCAAACTGTCAAAAGCCGACATGAGAACAGCTTTTAATTTCCATATCGACCCTGAAGAAAATGACCTGAGGCAAGCTCTGTTTTCTCCGGAAGGTGCCATCGCTCTTTTACAAAAATACAAATTGGTTATCGGCTGAACCGATTGCCGACCGGCTATACTCCGTCATGGGCTATCTCTCCCGAACGGGCATCGACGAATGCCATCAGCTCTTGAGGGGCTATCTTTATCTGCAATCCCCGGATACCGGCACTTATATATATGTAGCCGAAAAGCGATGCGCTGGCATCGATATATGTAGGGAAATGTTTTTTCATTCCTATCGGTGAACATCCTCCTCTTATATAACCGGTTATGGGCAACAGTTCTTTCATCGCTATCATCTCGGCACTTTTATTACCTGAAATTTTAGCCGCGGCTTTTAAATCGACCTCTTTATCACCGGGTATCACACATACAAAAATGCCATTGCGATCGCCCCGTAGTACTAAAGTCTTGAACACTTGCCGTATATCTTCTCCCAACTGTTCGGCTACGTGCGTAGCTGCCAGATTGTTCTCATCCACTTCGTAAGGAATGAGTTCATAAGAGATTCCGGCTTTGTCCAATAAACGGGCGGCATTGGTCTTATTTATCTTCATACTCATCGTCTTTATCCTTAAAAGCTTTTTAAATCTCACAACAAAAATAGCCTATTCAGAATTTCTTTGTATCTTTTTCCGGTCCGGTTTCCCGTTTTCATCCGTCAAGCTATCGGCTATCTTCCTCACAAAAACAAGAAAATGTCCTCGAATAAAGATTTGCAAAGCTGAATCGAGCGAAATTTAAACCAGCTCTAACAACAAGGCAAATTTAATGAATAATGCAATTATATTTACTTATAACTTGTTTTTTCTGCTTTTGCCCGTCAAACCACCTGCTATTTTGGGTGTTGGAAAAGTATTTCATCCGAGGAAATAATATTTAAGTGTTTTCAACTCTTTGTCCAGTTCAAATATTACAGGTTTCCCAACCGGTATTTCAACCTTGACAATTTCTTCCGGAGTGAGTTGCAAGAGATGCATTTCCAATGCACGCAAACTATTCCCATGGGCTACAATCAACACCGTTTTTCCTTGCTTGACAACAGGTGCAACATCGAGTTCCCAACAAGGCAATACTCGATTTACCGTATCTTGTAATGACTCTCCATGTGATAACAAAGAGGCATCTATACCTTCATAGCGTATATCATGTGCCGAGAAACGGGGGTCAAAGTCCGATATCTGAGGCGGTCTCGCATCATAACTTCTGCGCCATATCATTACTTGCTCTTCACCGTATTTCTCAGTTATTTCCGTTTTACTCAATCCTTGTAATGCCCCGTAATGCCGTTCATTCAGTCTCCAGTTTTTTATCACCGGAACCCATAGCAACCCCATTTCTTCGGCTATTATATACTGAGTTTTTATGGCTCTCTGTAAATAGGAAGTATAACATATATCGAACCGAAAGTGAAATGATTTCAAAAGGTCTCCGGCATGCCGTGCTTCTTCTTTTCCTTTCTCCGATAAATCCGGGTCGGACCAACCCGTAAAACGGTTCTCCTGCTCCCATATACTTTCACCATGCCTCAGTAATATCAATTTATACATTTTATAGTGTATTATTGGTTTGTCTTTCGTTTACCAATAAACGCTTCGAATAGTAAAATCGTTCATCCGGTGACAAACTCCGTCTAAATTTTATTTTATGACATACCGACTATGCCCACCGGGAATCATCTATATATAAATCTGCGATTCGCATTATTTACTCACAAAGAGTCTAAGAAATAAGTGGGGTTATCCAATTTTCAACAACCCTCTGCTGTTCTTTGCAATTTGAGAGTAGGAAACGAGAAATTACCTCCATTCCTCGATAGAAAAAAGCAATAATTCCAAGTTTCTCGAATGATATTTCTTTGTAGACTTACGAACCATGTGTTAAAAAAGCAAGAAGCGGGCTTTTGAGAGCCTCTTGCCCAATGCAGTATAAATCGGGGAATTTAGAGATTACGATGCTCATTAAGGTATTTGTTGGATTTCATCCGACGTTTTTGCGCCATGACATAGCTCGAACTAATCCGGCTCTGCCCGTTTGGCTGAATCAAAACTCTCCTTTAATATGAAGTACTGCTTCCGGTCAGCCACTCCTTGAACTCTCCTACCCGGTTCTTGCTGACTACAATCTTTTCGGGCGTGGCAACCTGCAAATTGACAATCACACGTTTATTGAACCATAGACTGATATCTTTCACTGCTTCTCTGGCTACAAGGTACTGGCGATTGGCTCGAAAGAATCGCTTCGGCTCCAGACAATCAGCAAGTTCATCCAAAGTCCGGTTGATAACATACTCCCCGCCTTGCATCGTGACTGCTTTTACAATACCATCTGCAATGTAGAAACAGCAAACGGTATTTACTGCGAGAGGCAAGAGCTTATCGCCTTTGACAGGTACCAATAAATGTGTCTTGTAATTCTCTTCCCGTTTTAAGGTACGCATCAACGTGCGGAGGTCCGGTTCGGCCGGACGAACAGTACGAAGTTGCTTCAGTTTGGCAAGTGCAGCACGCATCTCCTCCTCTCCAATAGGCTTGAGCAGGTAATCAATGCTGTTGACCTTGAAAGCCCGCAACGCATATTCATCATAAGCGGTAGTAAAGATAATGGGGCAAGTGATGTCTGTGTGTTCGAATATCTCGAATGCCGACCCATCTGCCAAATGTATATCCATGAAAACCAGTTCGGGCATAGGATGCGCACGGAACCAATCAATGGCATCCTCCACACAATCCAACACATCAATCACTTCAATATCGGGGGCTACCTGTTCCAACACAGCTTTTACGTTGCGAACAGCCGCTTTTTCGTCTTCGATAATCAGAGTTTTCATTGCAATCTATAAGTTTTTCAGGGTTTCATAAGAGGAATACAAACGCGGAAACGACCATCCGCCTCTGTAATCTTGATTTCTTTGCCCAATAACAGTTCGTAACGCTTGGCAAGGTTGACTAATCCTATACCCGTTCCGGAAGAGACTGTGCGGCGGGGTTGCAAAACATTCTCCACAAAGAGAGAAAATGTACCGTCGGCAGGACTTCTTATTATCCCGATTTCGATAACAAAAGGTTTTCGGCTGCTGATTTCGTTATGCTTTACAGCATTTTCCACCAATGTTTGTATGGAAAGTGGCGGCAGTACATAATCCAAACAGCGAGAATCTACCTCAACTATGAAATGCAGGTTATCTTCATAACGCATCTTCATCAGGTAGATATATGCCTCTACGAAATCCATTTCTTCGCGGAGGGTGACGACATGCGTATCGTTCTCTTTCAAAGTGTAGCGCAGCACGTGAGAAAGTTGGCAGATATAATCCTGTGCCCGTTCAGGCCCCTCTCGTACCAACGACTGCAAGGTATTGAGCGAATTGAACAGCATGTGAGGATTCAGCTGGTTCTTCAGTGCCTGGTATTGGTTGCGTACATTCTCAGCCTGCAACTCCCCGTTCTGCAACAACATGGCCTGCCACTGAGCGGTCAGGTAATAGATATAACAAGTGCCTGTGACAACAATACTCATCATAAAATCACGTACCGGATGCAAGTAATGGTGTACAGTAGCATCGATAGCGGGAATGCTGAAATGATGGTGCAGGAAAACGAATGCTCCCCCTAATGCCTTGCTCAGCAACCATACAAGGATAAAAGAAAGTGCTACTTTCCACCATGTCATGCGGGTATTCGGACGATTGAACTTGAAAAAGACAGTGTTCACGACAAAAAGTGCCAGAAGAGAAAGAAAGGCGTAGCCTACTTCAAAAAGCACATCGGCCAATGACATATCCGGGAAAAGCGTACGTTGCTCCTGCGCATCTGAGAGCGATACCAATTCCGGGAAATGGATAAGAAAACTGACAGCTAGCGACACTACCACCGTCAACTGGACGTATTTCCTGTTTGTCACGCACATAGTTGTCTTTATCTGGGTTCCGACATAGGAACAAAGGTACAAAATCCTTTTCATTCTCCTGTCATCCGAGCAGAAACATACATACCCGGACGGAAGAGCGGACTGGCATCTGCCACCTCGGCATAGAGCTCGATAGACCTATTGGTATTGTCCACCTGCTGCCCTATGGATACTATCCTTCCGTGAAAAACCGTATCCCCCAGTCCGTTAACACGGAACTGTATGGAACTACCGGTCTTCACTGCCTCCAAATCTTTCTCATAAGCAATCAGGCGTATCATAATCTTTCTTTTATCTATGATGTCACAAAGAGAAGTTCCGGCTTCAAGATACTTTCCAAGATTGGCTTGCACGTTGCAGACATAACCACTGATGGGCGCTATAACCTCCATATAAGGCGATATGCCATTGGCAACCAACTTTTCAGGGTCGATATCCAGCAAGCGGAGTTGAGCATCGGCAGCTTGCAGGCGGCTCTTCATCGACAAATAATCGGCTTTGCTCTGCTGTAGCTTTTTCTGCGAGGCAGCCTCTTCCCGCGATAGATTCTGTTGCCGGCGATACTCTGCTTCTAAATATTCCAATTGCGCCCGGCTATCCAGATAGGTCTGCTGTAACATGATAAAATCCGGATTTTCTAAAATACCTATAAGCGTGCCTTTACGGACATAAGTACCGGACAGTGGCAGAAGTTTACTTACCACTCCTCCCATTGTGAGTGTGACGGAGACAAAGTTCTGGGGAGGAATAACCAAAGTGCCATTGAATGATGCCGGATTGGCTTTGGCAGTGGCCCCAGTTGTCCCATCTACATGCAAAGAATCCTCAGGCCGAGCTGTTTCGACCATCGTGTCCACAGAATGGACAGAAAGGCTTGTCGTGCCTTCATTCTGTTTATCGGAAGCGTTGCAAGATGCCAGTAACAGGGCTGCAACCGAGAAAATCATCTTTTTCATTTCGATGCGTAATTTTTTTTATTGGTGATACAATTCATATTCAAGTGCCGCAACGTTATATTGGTAGACGGTTTCGACATATCCTTTCCTGATTTCCAATGCGGCATTCATACTCTGGACATACTCGCTGATATCCGTTTCGCTCTCGCGAAATTGCAAGTCGGCGGTCTTCATCAGGTTATCTGCTTCGACCAATGCACTTGCTGTATAGTAACGTATGCTCTCACCATATCGCCGAAGGCTGGCACGCAGTTCCGACACTTTCAACTCCAGATTGCGACGGTCAGCCTCAGCTTGCATCTGTGCTTTGTCCATTTCGAACCTTGCCTGGCGGACTTTGCTACGTTGCGACAGAAACCATACGGGAAAAGAGACGCCCACCATCCAGGAATCCAATCCCTTATCGGGCAAAATATTTTGTCTTACATATCCTACGGATAGTTCCGGGAAAAAACGGCTGCGCTCCACATTCAACATCGCCCTCTTTTCCTCGGTCTGACTTTGGATATAGTTCAAGTGAGCTTCGGATAGCGAACAAGTATCCAAATCAACCGGATAAAGCTGAATCTCCATATCGGCTGGCACAAGCGGCATATCGGCATAGCAGATCCATTGAAAACGAGAAGCGGCCAATTTGAGCTCCTCTTCCGCCTGAAAGAGCTTGTTGCGCATATCAGAGGCAACAGTAGCGGACATACTCTTTTCGAGCCGGGTGATTTCGCCCTGTTTATAACGCAATTCTCCCGCCCTTTGCAATCTGTCTGCCAGACGACTTTGTTCACTGTACATATCCTTCAAATTCCAAGCATACAGGTAATAGGCCCACGCACGCTTCACCTCTGCTTTCACTTCTTTCTCCACCATCTGCTTGTAGAATGAGCCAGTGGCCACCTGCTTGTTGACAAGGACATTCTTGTAGAAAGGCACGAGCAGCGAACCGAGCGGTTGCGAGACAGCAGTCTCCTTGTCTTTTCGCTCAACCCCGTTCAGTTGTCCCCAAGAATAGGAAAACTCGGTAGCGCCCAATTCCATCACTTCACCCCGAACGGCCCGAAGGCGTTTGATGTCGCTGTCAGCGATGCGCAAACGTGGGTTGTTTTGCAAAGCCATTTCCAATGCTTGTTTCAAAGTGACGGTTCTTGCCGTACCTTCTTGTGCCTGAACAGGCAATGTGACCGCGGTCAACAACAACAGATAGCTGCCGAAACCGAACCACTTTCTCATTTTGCTATATCGTAACATAACTGTAGAATTTACTATGTGATAAAATACCGGAATAATGAGCAACGTCAGTATAGTAGAGACAATAAGCCCGCCAATTACTACTGTAGCCAATGGCCTCTGCACCTCGGCTCCGGCAGAAGTGGCTATAGCCATCGGCACAAACCCAAGTGAGGCAACCAGCCCCGTAAGGAATACCGGACGAAGCAAGTGCGGGCAGCTCTTGCGGATTATACGCGAGGTACACAGCGGGTAATGGGTGCTCTTACGGACTTCCTTGAAATGGTTTATCATCAGGATGCCGTTGAGTACCGCCACGCCGAAAAGCGCAATGAACCCTACACCGGCCGATATACTGAACGGCAACCCGCGTAACCAAAGAGCCACAATGCCTCCGATAAGCGACAAAGGTACCGTACTGAACACTATCAGCGTATAGGTAACAGACTTGAAAGCGAAGAAAAGTAACAACAAGATGAGCATCAAGGCAATCGGAATAACTACGAGCAGTGTATCAATGGCGTTTTGCAGATTTTCAAATTGTCCGCCATAAGAAAAGTAGTAACCGGGCTTCAGCTTGATATTTTTTTCCAACGTTGCCTGTATGCCCTGCACTACCTGCTGTATGTCAGCATCACGCACGTTCACTCCGATAACGATACGCCGTTTCGTAGCATCACGGTTTATCTGCAAAGGGCCGTTGACCAAATCGATGGTTGCCACTTCACTCATCGGTATCTGTATGCCTTCAGCAGTGCGCACAAAGAGCTTATCCAAGTTCAGGTCTTTCACTTTGTCATAATCCAAGCGGAGTACAAGGTCAAAACGACGTTCGTTTTCGAATACCACACCGGCGGCTTCACCTGCATAGGCTGTGCGCACGATAGTATTCAGTTCCTCGATGTTGATGCCATAACGGGCTATTTTTGCCCGGTTATAATTTACCACTAATTGCGGAAGCCCCATCGCCTGCTCTACGATAACGTCAGAGGCTCCCGGAATCTTTTCAATGTAAGCGGCTGCCTCCTTTGCTTTATCATAAAGTTCCGCCATGTCCTCGCCATAAAGCTTGACAGCGATGTCGGCTTTGGCTCCCGTCATCAGCTCATTGAAACGAAGCTGGATGGGCTGGGAAAAGTTAAACTCGGCACGGCCAGCCAATGGTTCTAAAGCAGCTTTCATCTTTTCCACCATCTCTGCACGGTCGGAGGCACTGGTCCACTCCTTGAAAGGCTTCATCACAATCATCACGTCGGCATCTTCTACCGCCATCGGGTCAGTAGGAACTTCTGCTGTACCGATTTTGGCTACTACATGCTTTATCTCAGGAAAGCGTTCTTTCAAAATCTTCTCCGCCTGGCAGGATACTTCTATGCTTTCGGTCAGCGAACTGCCTGCAGGGAGCGTCATCTGCATGGCAAAGTCGCCTTCGTCAAGCGTAGGAATAAACTCCGCCCCTAATTTTGTAAATAAGGCCATGCTGCCTGCCAAAGCCAAAAATGCAATGAAAACCGTCAGACGGACATGGTGCATACAGACTGCCAGAATCTTCATATAGACAAGGTTCAACTTATCAAAGAAACGGTCGGCAAACACTCGTTTTCCTTTTACCTCCCGTTTCAGGAAGAGGGAAGCCATCATCGGGACATAGGTAAGCGACAGCAACAAGGCTCCGATGATGCAGAACACCAATGTCTTTGCCATCGGTGTGAAGTATTTCCCTTCGATGCCCGTCAGCGTCAGGATAGGGAAAAACACAATCAAGATAATCAGTACGGCAAAAGTGGCCGAACGCGCCACTTTGCTTGCGCCTTTTTCTATTTCGGCATCCATCTCTGCTTGCGTAAACTTGCGTCCTATGAATTGCCGCCCGTAAATATGAGCCAGTATGCCTTCCAGAATAACAATGGAACCGTCCACCACAATTCCAAAGTCTATCGCCCCCAAGCTCATCAAGTTGGCAGAAACTCCAAACACGCGCATCAAAATAAAGGCAAACAGCATGGCAAGCGGAATGACAGAAGCTACAATCAACCCGGCACGCACATTGCCGAGAAACACAATCAGTACCAAAAATACGATGACCGCACCTTCTATCAGGTTACGGATAACGGTGGAGATATTCCGGTCCACCAATTCCGAACGGTTCAGGTAAGGCTCAATGCTGATGCCCTCGGGCAACATCTTTTGTACTTGTTCTACCCGTTTCCCAAGTTCGGAAGTGACAACATTGGCATTAGCCCCTTTCAGCATCATGGCAATGCCACCCACACACTCCCCTTTCCCATCGATGGTCATGGCTCCAAAGCGCTTGGCACTTCCGAAACGTACATCAGCCACATCACTTACGTGTACGGGGATACCGTTACGGTTTGCCACTACAATGTGTTCTACATCCTGCAAGCTGCTTATCATTCCTTCCGAACGGATATAATAGGCTCGGTTCACTTTCTCGATGTAACTGCCACCCGTATTCTGATTGTTACTATTCAACGCTTCGAACACTTCCCCGATGGTGATATTGAGCGAGTAGAGTGCATCCGGATCCACTGCTACCTCATATTGCTTCAGGTTACCACCGAAACTATTAATTTCCACGATACCGGGAATACCGGACAACTGCCGTTTCACGATCCAATCCTGAATGGTGCGCAGCTCCATCGCATCGTATTTGTCCTCATAGCCGGGTGCCACCTGCAACGTATATTGGTAAATTTCACCCAGCCCAGTGGTAACAGGCATCAACTCCGGAGTACCTAATTCCGGAGGAATCTCACTTATCACGGTCTGTATCTGTTCGTTGACAAGCTGTCGCGCCTGTAAGGTAGGAACACTTTCTTTGAATACTACTGTCACCAAGGAGAGCCCGAAGCGACTGACTGACCGGATTTCCTCTACGTTCATGATATTACTCATGGCTATCTCGACAGGGAAGGTAATCAACTGCTCCACCTCTTGCGGTGCCAATGTGGGTGACACGGTGACAATCTGCACCTGATTGTTTGTAATGTCCGGCACTGCGTCGATGGGCAATGTCAGCATGGCATAAATACCTCCGATAAGGAGAAAAATCGTCGTCAGGCCGACAAAAAGTTTCTTCCTGACAGAGAAATGTACTATTGCATCAAACATCTTATAGCATTGTTTTCATTTATATATCGATTGATGATACAAATGTAGAAAAGCATAAAGAGATCAGCTATAAAGAATAAAGTGAAATGGAACAAACGGGTAGTGAATGGAAAGAAACAGGCAGTGAAATAACTATTCGGGAGATTGTCTCTTGGCTTACTTTATTGTATTTATATTGTAGGATCATACTCTGGCTCTTCCCCAGAATATCTGCGTGTGTAAGTACATCTAAAATTCCTCGTACTACCGGTTCAACACTATCCTTGCTTAAGAGCTTGTCTAACTTTTCCGATAAGAAAATTCCAAATCTAACCCGAGCAAAATTCAGACAGACTCTAAGGGGAACAATCGTATTTATACATTTTTTAGGCTCAATAATTGCGTATATGTTTATTGCTAATTACTTTTACTTTTAAAAAACATAAATGGTATATGAAAATCATCACGTATAATGTAAATGGCATACGGAGTGCCTTGTCCAAAGGGTTGACAGACTGGCTGGCCGAGGAATTGCCCGACGTACTGTGCCTGCAAGAGACCAAAGCCCAACCCGAACAAATCCCGACCGAAGTATTCGAGGCTATCGGATATAAATGTTATTTTTATTCGGCAAAGAAAAAAGGATATAGCGGCGTTGCTTTACTCTCCCGCAAGGAGCCTGACCTTGTAGCTTATGGAATGGGGATGCCTCAATATGATGACGAAGGCCGTTTTCTCCGCGCAGACTTCGGAGACCTATCTGTCGTCAGCGTATATCATCCGTCCGGGACATCGGGCGACGAACGCCAAGCCTTCAAGATGGTATGGCTCGAAGATTTCCAACGGTATGTTCTCGAACTGCAAAAAAGCCGTCCCAACCTTATTTTATGCGGTGATTATAACATTTGCCATGAGGCCATAGACATTCATGATCCGATACGTAATGCAAAGAACAGCGGTTTCTTACCGGAGGAACGGGAGTGGATGAGCCGTTTCTTGTCGTCCGGATTTACCGATAGTTTCCGCTTTTTACATCCCGATTCCCAGGAATATACCTGGTGGAGTTTCCGATTCAATGCCCGTGCCAATAATAAGGGGTGGCGCATAGATTATTGCATGGTAAGCGACTGTATGCGACAAAGGCTCTTGGATGCTTCTATCTTACCGCACGTAAAGCATTCGGATCATTGTCCCGCAGTTCTGGTTATCAAATGACGTAATATGGAAAGTCTTCCTGTTCGGAAAATTATCCATATCGACATGGACGCTTTCTATGCTTCGGTGGAACAACGCGACCATCCTGAATACCGGGGCAAAGCGATTGCGGTGGGACGGGATGAATCGCGAGGAGTGGTGTCTACAGCCAGCTATGAGGCTCGTAAATACGGTGTGCGTTCGGCCATGCCTTCGACTCGTGCGCGGGAATTGTGCCCCAACCTGATATTCGTCCCCGGCAGAATGGCTGTATATAAGGAAATATCGGCCCAGATTCATGAAATATTCAGGGAATATACCGATATTATAGAACCGTTGTCTATCGATGAGGCTTTTTTGGATGTTACTCATAATAAAAAAAATATCGAGCTGGCTTCGGACATCGCCCGGGAAATAAAGGAGAAGATAAAGGTGCGTACTCAGCTGACGGCCTCGGCCGGAATTTCGTTCAATAAATTTCTGGCCAAGATAGCTTCCGATTACCGAAAGCCTGACGGATTGTATGTCATTCACCCGCAAAAGGCTCTTGACTTCATTGCCAAACTCCCTATTGAATCTTTCTGGGGTGTGGGGAAAGTTACTGCCCAGAAAATGCATAAATTGGGTATCCACAATGGGCTGCAACTGCGACAATGCTCTCTGGAGTACCTTACGCGCCAGTTCGGAAAGGCCGGTCAACTGTACTTCGACTTCTCTCATGGTATAGATAACCGTACGGTAAATCCTGAGCGCGAAAGGAAATCGGCAGGTTGTGAAAGGACATACGAAAAAGACCTGACAGAAAAGATGTCGGTCATCATCGAATTGTATCACATTGCCGTAGAACTGAGCGAGCGCCTGAAGAAATCAGAATTCAAAGGTAACACTCTCACTTTAAAGATACGTTTTTCGGACTTTTCGACTCTAAGTAAAAGTATCACCATCGGTCAGGCTTTTACTTCTCTCGAAGAGATACTGCCCCATGCCAAAAATCTGCTCAAAGAAACACATTACGAAAATCGACCGATACGCTTACTCGGGCTCTCGGTATCGCATCCATTAAGCGACGAACGCTTTCCCCGACAGTTGCGCATACCTTTTTAGAAGGAACAGGTGGAAAATAATTTCCGGAGATGATGACTTGTTCAAATTTTCGCAATAAAAAAGTATGTCTGACCCTTTTGTAAGGAAATAAAACTTTCACAGATATTCAATATTTTCCGTTCAATTTATATTTTTAATAAACAATTTTATTTCGAAATAATCAAAATATTTTGCCCTCTGATGTATTGCATCACAAATATTTTATATCTTTACCTGCGAAATCCAAACAAACTTTAGTAAAAAATAATACTTAATATAATAACATTCTTAACAAACGGAATAGGACAATAATATGAGAATCCTAAAATATTTATATTGTCGCAATGCTTATTATTCATATATTTTAGTTCAAGGAAATTATCTTTGATTTCACACTCTGCTAATATAATAATATCATATCTTTATAAAAAAACAATCCGGCTTTCCGATTAGAAAGAAAAAAGGTAATTTTAATTTATATATTAAGGATTCATTTTTTACTATTCTAAAAAAGCGGATATTCACATTAACCCCAAATATATAAACAGGAATTTTAATATATCATATTATGAAAAAGGGCTTCATCAGGGTGTCAAAGAATGCTGAGCAACTGCAACAGGAAATAAAAAAACTAAACCAGCACGGAGTACCTTCTGATTCTATTTTTTTGGAACGCAACCTTTCTCTGGTATTACCGCAATTAGAAAAGGGTGACACGATTGTAGTCTGTTCTTTGGCCCATATTTGCACGGGGATGAAAGACTTGTTATCCATCATATGCGAAATACTGAAGAAAGGGATAGGGTTTGAATCGGTCGATGAATATAAACTGCAAATCTCGCCTGAAGATACCCAAATCATAGATTTGCTCTCGAGCCTGAACCGCTTCAGACAGGATATTGCAGGATTGCGTATCACCGAAGGACTGGACAAAGCGATAAATGAAGGGAAAAAACTGGGACGGCCTTCCGGCATGACTTCTCAAATGGCTCATAAAATAAAACTGGCCAAACATATGTATGAGATGAATCAAATGTCTATTTCCCAAATATGCCGCCAGTTGAAACTTAACCAAGGTTCTTTCTAC
>OIFE01000439.1_pt1 | contig 34039 bp, 29 predicted proteins | sample 1581921 | NCBI WGS metagenome assembly OIFE01 (sample SAMN04414075, study PRJEB24778) | human gut metagenome | material: faecal | host: Homo sapiens | reverse complement strand
GCCGGAATGTCCATCAAGGATATCCGGCAGTATATTGAGCTTTCCATGCAGGGAGCTGAGCTACGATCGCTTATGTATGAAAAACACAGTTACAGCGTATTTCAATCTTGTAAAGTAGTCAATTTCCAATAGTGGTCAAATGGTGATCAAGCGTCAAGCGACATATCGACCAAGCAGGAGGGCTGATTCCGCTCAGCGTAAATTACATTGGTAACATACGCGAAAAGATTAAGTTCATCAATCCAGAAATAGATATAATAATATTCATCGCTTTTATTATATCCCTTTAGGGTAGATTCTTTTACACTTTCAGCATCCTGTACCCAATGCCGATATGCGTCTGGATATACTGCGGTGAATCCGGCTCGGATTCCAGCTTTTTGCGCAGCGTAGCCATAAAAACGCGAAGGGAAGCTACGTCATTGCCCCAGGAGCTGCCCCAGACTTCGTGGGTGATATAAGTATGGGTCAACACTTTGCCGCAATTTTTGGCCATGACGCAGAGCAGCTTGTATTCGATGGGGGTCAGGTGCAGTTCCTGCCCTTTCAATGTGGCACAGCCCGCCGCAAAATCAATTTGCAAATCACCGTTGGTAAAAACAGAACTACCGGCGGCGTTTTGCAGCATCAAGATGCGGCGGAACGTTACCCGCAGCCGTGCCAGCAGCTCTTCTACCGAGAACGGCTTCGTCAGATAGTCATCCGCGCCGCTGTCCAAGGCTTCGATTTTATCGCTGTCCTCGCTGCGGGCGCTGATAACGATGATGGGCATCGCAGACCAACTGCGAATACGGCGAATCACCTCGATGCCGTCCAAATCAGGCAGACCAAGATCCAGCAGCATCACATCCGGCGCATGGATTGTTGCTTGTTGGAGCGCTTCTGAGGCAGTAGCCGCTGCAATGTACTTGTAATCCTGCGTTTTCAGTGTTGTGGTAATCAGGTTGCGGATAGGCGCATCGTCCTCCACAACCAGAATCAAGGGTTTATTCATGCAAAGAAACCTCCCCAAGGGGCAGTGTAAAAGTAAAGATGCAGCCGTGCGGCTTATTGTCGGACAGTGTAATGGTGCCGCCGTGGGCTGCGATGATCGTGCGGCAAAGAGCCAACCCCAACCCAAGGCTGCGGCGGCTGTCCGAGATTCGTTTTTCCCCGGTGGAGAACATCTCAAACACTTTTTCTTTTGCTTCATCCGGGATGCCGGGGCCGTCATCACTTACCTGGATTACGGCGTTTTCCCCCTGCGCCGCAGCGGAAAGGACAATGTGTGACCCTGCGGGCGTGTATTTGATGGCATTGTCCACCAGATTGATCAACACCTGCACAACCAGCTTGGCATCCATGCGCGCCAGCAGCAGGTCATCGGCCATCTGCACAGTAATCGTGTGCTGTCCACTGTGCCGGTTGGTATGGCGCAGGGCCTCTTCGAACACTTCACTTACCAGTTCTGTGGAGATGGACAGATTCATCCTTCCATCCTCAATACGGGAAATGGAAAGAATGTTCTCCACCAGATTGATCAGCCACATGGAATCGTTGTAGATGTCCAGAAATGTTTGTTTCCGGGTGGGGGCATCCATCATCTCATAGTTGCTGATGAGGTTGGAGGCATTGCCGGAAATGGATGTGAGCGGGGTTCGCAGGTCGTGGGAAATCGTGCGCAGCAAATCGGCGCGCAGCTGTTCGTTCTTGGCATGGACGGCAGCGCGCTCTTTCTCTTCGGCATTGCGGATATTCTGAATCGCCAATGTAACCGTGATGATGGAAACGATCAGCATAATGGCAAAGGTGACTGGGTAGCCGCGCTCGTATGCGTGCAGCGTCAGGCGGGGCTCTGTAAAACAAAAATTGAAAAGCAGCACGCTGGAAAACGAGCTTAAAAAGCCGCAGAAATAGCTTTTGGTAAAAAGCGAGGTCAGCAATGTCCCCAGAACATACACCGATATGATATTGCGGGTAAAAGAGAAATACCAGAAAATATTGCCAATGCCGGTTGCTGCGGCCAGAATCAACACGGTAATCAAAAGATCCTTTGCCTGTCGGACGGCCTGCGCTTTCACTGTATCGGGAGATGGCTTTTTAATGTTCATGGCAAATCCTCCCTTCTGAAGGGTATCATATCATATTTTGGGCTGCATTACCAGCGGCGAAAGCCTTCCTGCCGCTCAAATTGTGCGCGGCGGACGCCGCGCCAGAACGCATCACATCGGACACCGATAAAAACAAGAAAAAGCCCGGCAGCCAGAAACAGCAAAATCAGCAGTGCTGTTTTCAAATGAACCACTTCCCTTGGAAAACGATCAGATATGAAAGCACCGGCTCAGGGCTTTTCCCTCGCCCAGTACCAGCAGGGTGGTGTCACCGGGCAGGACTGTGTCCGAGTCGATGTTGACATCGGCAATTCCATTGCGTTTGATTCCCAGAATATTGATGCTGTATTTCTTGCGGATATTGATGTCGCCAACGGTCTTTCCGATCCATGCAGAAGGCACAGACACTTCCAGAATGGCGTGGTCGTGATCCAGTTCGATATAATCCAGCACATGGTCGGAGCCGTAACGGATGGCTGCCCATTTTGCCAGCTGCTTTTCCGGGTAAATCACTTCATCTGCACCGTTGCGCAGCAGAAATTTGGCTTGCACATCCCGTTCCGCACGGGAAACAACCATTTTTGCTCCCAGCTCCTTCAGCAGGGAAGTGGTTTCGAGAGAACTTTGAAAGTTTCCGCTGATTGCCACAATGCAGACATCAAAATTGCGGACGCCCAACGCCTCCAGAAATTCCGCGTTGGTGCTGTCGCCGATCTGGGCGTTGGTCACAATGCTCAGCACTGCGTTGACGCGCTCCTCGTTTTCGTCTACTGCCATGACCTCATGGCCGAGTTTATTTAATTCTTCTGCAATATGACGGCCAAATCGGCCCAAGCCGATCAATAAAATAGCTTTCATGGGATCTACCTTTCTTTTATCCTACGGTTATTCGTTCCTGCGGCAGCCGCGCCACGCTGCTTTTGCTGCCGGAGAGTGCTGCGTAGATCATGGTCAGTCCGCCGACACGCCCAATGAACATCAAGAAAATTAAAATCCCCTGCGAGACGATCCCCAGATGTGGTGTCAACCCCAGGGACAGCCCTACGGTAGCAATGGCCGAGGTCGTCTCAAACAGGCATTCGGACAGCGGCAAGCCCTCGACGGTGCTGATGATGAATGCCCCCGTCAGCGAAAGGACGAGATACAGTGTGAAAATGGCTGCGGCATCATGGACCGCTTTTTCTTCCATCCGCCGCCCGAACATTTCTGGGCTCTTCTGCCTGCGGAATACAGCAAAAGCATTGGCGACAAGCACCGCTATCGTTGTTGTCTTGATGCCGCCGGCAGTAGAACCCGGTGAACCGCCGATGAACATCAGCAGAATGGTAAGGCCGCGCCCGCTGCTGGACAAGGACGTGTAGTCTGCCGTATTAAAACCGGCTGTCCGGGGCGTTATGGACTGAAACAGAGAGAGCAGCAGCCGCTCCTGCGGTGTGACTCCTTTGAACTCAAAAAAGAAGAAGTATAGTGTTGGCAGCAAGATCAAGAGTGCCGTCGATGTCAGAATAACTTTGCTTTGCAGCCGATAGCGATGAAAGCGGAGCCGATTGGTCCGCACGTCATCCCATGTCAGAAAGCCAATGCCGCCTATAACGATCAGGGCGGAAATCGTCAGGCTGATAACCGGGTCTGCGCGATATGCGGTCAGAGAAACAAAAGGCGTGTCGGGAGTACCCATTAAATCAAAGCCCGCATTGCAGAAAGCGGAAACGGAATGAAACATGGCTTTCCATATCCCGGAAACGCCGAAATCCCGGCAGAAAACCGGGAGCATACAAAGTGCACCGATCCCTTCCATCACCAAAGAGCTACGGATCACAAAGCCTGTCAGCCGCACAATGCCGCCCACTTTGGGGGCGGACATGGCCTCCTGCATCCGCCCGCGCTGTGAGAGGGAAATGCGCCGACCGGATAAAAGCGAGAAAGACGCGCCGACTGTGATCACACCCAGGCCGCCGATTTGAATCAGCACCATCAGAACAGCCTGACCAAAGGCTGACCAGTGAGAAGCCGTATCCCGCACAACCAGCCCTGTGACACATACGGCGGAGGTTGCCGTAAACAATGCCTCATGGAAAGGGGTGACGGTATGCCCCTGCGCAGAAATTGGCAGCATCAAAAGCACTGCCCCAATAAGGATAACCATTGCAAACAGCAGAATAATGGACTGAAAGTAATTGAGCTTACAGGTTAAACGCCGATGAGATGGCAAAGAAAATCACACTCCAGCAGAATTTTCGTACAATACAGTATAGCGCCGCCTGTTTAAAGATGGTATTAAGCTTTTCTGCCGGGGTATTAAGATTGTGTTAAGACGACCGGGCTTGTTTGGTATATTTTTCACATTGGCACTTTGAGCCTAGTGCGACTGCACCGTAGTGGTCAAACGGTGGTCAGGATCTTCCGTGCGCAGCACGCGGCGTTCCGGAAATATCTTGAAAAAATTGGGCGATTCGCTCGTAAAAGGTTGACGCGGCTGCGTCCGGGGGTATATCATATTTGTATAGAACCTTGCGCGGAGGGAGGAACGCACGGTGATCCGAATCGGCATTGTGGACGATGAAAAACAAGAAAGAGACCAACTGAAACAGGCGCTGGCGCGGTTTGGCGCGGAGAACGGCACAGAACTGAACGTACAGGAGTTCGACTGCGCGGCAGTCTATCTGGCGGCGCAAGACCGTGATTTTGACATTTTATATCTCGACATTGATATGCCGCAGATGTCCGGCATGGAATTGGCCGAAAAAATCCGGGAGACAGATCAAGACGTCATCCTCATTTTTTGCACGAATTTGCAGCAATTCGCGCTGAATGGGTACAGTGTCGGCGCACTGGGCTTTATTGTAAAGCCGATACAGTGGTACTCCTTCCATATGTATCTGACGCGGGCGCTGAAGGTGCTGCAAAAGCGCGCCGATCAAAAGGTCACGCCGCCGCACATTGTCGTCAAGGACGGCGCCGTGACGCGGCTGCTGGATGCAGCGGAAATCGCCTATGTGGAGGTGCGCCAGCACGACCTGCTGTACAACCTGTGCGGCGGGGACGGTAAGACTGAGATCATCAAAAACCGCGGTTCGATGCAGGAAATCGCGGCGCAGCTGACGCCCTACGGCTTTGTACGATGCAGCGCCAGTTATCTTGTGAACCTGCGCTGTATCACGGCGGTAAGCCGTATGAATGTCTATATCGGCGGGGCGGCACTGCCCATCGGGCGCACCTACAAGGACGCCTTCACCGAAGCATTTTCTCGATATATGGCAAAAAAGGAGTGGGAAGACCCGTGCCGGTCATAAATTGGATACTGAACCAGCAAGTCCAGCTGGGTATGATTCTATGCGCTGGCCTGTTTGTCCCGTGGGGGCAGCGCCGCAGCTGCTTCGTTCCGCGGTTGGCGGCGGGTGTATGGGGCTTTCTCGCACTGACGAACACCCTGACATTTCTGCCGCTTTGGGCAAGATTGCTGCTGTATACGACGCTGCTGTTTGGTCTGATATGGTTCAGCTTTGACTGCAGCCCGCTGCACGCCCTGTTTTATACAACCTGTGCCTACGCGGTGCAGCACATTGCCAGTAAGCTGGCCTATATGCCTATTATTTGGCTGATTCAGCATGGGCGCACGGACAGGCTCGTTACCTTTGTCATTCTGCTTTTCAGCAACCTTGTGGTATGTCTGGTCATCTACCTGCTGCTCACCCTGCGCATCCGGCGCGGGCGCCTGCTGTTTGACAATGTCAAGACCGTGCTTTACTCCGGCTTTTTCCTGATTGCCGCGGTCTACCTGAGTGTTGTGCTGGAGGATGTTCTGGACAGCAGCGCAGAGTCCTACCTGACCGCCTATCTGGCGCTGAATGCGTTCTGCATCCTGTTTGCCATCACGATTCTGGCGCTGGAATTTTCAAATTGCAGCATCAAAAGTCTGGAACACGAGAATGAAATGCTGGCGCAGCTGTTGGAATGTGACAAGCAGCAGTATGAGCAGGCAAAAAAAGACATGGAAAAAATCAACATCCGCTACCATGACCTGAAACAGCAGTATTCCCGCGCCACAGATGAGGAACGCGCCCGTCTGGAAGAAGAGATGGACAACCTGAACCTGCGCTATCTCACCGGGAATAAGGCGCTGGACATCACACTGACCCAAAAGTCGGCACTCTGCGGGCGGGCAGGTATTCAGCTGGTCTGCTCGGCAGACGGCAGCTGTCTGGAGGATATGAAGCACTACCACATTTACTCCCTGCTGGGCAATGCGCTGGACAATGCCATTGAGTGTCTGACGCAGGTAAACGATGCGTCTAAGCGGGTCATCACACTGGACATCAGCCGCTGCCGTGACATGGCGGTCATCCGCGTGCAGAACTACACCCCCGCACCGCCGACGCTGCGGGACGGCGCTATCGTCACAACCAAGCAGGATACCGAGGAGCATGGCTACGGCATAAAAAGCATCAAAAGCATTGCCGAGCTGTACGGTGGCACGGCAGACTGCTTTGTGGAGGACTCGATTTTTTATCTGGTGGTCACCTTCCCCTGCGGGAAAAGCCAAAAAGAAACTGCATAACCCAAAAGCGACTGCCGAAAGGCGGCCGCTTTTCTTCGTTGTCATTTGTGCCGTGTTTTTTGACATTTACGCCAACTGCATTGACCCGGTCAACGCTTCCCTTTATGATAGCTTTGTGAAAAAGATACGAAAAGCTTCTGCAAAAGGGAAGTGCACAGCCCTTGGCAGCAAGCGCATCGGATCATTCATCTGTGACAGTTTAGGAAGGAGAAAAACCTATGGCACAAAAGGAAACCTCAAGCAAGTCCCGCCGTTGGCTGGGCTTGTCCGGCGCGGCTGTGCTGGTGGCCAACCTTGTCCTGACCGGAACGACTATTGCGTTCCAGCAGGAAGGCGAAGTCAACCATGCACTCGGCATCGAAGGCGCTGGCGCATCTTACGGCGGCACGGAGTTCTCCGCTGACGGCACCCTGTCTGACGCAAGCTACGAAAAGTACATCGAAGCCGCTTATCAGTTCTGTGAGCAGGAAGAAGAAGAGGGCAGCGTGCTGCTCTACAACCGCAACAACGCCCTGCCGCTTTCCGAGTCTGAGCGCAACGTCACGGTCTTTGGCCGCGGCAGCATCGACCCGGTGTTCCGCAGCACCGCAGGCGGTTCCTCCACAAACCCGGATTACCAGAAAACCCCCGTTGACGCCCTGCAGGATGCCGGCTTCAACGTGAACCAAACCGTGCTGGACGCCTACGCTTCCGCCGAAGCGCCGAAAGCAAGAAGCGTTTCCAGCGTGGGCGAATATGACCCGGCGCTGTTCACCGGCAGCGTCACCGACTCGTTTGCGTCCTATGGTGATGTCGCGTTTGTTACGCTGTCCCGCTTTGCCACCGAGGGTAACGACCTTGCGATGGTCAACGACGAGGGCAAGCGTATGCTGGAGCTGGACGACAACGAGAAAGCGATCTTCCAGAAAATCAAGGATTCCGGCAAATTCAAGAAAACCGTCGTCCTGCTGAACTCCGTCTTTGCGATGGAGATGGACTGGCTGGACGAGTACAATGTTGACGCTGTGCTGTGGGTCGGCAACCCCGGCTTCTACGGTATGCCCGGCGCCATCCGCGTTGTGACCGGTGAGGTCAACCCCTCCGGTCACACCACCGCCACCTTTGCCGCCAACTCCCTGTCCGCGCCCAGCGCCGAAAACTTCGGTCTGCACGCCTACAACTACGGCAGCAAAACGCCCCGCGCGGCAGGCGACAGCTTTGTCAGCTATAACGAGGGCATCTATGTCGGCTACCGCTACTACGAGACCCGCTACGAGGACACCATCCTCGGTCAGGGCAACGCCGATTCCACGGTTGGCACCAAAGCCTCGACCGACGGCTGGAACTACGCTGAGGAGGTCTGCTTCCCCTTCGGCTACGGTCTGTCCTACACGACCTATGAGTACAGCCTTGACAAACTGGACTACAACAGCGACACCGACACCTTCACGGCGACCGTCACGGTGAGCAACACCGGCGATAAGGACGGCAAGGCTACGGTGGAGCTGTACGGACAGTCCCCCTACACCGACTACGACAAGCAGAACAACGTCGAAAAGTCCTCGATCCAGCTGCTGGGCTATGACAAAATCGACGTGGCCGCAGGTGCATCCGAGACTGTCACGGTCGATGTGCTTGGTTACTTCCTCGCGTCCTATGACGCCAACGGCGCGAAGGGCTACATCCTCGATGCGGGCGATTACTACTTCGCCGTCGGCAACGGCGCACACGAGGCACTGAACAATGTGCTGGCCGCCAAGTGCGGTGACGCCGTTGCGGGCAAGCTGATCGATCAGGACGGCAATGTCGTCACCGGCAACACCGCCGCCGTAGCCACCTGGACCGCCCCCAACACCGAGGTCGATACCGAAAAGTACCGCAAATCCCGTTACAACAGCGATGTGGAAGTCACGAACACCTTCGACGACGCTGATGTGAACTACTGGGCGAACGACGACGAAAAAATCACCTACCTGTCCCGCAGCGCGTGGGATACGACCTACCCCACCACGCTGGAGACCCTGACGGTCAACGATAAGCTGTACAACGGTCTGAATATGCAGACCTACGTCAAGGCAGCCGATGCCAAGAGCGTTTCCGACTTCAACCTCGGCGTGGAGCTGGATGAGAAGATCAACTTCAGCGATATGATCGGCGTTGCCTTCGATGACCCGAAGTGGAATGACTTCCTTTCTCAGCTGACGCTGAGCGATCTGCTCATCAACATGGGCGACTCCAAGGGCATCAAGGCTGTCAAGGCTGTCAACAAGCCCGGCTGCACCATCGTCGATGGTCCCGAGGGCATGAACGGTCAGTTTAAGTACGGCGACCGCCGCAACTGCACCGGCTGGGCTACGCTGCCCATCGTCGGCGCAACCTGGAACCACGATGTGCAGACCCGCTTTGGCGAGATGTACGGCGAGGATGCGCTGTATGCGTCCATCCCCATCGCCTACGCGCCCGGCGCGGACACCCTGCGTTCTCCCTACTCCGGTCGTACTTCTGAGTATTTCTCCGAGGACGGCGTTCTCAGCTACTATGCTGCCAAGGCCGTTTCCCGCGGTATGCGCAACAAGGGTCTGATCGGCACGGTCAAGCACTTCTTCCTGAACGAGCAGGAAGCCGGTCGTCAGGGCATTTCCACCTTTGCGAACGAGCAGGCCATCCGCGAGATCTATATGCGCGCCTTTGAGGGTTCTCTGGCTGAGGGCGATTCTCTCGGCGTTATGACCGCTTACAACCGTATCGGCGTTATGTACGCTGCCGCCAACCAGGGCATCCAGCACATCCTGCGCGACGAGTGGAACTACGGCGGCTACATCATCGACGATGCGCTGACTGCGTCCGAGTATTCCTCCGCCCCCGAAATGCTGATGGCAGGCAACAACATCTTCTGCCTAGATACCGCCCGCCCGAACGAAATCGAGAAGCTGATCACCAGCACCGATGACGGCGACCTGCTGCAGAAGGTCATCGACTCCAACCATTATCTGTACTACGTCATGCTGCAGTCCTCTATGGGCGGCTCCGGCGCGGAGGACGTTGTCGTTTCCGATGCAGCCCCGTGGTGGCAGACGACCCTGCGCGCCCTCGATGTTGTGTTCTGCGCACTGGCCGTTGCCGCTGTCGTGATGTATGTGCTGCATACCTACACGGACGTTTTCTCCGAGGAAAAGCGGAAGAATCGTGCCGCCAAAAAGAATTGATGGAGGTGGAACCTGATGAATAAAGGCTTGAAAAATAAAGGGCTGGGCAGCTGGTTCTGCCTTGCCGCAGCGCTGGTCGCGCTGATCACCGGCATTGTATTCCTGCTCACACAGGCCACGGCCGCCCCTCTGGGTCACTCCGGCACGATGGCCGGCGTGGTGCTGCTGGTCGGTGCTGCCGCTTCGCTCGTTTTCTTCTTTGTTTCCGTTCCGTTCAGCGCACTGATTCAGGCGGTCATTTATAACATTGCCCTGTATCTTGTCGTTGTGCAGTTGTATTTCGTCTTTGCCGACGTCATCAACCATGTCACCTTTGCGGGCGGCAACGCCGGTCTGTGCGTGTTTTATATGGTCGGCACTTTCATTGCCTGCCTGCTCAGCGTGATCGCCTGCTTCTGCAAGCAGACGAAAACCGGCGAGGCAAAAGCCACCGGCAAACAGTTTGCTGCCGCCGGTGCGGTGGTCGTGGTCGCTGCGGTCTGCGTGGGCGGTTTCTCCCTGCAGAGCAGCAGCCTGCCCTCGGCCGACAGTGCGGAGGTTGCCCCCGATGCGGCGCAGACTTCTGCCGATGGTCCCGTTATGAACTACAACGATAACGAGTATGTTTCCAAGACGCTGGATGACCTGATTGCCATCCCGCAGGAAACCTGGGAAGCCAAGGAGCCGAACGGGGAAGTCGCCTACTTCTTCGAGGGCCAGTATACCGAGGGCTTCAGCACCGTCGTGGATCCGGCCTGTCTGGATATGTACTGCTACACCGACGGTTCGATGTGGGGTTCCTTCAGCGGTCCCAGCACCTCCGTGGGCGGCGACTCTATCTCCCATGTTTACGGCTACTGGTACAACTACGATGAAAACGGCGAGAAGAACTTCGTCATTCATCTGCTGGGCAACCAGGACGCTGACGGCACTGTGCGCCCCACCGATGTGGATGGCGGCGCCGATGCGGATGTCTTCATCTTTGACACCGACCACGGCGCATACAGCATGGAAGCCAGCCTGAGCTATGGCGTTTATGGCGGTGCGTTCACTCGTAACATCAACATCTACGGTCAGCCCTATGCCCCTGCCAAGAGCCTGACGATCGATGCCTCCAACCTGCGCACCTTCTACACGGGCGACACCTTCAACCCGGGTGAGCTGGTTGTGACGGCTACCCGCGCCAACGGTGCGGAGGAGTCCATCTGGGGCGGTCGCTTGACCTTCACCGGTTACGACAGCGACACCACAGGCACCAAGACCGTGACGGCCTCCTTCCTGGGTGCGACCGCTACGTTTGAAGTGCAGGTCGAGGATCTGGTCACCGAGCAGTACACGGGCAGCTATGAGCTGGTGCAGGGCGAGACGCCCACCGCAACGGATGCCGTGCTGCTGGTGGATTACTCCCACAAGGTCTGCACGCTGACTGCCGCCGACGGCTCTGCATCCATCACCGGCACGCTGGTGGATGCGCAGGACAATGCCCTTACCATGACCCTGAACGGCAGCGATGCCCTGACGGTGCCCATCACCGAGGGTGAGGACGGCAGCAAGCAGCTGACCATCCCCGCCCACGACGAAATCGTCTCCGGCTGGGGCTCCAGCACCACCTACTCCATCAACGAGGCTGTGGTCACGCTGGCGGCAGAGTAAACATTCTTTGCTCTAACAACGGTACTTGCTGAATGAAAGCCGCGTCTGATGTCTGCTTGCAGGCGTTGGATGCGGCTTTTCTTATGAGAAGGGAAAAATATATGCAAAATACAGAACTTTTGCTGAAAGAATTGACCTTGGAAGAAAAATGCGCGCTGCTTTCCGGCGCGGAAACCTTCAAAACGCGGGGTATGCCCGAACACGGCATCCCGCAGATCTGGCTGTCGGACGGTCCCCACGGCTTGCGCAAGCAGGCGGGGGAGAGCGACCACTTGGGGCTGAACCCCAGCGTGCCCGCCACCTGCTTCCCCACGGCGTCGGCTGTTGCAAACAGCTGGGATGCCGCGCTGGGCGAGGAAATCGGCGCAGCCTTGGGCGAGGAAGCCGCTGCGCAGGAAGTGTCGGTGGTGTTGGGACCGGGGCTTAACATGAAGCGCAACCCGCTGTGCGGGCGCAGCTTTGAGTATTTCTCCGAGGACCCGTATCTCGCGGGCAAGCTTGCGGCGGGATATATTCGCGGCATCCAGTCCAAGGGCGTAGCTGCCTGCCCGAAGCACTTTGCCGTCAACAGCCAGGAAACGCGGCGTATGGCTTCGGATTCCATCGTGGACGAGCGCACCCTGCGGGAAATCTACCTGACTGGGTTTGAAATTGCCGTCAAAGAGGGGCATCCCCGCAGCATTATGTCGTCGTACAATCTTGTGAACGGTACGTATGCCAACGAGAATAAGCACCTGCTCATGGAGATTTTGCGCGGTGAGTGGGGCTTTGACGGCGCGGTCATCACAGACTGGGGCGGAAGCAACGACCACGCGCTGGGTGTGAAAAACGGCTCCACGCTGGAAATGCCCGCGCCCGGCGGGGACAGTGTGCGCGAACTGCTGGCGGCGGTGGAAAGCGGGAAAATCTCTGAATCCGACATCGACGCCCGCTTGTTAGAGTTGCTGCCGTTGGTGTTTGATACCAAGTCTGCACTGGACGCTGCCCCGCGCGAGTTTGATGCGGCAGCCCATCATGCGCTTGCCCGCCGCGCCGCCGCGGAAAGCCTTGTGCTGCTGAAAAACGAGGGCGCTTTGCTGCCGTTGGCGGCGGGTACCAAGGTGGCTGTCATCGGTGACTTTGCCAAAAATCCGCGCTATCAGGGCGCAGGCTCCAGCATGGTGAACTCGACACAGGTGGATGTGCTGCTGGATAAGCTGATCGACTCCGAGTTGAACGTTATCGGGTATCAGCAGGGCTTTGACCGCCACGGTAAGCCGGATGCTGCTTTGCAGAAATCTGCCTGCGAACTGGCGACACAGGCAGATACAGTTATTTTGTGCATGGGTCTGGATGAAATCGCCGAGAGTGAGGGTCTTGACCGCAGCAATCTGCGCCTTGCGCAAAATCAGGTGGATCTGCTGCAGGCTGTGGCGGCCGTCAACCCGAAAATTGTCGTGGTATTGTACAGCGGCAGCGTAGTCGAAACGCCGTGGCTGGACAACTGCCAAGCCCTGTTGTACGCCGCCTTAGGCGGTCAGGCAGGGGCGGGCGCCGTTGCGGATGCACTGGCGGGCAAGGTCAACCCCTGCGGCAAGCTGGCAGAAACATGGCCGTTGGCCTACGCCGACGTACCCAGCGCCGCCGACTTTGCCACCCGCCGCAAGACTGTGGAGTACCGCGAGGGGCTGTACATCGGCTACCGCTACTTTACCACGGCGGAAAAAGCTGTGCGCTTCCCGTTTGGCTATGGTATGAGCTACACGACGTTTGCGTACAGCGACATGGCTGCCGATGAACAGGGGGTCAGCCTTACCGTAACGAACACCGGCAGTGTGGCAGGTACGGAAATTGTGCAGCTGTATGTTGCCAAAAAGAGCAGTGAGCTTTTCCGTCCTGCAAAGGAACTGAAAGGCTTTGCCCGCGTAACGCTTGCCCCCGGCGAGAAACAGCGCATCACCATTACGCTGGACGATAAGGCGTTCCGTTTCTGGAATGTCAAGGCTAACCGCTGGGAAATCGAGGGCGGCGAGTACGAGCTGCTTGTCGGCGCAAGCGTGGAGGATATCCGGCTGTGCGAGAAAATCTCCGTGCATGGAACGGCTACCGTGCATCCGTATGAGGATAGGGACTTGGATTGCTATTATAAGGGCGATGTGCTGCGCGTTTCCGATGCGGACTTTGAAAAGCTGTTGGGGCATCCCATCCCGAACGGCAAAACCAAAATTGACCGCAATCTGACCTTGGGCGAACTGAACCACACCCGCAGCCCGCTGGGCTGGCTTGTCTGGCTTGTGCTGACGATCCTGCTGGATGTCAGCTATAAACGCGGCAAGCCGGACCTGAACGTTTTGTTCCAGTACAATATGCCCCTTCGCGCCTTGGCAAAGATGACGAACGGTGCCATCAGCATGGGCATGGTGGACGGCATTGTCATGGAATTGCAGGGCTTTTGGATCATCGGCTTGGTGCGGGTGATTTATGAAGCAATTAAGAATGTGGTGCTGAATGCGCAGATGGAAAAGCGTCTGCGCGGCGCTTGATGGAGGTTGCATTATGCAGTTTTGGAATAATTTTGCGGCAAAACACCCCGCCGCAGCCAAGTGGGTGCGCGAGGGCGGTCTGTTCGTCATCGTGTCGAATCTGATCACCGTGTTCAAGTATCTGCTGCTGCAATTTTTGCCCGCTGCGTTCAGCAGTCTGCCGGTGGTGGATTTCGGCTGGCCCGGCGTGGATGTGACCCTGTTTGGCGAAACCTTCAAGTGGAACATCCTCGGCTACGATGCCGCCCACGGCGGTCTGCCGTACTTCTGCGCGTATATGATCGCCATGGTCATTGGCGAGTGCATTAACTTCCCGATCCAGCGCAATTTCGTGTTCCGCAGCAAGGGCAATTTAGGCAAGCAGATCGCGTGGTATGTGTTGGCATTCTGCGTCATCACCTGCATCGTCAACTCCATCAACTGCGTATGGGTTGCCGTAGCAGGGCTGCTGGTGCCGGACTTTATTTATAACATCGGCACGACCGTTTTGAACGGCGGCGTGTCTATGGTCATTTTCTTCTTCGTCAATAAAATCATCTTCCCCGAAAGCGGGAAGTGATTCTGAAACCAAAATAACATCAAACCAAAAAGCGCATTGCAAAAGTACATTGCAATGCGCTTTTTGGCGCGACCGAAGGGATTCGCCAAGCCGCGCCCTAGAAACGCCCCGCCGGGGCGTTTCTGCCCCGCGGGACGCAAAGCGCGGGGCACGGGCTGTTCGAATCCGCTCTTTTACTGCTCCATAAAATCCATGCAAAACAAAAAGAGCAGCACCCCATAAGGTGCTGCTCTTGGTGCGACCGGGAGGATTCGAACCTCTGGCCTTCCGGGTCGGAGAACTACGACATGGCAGTATAGACAGACGTTGAAACGTAAAATTTGTTGGTTCTGTACAGCGACCCCTAAAACAAGAAAAAGCCTGTTGTTGGTCATCACAACAAGCTTTTCCGACATTTTGCAGGACAACTGTACAGCAGTGGTCAAATGGTGGTCAACATTTGGAAAATGATAAAACATAATTTTTGCTGTTGCCTTCTTGTGTGATTTTATTAGAGGGCGTTAATTAACCTGCTGTATAGGCTATATCCATCTATAATAACAAGATGGTAAATTATATTGACATTGTTGAGCTAATATGTTTCAAAATTTCGCATAGTGGCGTGAATCCGCTTTCGAATTCATTTGCACTATCGGCATTAGATGGATTTCCACCCCGAATCATTCCGATTGCCTCGAAGCGAGTATTTAAAACCACACCACCACTTGAACCATGCGTTATCCGTTTATCTACCGTAAAAAAGGGGGCGCCGAATTTTGTCTTTTTTTGAGTAACCTTTGCAAAAAGAACTTGAGCGGTGCTATGAGTTGACATATATTCTGGATAGCTGACGAGCCAAATAGGTTGACCTACAGAAATTGAATAAGAGTCTCCTTCTTCGTAGAAATATGGAACTTGTGATATTTTTTTAGAAAGAAATTGAACATAGTCTATCGTTTTGTCTTCTGAGAACAAATCTTCTGGAGATATATGGTAATATCCACGATCCATATCATATAAATTTCGTACCTCAATATGGGTATATTGGACGTTCTCAAATACATGATGACATGATAATAGACCGTAATTCTTTAGATAAAATCCACTGCCTTGCGAGAGTACTTCACCAGCAGAATCTTTGCATTCCAATATAACCGATTTTTGAATTTGTGATCGAGGACAGCCTATGAACTCACTTTCAAATTCCGAAGTAGAAAAGATTTTATTATACTTTTCTGCCAAAGACAAAAATAGTGGATCGTGCTCACCTCTAACTGTACGAACATAGTTCAGCTTACCCCACAGAATTCTTTGGAAAAGCTGAATTACTTGATCTTCTTTTGCTTTATCGCTCACAAGATGCTGCAATTTTTTGCTGTGACAATGTGCGGATAAAGCATATACCCTTGCCGTTTGATAAATGCCATCTACATCACAGTGATGCAGGATTGAACGCAATGTTCTTGTGTACTCACGGCGAACATTAAGTTTTTTGTTTACAACTATACCTGTAACCTCTTGCCTTTGAAATGCATAATGTAATGTCAATTTGTCAAAATTGATTTTGAAGTTACATTTTTCTATTATGTTATTTAGATCATTCCCTAAATGGATGCCATTATCATCGATATAAGCTAATTGGTGAGGAATTGCTTTGTGTGCAGAAAATGTGATATCATCTGCATAGCGAGTATAGATAAGATTGTATTTTTGAGCCAAGTGTGTTAATGCACTATCAAGAGGAGCGCACACTATATTTGTAAGGATAGGTGATGATGGGGCACCTTGAGGAAGTACTCCTTGCAAACATGCAATCTGTGCAATTGTTGTCGCAGCTTCATCTCCTAAATTATAGGGAGGATGTGTTAGCGTACCAACAATCCGACCAAAATGAAATTGTGAAAAATAGTCAAGTAAATCAATATTTAGTACACAGCCTGCACGCAAATGCTTTTTAGCATTCATTATGTGATTCTTACCTGGAATAAACCCAAAAACGGGTTTTCTTTTCACATAAAAAGAAAATAGCATATTGGCGAGTGCTTTTTGAATACTTTTTAGTTGAGGATTTGGAGCATTGATTTGACGGTAAGAACCGTTTTTCTTGGGAATCTCAAAATGATAATACATATTTTCGGGGCGAATGACGAAAAGTATATAGCGAAGAGCTTTATCTGAGATATGTAATGCGTGTGCAACATCCTCACGAGATAATAGCGAAGATGGATTCGGAAAAAAGTAATCTGTTTTGGATTCAGCATTCATATCCCATACTCCTTAACTTGTAAAACAAAAAGACATATAGGGGAAAATTCAACCTTCTGTCTATCGAGAACCGCTGTTATACTTATGCTACAAGCTATGCAGTAACACAAGAGTATTGGACAGGACATAAAGTCCACACATTGAAGTTCGTTCGTTGCGTACCGCCAACGTAAAGCAATTTCCCTATATGCCTTTATTCTATTTTACCATGATTGTATCTGCTGTCAAATACTTTTTCGGAAGAAGATGATGATGAATAAATCAAAAATGCTTTGTTTTAAAACGTAAAATAATATTCTATATTAAGAATGTTGAAAACCTTTCAGGTTTTTAGAAGTGAAATTGTGAAAGAAACCTTCTCTAAAAGAATTAGCAAGAGCTATCGAAGAAAGAGCGAAGTTGGCTATATTCATCGTGATCTAAGAGGTCTACTTCATTTAATGTTGCCAACTTTACTAAATCCCGACAACGCTTCAGCCTTGCGAGCATTGGGATTACGATTTTAGCATCGTGGTTCACATAGTCGTACAGTTCCCTTTGCTTTGAAGGAATCTTATATCCTTTTTGTGAGCTGGCAATGATAACACCACTGTCTCTCAATCGACCAATGATTTTGTTTCTGAAAACCTGATCCGATATGTGCCCCATCTCCGTTGATTCTAACTGCCCCTTCAACTCAGATGTATATATGTACCCCCGTGTGCTGTTGTTCATGAATCGAAAGAGCAGATACTTTAAAACAATAATTTGTGCTTGAATCTCAATATCGTCAGAAGACTCATTCTTTTCTATGAAATGTACAGCTTGGGCAAAGCACAATTTTGCAATTGGTTCATCATAATCTTCCGCAGTTGCACTGTCTTCTAAAACATAATCGCTGTATATTTTGGGATATTGTTCGATTCTTATTATTTTGGATCTGAGAAGATGAAGATAGTCTGGAGACTCCGCGCTCTTTTTTCCTGAGTCATAAATGTACGCCAATGTACCGCTTATAAAGTCGGCAACTTGAATTCTGGAATCACATCTGCTAACAGAAAAAGAAAAATCAGCATCGCCCCATAGATTTGGGATATCTTGATGATTCGCCACATATTTACAAAAGCTCTTCATATAATCACTGCCGCCAATTTCGTCTGCAATTATTGTAATCGTTTGAAACGCACGGCGTAACTCTTTGTGAACAATATTGTTCATGAATTTATAGAAAGAGGTTTTGTATTTTAATCCCTGAGCATTCATGTTTTCCAAGCATAACCGTTTATCAATACATACTGAAAAAATCTTGAAAGGCAGTGGCATTAATGCGTTAAGAATCAACTGCCGACGACGATGGTTCTTTCCGACTTTTGAAGATTTCATTTCGCCTGCTTGAAAATATTTTTTTCGAATAGCTTCAGATTGAGCAGTAAAAGTTTCTAGATCACTTTCTTTAACGATAATGGCTGTAATAATGTAATTGGACGAAACGGTTGGATTTACTAAGTTCCAGCCAAAGCCGCCATACTCATCAGTAAAAGCATAAACGCGATCCATACTATATTCCTCCATTCAAAAGAGACTATTACGAAATCATTCTATCAATCAGTATACTCAAGAACCCACTTGACAAACAATGAATTTTAAGGCGGACGCTTACTTCGTTTTTTGTAAATATGTATATTTGCACAATAACGGCAAAAAGCATTTTCAAAGATGCCTAGTTGAGGAAAATTCTGCTAACGATATTCTATATTGACACTCTAACCTCTTTTAGAAAGATAAAGCTTTTGCGCTTTATGACATTAATCTATATTTTCTAGCCCTGCTGCTTCCCTCCGCAACAATCGCTCCGCTGGCAGCTAGCTCTGACAAATACATCTTTGTGCGGGAAATTTGCAGACCGACGGCATCGGCAATTTGGACACTACTAGCTTCCGGTGTGTCGGTCAAATATTGAAGGATATCGTTCTTTCGCTTCTCTGAGATAGAATTAGATTTGCCGCCACTTTTTGCCGCCACATTATTGGCGGCAAGCGGCAACAACAGCGTTGTGCGGTCCGGATTAAAGCTCTCCACGATTTCCGGCTCCTGCCAGCCCTGTTCTTGCCAGACGGTACGGATGCTCGGCAAACCGCTGCCCGCGCGCTCACCGACGTTGATCAGGTTGAACATCTTAATGAGCGACTCGTTTCGCGGGTCGGATACGCCACCGACAAGGGCTTCCTGCACATTGATACGGAAAGCACCGGGATTGGCGATGCGAATTTTATCCGGCCATTTTTGAATCACCAGACTGCGCCGATCATAGTAGTCGGCATGGATCAAGGCGTTTGCCAAAGCCTCGCGCAAAGCCTTATGCAGGGGAGTGTCGTCAATGCGATCTGTACCCTCCAGCTTAAAAGGCACTTTAATATCCTGCGCAATCCGGTTGTATACGCGGAAGTAAAAATCGCAAATGTTGCCACTCCAATCGCCGGAACTGGAAACGAAACGGTCTGTCCAACGTTCATCTTCTGTGGCAGAACGGTCATGCTCTTGATAATCCAGAAAATAATGTGGGAACTCGCGTACAATTTCGTATTCATGGCCGAACATAAGCAATCCGGCAGCCGTGGGGCGCAGTTTGCCGTCCGTATCATGTGCCATAGCACCGATGCGGTGCAGAAAATCCTCCACAGTTACTTTTTTCCTTTAAAGTCTTTCGTAACAGTGTTCATTTGAACAGGTATTCCAAAGTGATTTGCCACATGAGAAATCAAAACGCTATCGATATTATGCCTCAAGCGAGAGCTTTCATCATCTGATAAAGAAAAAACATATTTCTTATCAAATGTACCTTTGCTATGAATTGTTGTTATAACTATTTCATATTCGTCGGCCTTCCAAAAGAAATGATCGTTTAATGCAATTTTTGCTGAAGCATATTCAGGCAGTGCGCGTACTGCGCCATCGACAATAGGCAAGGTTGTATTTAGTTGAGAAAATAGTGGCATCGTTGCACATACAATCGGATATAAAATGTTATTGGATACTTCATCCATATTAGCGCATTTATCCGCAAATTCTACAAATGCAGGCGCCAATGTATCCGCTTCTACCTTAAAGGGATGTGCAGTTTCAAAAGAAGTTTCAAAATTTCCTGCAACTCTGCGATAAATAGGAGAAGGAAAGGTTGACCATATCAGAGAAAGAGTTGCATTATCTGACTGACGGATAACCTTAGCTGTAATTTCCTTGATTGTTGTCGACTTGTTCTTTACCTCATAGACACCTCCAAGGGAAATGTACGATCCGCTCCTGTTGTGAAATAGTGTAATCATACCAGAAGGCAAGAAATCAACTTTTAGCTTTTTAATAAAATGATTATAAATGTGTTTTATAAGTGGAATGATTAATGCAATTGTAGACAGTACTACTGCAATCAGTTCATATACTGTTATTGGTTGTATCCAATTTATATTCATATACGCATCTTCCTTATTTTGACATTTAAAAAGTTTATTTTCCAAATTCTATACACATTAGACAATCATCTCATCAAACAGAACCTTCAAAAAATCATCCACGCCGCCCGCAGCCTGAATTGTGGCAATCATTAAATCATCCGGGTCAACACAGGCAAAATCAATGACATATCCCGCATGGTGGGCAAGCTGCGAAAGAAAAACACGCTGGGTCCTGCCGTTGCCCTCTCGGAATGGGTGAAGCTCATTCGTTCGTTCATAAAAGTCTATTATGGCAGAAATGAAGTGCGCTCTGTCTAAGCCTACAAGAAAATTTTGCTTTTTTAATCTGGCAAAGATGGCTTTCGCTGTGCTTTCAATTTGCGCAGCGGGGCAAAACTGTGTGCCTTTCTTTGAAATATCCACCGCTCGCGGCTTGCCCGCCCATTCGTATAAATCTTCAAACAAAAAGCGATGAATCGCGCAGTAATGCGCAAAATCGAAACTTTCTGCTAAAGGTTTTTCTTCCCATAAAGCAGCCTTAGCCGGAACGACCGTACCTTCCACGGCATCCAAGTCGGACTGATTTTGAATGCCAAGTATATTTATTAACACCACAGTGCCCGGATAGCACCCATCCTGCAAAGAATCCACTGCATAGTTTGCCATAGCATTTTACCCTCGCTGCGCCCTGCGGCGTGCCAGAATTTCAGCAGCCAAGGTGCGGGCATCTACTTTGCCGTCCATCAGGCGGCGGCAGTCGGCACGGGTCTGTTCGGTGACTTCATACCCCTCGATGCGCGAAGAAGCCAAAGCATTTTCCAATGCCTGTTCACGAGTAATTGGTGCCATATACAAAACCGCCTTTCGCTTTTTCATCAATTATATATGATAAGGCAACCAAATGCAATTTTTCTTGCAAAACTTCTTACCGCTTATTCCATAACCACCTGCATCAGCTTATCGTAGCTGTCTACCACATCGTAGACGACGCTGTCGTTGCTGGTGGCGGCAAAGTGGGCTTTGGCGCATTGGATCTTTAAAATGCAAGCAGCCTGTATGCTTCATTACACACAGGCTGCTTAATCAAATTTATTATAATTGATGAAAAATCGGTTGCATTTTGTCAAAAATACAAAACTTTTTGAAGCCAAGTGCTTTTAATTCCTGTTATGATACTGAGGATAGTGAAGCCCCTGCTAACGCACCGGCAGAGCCACCACCAACCGATGCTGCAGTGCAAAGAAGATTCTTGAATAGTTGCTCACCGGAAATTCGCCCACAAAAAATCCTTACAATATCGGCAGAGGACATTATGGCAAATGTGACTGTGCCAGTGATGAAATTACCACGTAACAGTTTTGCAGCGCTTTTCATAGCAGCAGCACCATAAATGGCGCTTTCGCCTCCGCGAAAGGCATTAATAAGGACTGCGGATGCTTTTGGACCGAGTACACTGATTACCTTTTCAGAACTTCCGACCAACAAACTATTTAAGCCTGCTTTCAATAAAACAGCCCCGTGCCGTACTGGATGCTCATGCGGGCGCGGGCATCGGTGTTGTCGCTGCACCAGATCTGCGGGCTGAAATACAGCATACCGCAGTCAAACCGCGCCCCGCCCCCGGCGCAATTTTCCAGCAGAAGGTCGGGGTAAGCTTCGGTCAGGCGGCGCTGCAATTCGTAAACGCCCAGCACATAGCGGTGGTAAACCTCACCCTGCCTTGCGGCGGGCAGCGCGGCGCTGTACACATTAGCAAGGCTGCGGTTCATATCCCATTTGAGATAGCGGATGGGGCAGGAATCCAGCACCGCCTGCAGCTGTGCCCAGATGCCGTCCACAACCTCAAGGCGTGAGAAATCCAGCGTATACTGGCGGCGGATGGCAACGGTTTCGCGGTGGGGTATCTGCAGCGTCCAGTCGGGGTGAGTGCGGTAAAGATCACTGTCGGGGCTGATGGCCTCCGGCTCGACCCAAAGACAGAAATCAAGCCCAATATCGTTGATTTTTTTGCATAAGCCCTGTAAACCCTCTGGCAGCCTGGTGGGGTCTGCGACCCAGTCTCCCAGACTGGTGCTGTCATCGTTGCGCCCCTGAAACCAGCCGTCGTCCAGCACAAACAGGTCGATGTCGGCCTGTTTGGCGGCGCGCGCCAGCTGCAGCAGACGCTGCTCATCAAAGGTAAAATAGCAGGCTTCCCAGCTGTTGATCAGCACTGGGCGGGGCGTCTGCGGGTCAGCCCACGGTCGGCGCAGAAGATGGCGGCGGATTGCCGTGTGGAACTGCCGGCTCATTTCGCCAATCCCTGCCGGCTGTACACAAAGGCCGCCTCGGGGGCGGCAAAGCTCTGTCCCGGTGCCAGTGTCCATGCAAAGTGATAGGGGTGGATGCCCAGCTGCAGTCGGGTACCGGCCTCACAGCTTTCGGCGGTCAGCGCGAAGTTGCCGCTGTAGGACTGAACCACTAATCCACAGCACCCCTTACAGTGTAGCACAGCCTTTGGAGAGGGGCTCTAATAACTACTACATTGGAGGTGACTATGTTATCTGAACTCATATCGAAACCAATTTTCGTAGTTAGTGACAAAAAAGAGAGCAAATGATTGTACTTTTTATCAGTAGATTTCCGAAATTTTTCTGCTATAATATGCCTAACAAAAAGAGAAAACCGGTTCCACATTTGTTCCAGGTTCCACAAGTGAGGTACGAAAGATGGGGGAAAAATTGCTAACAATCGAAGATATTGCCCAAGCGGCCAATGTAGCAAAATCCACAGTATCCAGAGTACTCAATAATTCTGGGTATGTAGGAAAAGAAACGCGTAAACGTGTGGAGAAAGTCATTGCCGAAAGCAATTATACGCCCTGGGTTACTGCAAGAAATCTGTCTAAACAAATGTCCAACACGATTGGAGTGGTCGTCTCAGAAATCACGAACCCGTATTTTGCGCGCGCATTTGAAGGGATCAGTGAAGTGATCGACAAAAATGACATGAATATAATCTTTTGCAATACAGATCGCACCCCGTACAAAGAGGAACAGGCGCTTCGGATGCTGCGGGAGAAGAGAGTAAGGGGCATCATAATCTCCCCGGTAATTGACTACGATGTACCGGAAAAGGCGAAATTGTTCCGCTCTCAGTTGGAGAGCATTTCAGCGCCCACGGTGCTTTTGGATGCACCTGTTGATTTGGATCTGTGGGACGGTGTCTTCTTTGATAATTTTGACGGTGCGTATCATGCTGTGAAAGCAATGATATCGTCTGGCCATCGGCAAATCGGCATCATTACGGGCGACAGAAAAAACAAAGTGGTAAGGGAACGCTACAGAGGCTATATAAAAGCACTGAAGGACAGCGGCCTTAAGGTCGACCCCCGCCTTGTTTTTGTGGGCGATTATACCGTAGAAACGGCGTATCGGATCGGAAAAAGCATGATCCAAGCGGGAATGCTTCCACCGGCGATTTTTACAGCCAACAATTTTACAACGATCGGTTTTATCAAAGCTTGTATAGAAGAGAAGGTCGAACTGGAAAAGGACGTCAGTGTCATGGCGTTTGACAAGTTGGATGAATATGATATATTCGGCCTTAAATATAACCGCTTGGAAAGAGATCCGCGGGCGATGGGGCGAATGGCGGCAGGAATGCTGGTGACGCGAATACAGTATCCTGACATGCCCCGCAGCAGGAAAATCATTCCGTCCAAAATCGTTATGTGCAGATGACTGGGAGAAAGGGTGCATATAAAAATGGAAACGCTTTTTTGTGTAGGAACGTTGGATTACAAGACCTTTAAGGGAAGCTATGGCATCCATGTAGTAAGGATGGATGGGGAAAAGGGAAGCCTTACACACGTAAGCGAAAGAAACGACGGGTATAACCCGTCCTTCCTGATCAGCAACAAGACAGGCACGGGTATCTATACGGTTTCAGAACGCCTGGAGGACGGCGCATTGACGTTTTACCACCTCAATGGGGAAGAGCTGCTATTCAAGAGTGCTTTAAATTTGCCGGGTGAAGGTTGTGTTCACGCGCAGATGTCCCCGGATCAACGGTTTATCCTTGTTGCCTGCTGGAAAACTGCGAACGTGATCGTGTGTAGCTTGGATAGCAAAGGTGTTCCAACAGAGGTCGTATGCAATGTAAGAATGCCCGATGGACATGGCCCGCTGGAGCGTCAAACACAGCCCAACCCCCATCAGGTCGTGTTTGATCCTTCCGGGCGATGGGTAGCGATCCCGGATCTGGGTGCAGACCGCCTTCATCTTGCGTCGTATGAACCGATAAGTGGGGAGCTGACGCTGCGCCATAGGGCAAATGTAGCGCCTGGGAGCGGACCTCGCCATTTGGTCTTTCATCCAACGAATGGATGCCTGTATTTGTTTACCGAGATGGATACTGCGATTTATGTGTTCGGATTTGATCAGCAAAGCGGAGAGCTTTCTTTCAAGCAAAAAACGTGCCTCTTACCGAAAGCCCTGCTAGAACGGGCAGAAATTCAGGGAGCAGAGATCCAAATTTCCCCAGATGGAAAATATGTATTTGCCAGTGTGCGTGGCTATTACAGGAACGGGCAAGACCAGATTTTCCGGTTGACGATCAACGAACACGATGGAAGCGTACATTCGCCTGTCTGCTTTCCGTGTGGAGGAAAATGTCCGCGAATGTTTGAATTTACGCCAGATCACCGTTTTATCATCGTGTGCAACCAGGCAGATCACGAAGTGGTCAGCCTGGAATACGAAGAAAAGCATGGAACGATCGGTAAAGTGTGTGGGCGGGTGCATGTACCGGAAGCTGCCGCTGTGACATCTGCGGTGATTACAAATCCATAACGCAATGGCCAGGAGGATGATCGATATGGTCTATTATGAAGAAAGCGGGAAGAACGCTATTGTAACAGGAGCCGAAAGAGGCATCGGAAAAGGCATCGCACTGCGGTTGGCGCAGGCCGGGTATAATGTTTTCTTTACCTACTATTTTAAGGATTCATATGCGGAAGAACTGAAAAGGAGCATCGAAAAGCTGGGGCGCCGCTGTGTTGCGCTTAAAGCTGATTTCCGGGATCCAAGTGTCGTAGAGACCGTTGTTAAGTCGGCGGCAAAAAGTCTCGGTGGGATCGATCTGCTTGTGAACAATGCCGCCATCATGCCGCCGCGAGCCTACCAGTATGAATATACGGCTGAGCATATAGATGAGGTTTATGCCGTGAATTACCGAGGTTATATGCTGCTGATGCGAGATGCGCTTCGCTACTGGATCAAAAACGGAAAAAAGGGCAATATTGTAAATATCTCATCAGAAAGCGCCATCCGTTCTCATCAAAAATTTTCTTTGTACGGTGGGATAAAAGCGGCAATTCTGCGGAGTACGGGAAACGTGGCGTTGGATGCTGCGCCGTACGGCATTCGGGTCAATTGTATTTTACCAGGAGCGATTGATACGTTCACAGAGCAGGTGATCCAAGACGAAGAGATTCCACAGTCTGAAGTCATACACCGCAGAAAATTTGGCGACGAGATTCCCCTGCGTCGGCTGGGAAGGCCCGAGGAAATAGGAAACGCGGTACTGTGGCTCGCATCCGAGGAAGCTGCCTACATCACGGGAGCAACCTTGGTTGTGGACGGGGGTCTTGTCCTTCCGGGAATGACAGACATAACCGTTGAAAAGGATGAAAGCGTATACGGGTGGTGTACGCAAAAACGTCTTTCGGACGAACAAATGGAGAATTGGTAACGCGCCTTCATTCCGCAGATGAAGGCTAGGTATAAAAACAAACAAAAAGGAGTGTAATACAATGAAAAAAGTGATTTCCTTTGCCATGTCTATGATGCTGGGAGCGTCGTTGCTGTACGGCTGCACCTCTGGCACAGCGAGTACATCTCTGCAATCTGAAGAAACGGCATCTTCTTCCTCTTCAGCCAGCGATTCAACGGAAGAGGAAAGCTGCATGATCGGAATGTCCGTTCCCTCCATGAACAATCCCTACTTCATTTATATTGAGGACATCATCAAGAGCAAGGTGGAAGCAAATGGGGATACGTTTGTGAGCTTTGACCCACAATACGATCCCATGAAACAGATCTCTCAAATTGAAGATATGATCACACAAGGGATAGATGTATTGATCCTGTGCCCATACGATTCCCAGGGAATTCGCCCGGCACTGGAGGCTTGCAAGGAAAAAGGTGTACTTGTGGTGAATTTTGATAACCGGGTCATGGATACAGACCTTGCTGATGCCATCCTGGTCAGCGATAACTATAACGCCGGCAAGGTCGTCGGGGAACGTGTGAATGAAGATTTCCCGGATGGAGCCAAGGTCGCCATTCTCAACAGTCCTGTTGGGGAGTCAACGATGGATCGTGAAAACGGATTTAAAGAAGCTTTGAACGATAACATCGAGGTGGTTGCGATTCAGGATGGGAAAGGAGAACTGCAGACCGCGATGGAACCCGCGGAAAATATTCTCCAGGCTCACCCCGATTTGGATGCGTTCTTTGCCGTTACGGATCAAGCCGCCCTTGGATGTGTCGCCGTATTGGAAGGAGCCGGAAAAGCGGGGCAAGTGCATGTGTATGGAATCGACGGTTCTCCCGATGGGAAAAAGGCTATGCAGGACGGTACGATGCATGGCTCTGGCGCTCAGTCTCCCAAGGGGCTTGCGGAAGGGTCGGTAGACCTTGCATACCGCCTGCTGGCAGGGGAAACATTTGAAAATGAAGAAGTGGTTGAAACGTTCTTAATCAGCCCTGACAATCTTGACGAATACGGTGTAGATTCTTGGCAGTAAACAAACAGTAAGGCAGGACACTTGGGCCACCTTTGAACTACTGGAAGCAGAGGTGGCCCATCCTGAGGTGGGCTGTCGCCAAAACACGAGAAGAAGGTGAATGGATTGGCGGAACTATTGTTGCAAATGAAAAACATCCACAAAAAATTTCCTGGTGTTTACGCATTAAAAAATGTAGACTTCGACCTTAAATCTGGAGAAGTCCACGCTCTGCTGGGGGAGAATGGAGCGGGAAAATCTACCCTTATCAAAGTGCTGGGCGGAATTTATCGTGCTGAAGAAGGAAAAATCGTCATCCAAGGGAAGGAAACGCTTATCAATAGTGTTGCCGATGCCAGAGAAACAGGCATCAGCATCATTCACCAGGAAATTATGCTTGTGCCCAATATGACGATTGCCGAAAACATCTTTATGGGCAGAGAACCCACGACCAGGTTAGGTGGAGTCAACTACCGGAGAATGAATACCGAAGCGCAAGCTCTGATTGACGGGTTCGGTATGAATATTGATGCCTCCCGAAAAGTGGCGACATTAAGTATCGCTCAACAGCAGATGGTAGAGATAGTTAAGGCTATTTCGGCTAAAGCAAAAATCGTTGTGATGGATGAGCCGACATCTTCTCTTACAGATACGGAAGTAGAGCACCTGTTTGCATTGATTAAGCAGTTGAAGGCACAAAATATCGGGATCATTTATATTTCGCATAAACTGGAAGAACTGTTTCGTATCTGCGACAGAATAACGGTAATGCGCGATGGTGAGCGAGTCGGAACGGTTTCTACTGAAAAGACCAACCGGAACGAGCTTATCAAAATGATGGTGGGACGAACATTGGATGAATATTATATCCATACGGAACGCCCGCTTGGGGATCGTGTGCTGGAAGCAAAACACATAAGAGGGAAGAGCGTAAAGGACGGAAGTTTTTTCCTGAGGAAGGGAGAAATTCTGGGCTTTGCAGGATTGATTGGATCTGGCCGGTCAGAACTTATGAAAAGCATGATCGGGATTGAGAAGCGGACTGGTGGTGAAGTATATGTCGGAGGAAAACCAGTCATGTTAAACGGCATATCAGATGCACTGAAAGTCGGTGTGGCTCTGGTTCCGGAAGACCGAAAGAAAGAGGGACTTGTTCTAAAAAATTCTGTAGGCTTCAATTTGACACTGGCCGTCCTCGGAGAGTTTATCCGTGGCATTCATGTGGATCGGAGCAAAGAAGAAAAGATTATCGATCAATATGTAGATGCAATGTCAATCAAGGCGTCCTCCAGCAGGCAACGGGTTGGCAACCTGTCCGGGGGAAACCAGCAGAAAGTGTTGATTGGCAAGTGGTTGGCTAGCCATCCCCAGATATTGATTCTGGATGAACCTACCAGAGGTGTGGATGTAGGAGCAAAAGCCGAGATCTATGCGATCATCAATGCACTTTCTGAGCAAGGGGTCTCGATTATTATGATCTCCTCTGAACTGCCAGAAATTATAGGAATGTGTGATAGGATTTATGTGATGAGCGGCGGCCGGGTGACCGGTGAATTAAATAGAGGCGCCTTTTCGCAGGAAACTATTATGAACTATGCCACGGGAGGGAAATAGAATGAATACGGAAGTGATAAATCATAGTTTTTCCGCACGGGTAAAGAAAGGTATCACGACTTACTTTAAGGAAAATTTGGCCATTCTGGTGGCTTTTATAATCCTTTGTGTGGGGCTTAGCATTGCAACGCCAGCATTTTTTACCAAGGACAACATTTTGAATGTGTTGCGGCAAGTGGCGACCAATAGCAACTTAGCGATCGGGCTTACCATGGCGATCATTATCGGGGGTATTGACCTATCAGTTGGCGCGGTCCTGGCGTTTTCGGGACTGCTTTGTGCCAGTTTTATCTCGGATGGTATGAATTTGGGATTGGCAGTATTGCTCGCCTTTACGCTTGGGGCTTTGTTTGGCCTATTGAACGGCCTGATCATTGCCTACACAAATATGCCGCCCTTTGTGGTCACTTTGGCCACCCAAAACATTGCCCGCGGCATCGTAAACGTCTATGCAAACGGACAACCAATCAGTGCAAGGAATCCTGTTTTTAACTTTTTGGGTGTTGGCTACTTATTGGGCATACCGCTGCCGGTCATTTATTCATTTGTATTGCTGGCGGTTATGATTTTAATTTTGGGAAGAAGTAAATTTGGAAGACAGTTATACGCGGTTGGAGGAAACGAAGAAGCTGCCCGATTTTCGGGAATCAATATCAAGAAAGTCAAAATCATTGTATATACCCTGTGCGGTGCCCTCGCTTCCTTTTCGGGAATAATTTTGGCAGCACGTATGTATTCTGGCCAGCCAACTGCCGGGGATGGTTTTGAGTTGGATGCTATTGCAGCGTCGGTGTTGGGTGGTGTTTCGTTCTCCGGTGGCGTAGGAAAATTGGGGGGAACGATTATTGGTGTTTTGGTATTGGGCGTTTTAACAAACGGATTGAATCTGCTGAATATCAATTCCTTCTGGCAATATATCATCAAAGGAATCATTATTCTTCTGGCGGTTTATCTGGACATTTTAAAAAAGCGACGTGAGAAAGATTGAAAAAAATTGATGGAGGTAGCAAGAGTATGGAACGCAAAAAAATGATTATTACTGCTGGGAACCGCGGAATCGGGGCTGCTATTGCAGTAAAGTTTGCACAAGCAGGATATGATGTCTCTCTCAGCTACGCACATTCCCGAGAGTCGGCAGAGGAAGTGGCTGAAAAAGTGAGGGCATGTGGCGGAAGGTGTTTCCTCCACAAAGCCGTTCTGGAGGAAGAAGGTACGGCAGAAGCATTTATCCACGAGTCTATTCAAGAGTTGGGAGGCGTGGATGTATTTGTAAACAATGCAATCCGTCCAGGTTTGGGTGGCGGCTTGCTGGACATTGATACGGTGGAAATGGACAAATTGATGCGTGCAGATTTGCGAGCGGCAATTTTGTGTAGCCGGGAAACCGCGCGGTATATGGTAAAACACAACGTGAAAGGCTGCATCATTGTCATTTCGTCCATGCGGGCTGAAAGGGCTATGCCCAATGCCGGCTTATACAGTGGGTTTAAGGCCGGCCTTAATCAGATGGTAAAATGTTTCGCGCTGGATCTTGCTCCGTTTGGGATTCGTATGAATGGGGTTGCACCGGGAGCAATCAAGGTGCGCACAAATGCGGAATTGCTGGCGACAGGTATGCCCGAGAAGATCGTTCAGGCAAAGGATGAGTTTGCCGAGCGTGTCCCCTTGGGGAGAAAAGGCAAACCAGAGGATATTGCAGAGGCAGTCTTTTTTCTGGCCTCCGATAAAGCTTCGTATATTACAGGAGAGACGTTGCTGGTTGATGGTGGATTAACCATTCCAGGCTTTCCTGAAAGTGTTGGCCCAGCAGGGACGGATGCCTATACATGGGGATACATTCCCAGACCGGAAACTTGGACTTGGGCGGATCAGTATTGACATGGGGGTGGAGACATGAAACGGCGAGTGTATGTGGGTACATATACAGGCGGAAATCAAAGTGACTCGCCTTTAACAGGGAGTAAGGGTATCTATGCCTTTTCTCTACAGGAAGATGGGAAAGGGCTGTCTTTCACGGGATGCTACAGCAATAATGATATAGATCCTGGTTTTTTGGTATACCGAAATGGATACCTGTTTGTGGAAAATGAACGAAAAGATCGGGCTGTTTTGCATAGCTACCGAGTAGAAGAAGATGGTTCACTTATTTTTGTCGATGCAGTAGAAACAACAGGATCAAAGTGTGCCCATGTGTGTGCGGATGCTTTTGGTTCGTATGTATTTGGTGCAAATTATGCGAGCGGGAGCGTACTGGTCACCCGTAGTGACGAAAACGGACAATTGACCATGACGGATCTTGTACAACATTATGGGCACAGTATAGTGCCAGTCCGGCAGGATGCGCCGCGAGCACATGCGGTCATTCAGACGCCGGACGGAACAGGGGTCATCGTACCAGATCTCGGGACGGACAAATTGGTAAACTACAAATTGGACAGAAAGTCGGGAAAACTGGTTCGGAATCCCAATCAGCCAGTTGTACAAGTCGCCTCTGGAGAAGGGCCCCGTCATTTCGTCTTTCACCCTTGTGGGCGGTATGGATATCTGCTTACAGAAATCGGAAACCATATTTACGTATATAACTATGACTGTAATCAAGGGATTCTGACCGAGAAGCAATGCGTTTCCACTTTGCCGGAGAAATTTTCTGGCACTAGTTACGCGGCAGAACTGATTGTATCAAAAGACGGCCGTTTTCTGTATGCCTGCAATCGAGGGCATGACAGTATCGTGGCCTTCTCGATTGATGAGACAGGCAAACTGCATGCGCCAGATTTTTGGCCCTGTGGAGGGAAAGGCCCTCGCCATATCTGCTTTGGGCCGGAAGAACATACGATCTTCGTTGCCAATAAAGAATCGAATCAGATCAGTATCATGGAGCGAAATGAACAGACAGGTGCGATTGGTAATGTGCTCGCTACAGCAGATGTTCCTGCACCGGCTTGTGTGGTGATGATATGAATACGATACGAGAAAAAATCAAAAAGAATCAGCCGCTGGCCTGTGCGTTTTTGCGAATGCCAGAACCGTCTTCGGCTGAGATCATGGCGGTCAATGGGATCGACTTGATCGTGATTGACTGGGAACATTATCAGCACAATAGCGAGACGATGGTAAACATTGTGCGCGCGGCAGATGCTTATGGCACGGCCTGCCTGGTTCGAGTAGCTGATGTTCGTCCTGCGGTAATCGGACGATTGATGGATATGGGCGCAGCCGGGATCATGCTGGCAGACGCACAGGATGCCCAGCAAATCAAAGAGTTGGTAGACGCTGTAAAATATTATCCCGTCGGGCACCGGGGTGTCAGCACCGACTCCCGCGCAGGGAAATACGGGCACCTCATTTCGGATTCAACACAATATGGCGAGATCGTCAATCAGGCAACAGTGATTGCGGCTATCATTGAGACCAAGAGCGCCGTAGACGACTTGGAGAACATTTTGTCGATCCCCGAGCTGGACATTGTGTCAGTAGGAACAGCTGATTTAAGTTATGCTTTAGGTTGTCCGGGCCAAAGCAATCATCCGGATTTGCTCCGCTGCAAGGAAAACGTATATAGGAAGATCTTAAGCTCCGGTAAGATGGCGTTGGATAAGAGCTTTACAGAAGAAGATTTGCGTGACAGATACAAAGCCGGCATCCGCTGTTTTTATGTGGGGTCAGATATGTCGATCCTAAATAAGGGATTGTGGGAAGCCGTAACCCCATTACGGAAAATAAAACTGATGTAAGATGGACTTGCCGTAACCGCCTAAGGATCTCCTGTCATAAAAATGGCAGCACAAACAGACCCATGTCGCCATGAACCTGTTTTGGAAAGTAGGACAATTAAATGTCAGCAGAGGAAGTCCTCAACGATGTCCATAAGCTGGCAGGGGTCGAGCCTTCCAAGAGTGCAGCGAATCGCCAGGTTCAGAACTGCTTTTCCGTCCGTAGAAGCGTCCGGGATGAAGAGCAACGGCTTTGTGTCAGCTCGCAAATCCCAAACGCCGATTCCAAACGAGATATATTCACCCAAGGCGGGGTCAAGCAGTCTCTGCTTCTTCACCCAATACAGATACATCTCGTTCCTCCTGTTGCAATGCCTGCTTCAAATAGCAAAGCGGATTGAGCCGCAGTTTCCAGCAGATAAGCAGGAAATATCCTGTTTTGGGGATATGTCCATAACTTTCAATGAGTTTGTACTCACCGATGGATATGTCCAGATATTCCGCCATACGTTCCTGACTGAAGCCGCGCTTGGATCGCTTTGCGTGTACATCCAGATCCAGGGAGCGCTGCCGGGGCAGAATGGGATATTTAGGGGCTCGAAATGTCATACAAAAATCCTCCTTTGTTCGACCGTTCAAACGGCCGCCAAAGGCAGGGTATCTTGTAAGAAAATGTCAGTCCAGACATGGATATGTACTTTTTTACAGATCGGTCAGACTTTTTAAGAACAACATACAAAAAACGGGGCAGAGCTCAGCAACTCTGCCCCGGCAAGCGGGTGCGCCTCCCTTATTTGGGAGCGCCCATTCAGTTTTTGCGGCTATCTCCTTGAAACCTTCCTCAACATATTTACCCCACGGCATGACCCAGTCCAGCCGCTCAGGATGGGCACGGAAGTCGAGGTCAGGCAGTTCTTCCAGCGGCATCCTCAGATAATCCCTGGGGAGCAGGCCGTTGGCCTTGGCTGTCTCAACAAGACTGTAAACAATGGCGCTGGCCTTTGCGCCGCGGACCGTATCGCTGAACAGCCAGTTCTTGCGCCCCACCGCAAACGGGCTAACGGCATTCTCCGCCCAGTTGTTGGAAATCTGGCAACGCGGGTCTTTGAGGTAGTTTTCGAGATACGGATGCTGCCCCTGAGCGTATTCTACCGCTTTCTTCAGCTGCCCGGCCAGCGGCTGGGCCGAAAGTTCATCCAGCCAGTACCAAAAAGCCCTGAGAATCGGCGTTTCTTCCTCAAGGCGTGCTTTCTGCCGCTCTCCCGGCTCCAGCTTCATGATTTTATTCTCTTTGGCAGACAGCTGGTCGCAGTAATTGTGGCCCTGCTGCGCCAGGGTGGGCGGTTCATCCGCCTCGACGGTGCTCGGGATGGCCTCCGCGAACTTGCGCCGCACATGCGCCCAGCAGCCTCACCGGGTCACCTTGGCCAGCCGGTTGTATCCAGTGTACCCGTCTGTATGCGCATACCCACGGAAATCTCCCAGGCATTTCTCCGCATACTCGCCACTTCGCCCCGGGCGGTACTCGAACAGGATGATTGGCGCAAGCCCGTCGTTCCCGCTGCGGTACACCCACATGTACGACCGGCTGCCCGCAGCCTTGCCAAGCTCTTTCAGTACCTGTACGGTCGTCTCGTCCGCGTGCAGAACGTCCCGCTTCAGCAGAGCCTGGTGCGTTGAGCCTGGCCCCGGCCGACGCGCTGCGCGACCCGGCCCGGCTGGGCC